>Ga0307987_1000604_pt1 | contig 21189 bp, 22 predicted proteins | sample EllFjometagen181_FD_203157 | JGI IMG/M metagenome (GOLD analysis project Ga0307987, IMG submission 203157) | Marine microbial communities from Ellis Fjord, Antarctic Ocean - #181 | ecosystem: Environmental > Aquatic > Marine > Unclassified | place: Southern Ocean | collected 2014-10-08 | reverse complement strand
GCAACAACCCATGAATGATTTCATTTTCAATTGCCCAGTCTGTTAACTTTTCGCTATCCATCAAAATCCCGCTTGTCTCCGCTAACCAGCTTGGCAATTCAAATACTTCAGTCTCTCCCTTGTGATCCACTTCCAATGTTCCTTCACTAATGATCGTATGAAATGATTTAGCCATTTTCTTTCTCCTTTTATCTGACCTTGTTCGGTCGTTTGCGGAAATTCCGCCGTTCGTTATAACTTAACCCTGCAATTCTTGTACCAACGTGGCTATATTCTTATCCGCTTTCATGCCATAAATCTTTTGAAAGTCTTTTCTGTCTACTTTATTTAACGTGGCGCAATAAAGTAAACAAGCATGTAATGTCAGTGCATCTACTGGGTCTATAGTCTGTAGTGCTTTTAATACTTTATTATAATCTCGTGCCATGTTCCTTCTCCTCTATGTTTGTAATTAATTCCGTTGTTCATAAATATACCGTTGCAAGCCCCGTGCCACAACGACAAACTTTTATCAATGTTTCTCCAAACCGTTGACACCGGGGCTTCTCAACCTGCCTCATTCAAACCACCGACCTGCCTACCTACAACTGATCCCTTCTTATGGTTCACAATTATAAACTCGACTTTTCTGCCCGTTTTGCTCACCTACCCGCCTGGCCCCCCCACCCCCCGCTTTAATAAGGAAAAAAACTCATATATACCGTGGGTTACATAATGAGGCGCATTTTATCAATGCTGTCATTTGCCTCCAAAGAATAGTTATATAGCCCCCCAACCAAGTATCAATGCCGTCAAATGACGACAAACAGCTCGGGTCGGGCGATCATTAAAGCCAGCCAGCGATCATTAAAGCCAGCGCAAATGATTGTCGGCATCCGGTGGCGAACAGAACGAATGGTCGGCGAAGTCAAACTGGTTCAAGGTTGCCAGCTCGGCTCGCCTCACGCGCGCGCGTTCCTTATGTATGACAACCAGGCATTAGCCGGGCCTCCAAAAGTCGTTGTTTGTTTCCGATTGTTTCCCTTGACCGTTGGCAGTCTTCATGTTAATCTGTACCATAACCTCCATTATCCTAACCCAAACAAGGCGGGCTAAATGTTAGAAGACTTGAAAATCAAACATAGAGAAGTCGCTCGATTGTCTTTCGAAGGCTTTAAAGCTGCTGACATATCAAGTCGGACTAGCGTAAGTTTAGCCACCGTCTACAAGATTCTGCGAGACCCACTTTCGAAAGGCTACATCCATGGGCTGGCAGATCGACAAGACAAAACAACACTCAATGTTCGTGAACGGCTAATGCAGCTAAATTCCAAAGCCCTGGATGCCTTTGATGATATCTTAGGCGCTGACTCAAAAGCTCCTTATTCTGTTATCGCAAATGTCAGCAAAGATGTCCTTGATCGAACTGGCAACAAAGCACCAGATAAAATCGACATCAACCATACTTTGCAAGGCAAATCTGACGAGGAAATCGATGCTCAAATAGCAGCACTCACGGATCAGATCAACAATACTTATAATGCCGATATGACCGCTGGCGACGAACCAGATGAAACTGATGAACTCGATGACATCCTGGTCGAAGAAGCAAAAATCAACCCAGTCACGGACTGTAAAGAATAATGCCAGCACCTGCTCCCAGCCGAGCCTCTCGCGAAGCCATGCTGCTACTTCTCCAAGAAAAGCAGCGTCGAATCGCTACCAATAAAATCGATCTTTTCTACCCCACCGAAGGCCCTCTTCGACGAGAACTCTACCCCAAACACACTGAGTTCTTTGCCATGGGAGCAACTTACCCTGAGCGCTGTGTAATGGCCGCGAACAGGATTGGCAAATCCGAGGGTATTGGCGCATATGAAACAACTATCCATGCTACGGGAATCTATCCAAGTTGGTGGGTTGGCAAACGATTTAATAAACCAATAACTTGTTGGGCGGCGGGGACTACGGGGACGACCGCCAGAGATATCGTACAATTCAAATTGCTCGGGCAGCCTGAGAGTAGGGGTACTGGAATGATCCCTGGTGACCTCATTGTTAAGACAACTCCCAAGGCTGGTGGCGTACCGAATGCAGTTGACACAATACTTGTTCGACACATCTCTGGTGGTCTTTCACGTATCAAGATAAAGTCCTACGCTGAGGGTCGGAAATCTTTCGAAGGAACCGAGCAAGACTTTATTTGGCTTGATGAAGAATGCCCGCTTGACGTCTACACTGAGTGCCTAACTCGAACCATGACAACAAACGGCCATATTGTTCTCACCTTTACTCCGCTGGCCGGCATAACTCAAACAGTTCTAATGTTCTTGCCGGGCGGAAACATTAAAGAATGGGCCGCGGGAAGTCGTTGCCTTATCATGGCGACCTGGGACGATGCACCACACATAACCAAGAAGCAAAAAGACAAACTGCTAAGAGGCCTGCCTCCGGCGCAAAGAGCTGCTCGATCTCGTGGCATCCCATCCATGGGTTCCGGGGTCATTTATCCGGTTCTCGAAGAAGACATCGTTTGCGCTCCTTTTGAACTTCCAAAACATTACCTTCACGCCTATGGGCTTGATGTCGGCTGGAATCGCACCGCAGCTCTATGGGCAGCAATTGATCCTGATACAAAAGTAACCTATATCTATTCCGACTACTATCGATCCCAGGCGGAACCAATCATTCATGTCTCCGCAATCAATGCTCGGGGCGATTGGATACCGGGCGTCATTGATCCAGCCAGCCGTGGTCGAGGTCAAGCAGACGGCAAGCAGCTATTCAAAGACTATCGAAAGCTTGGTCTCAACATCCGTAAGGCTGACAATGCAGTTGACGCTGGCCTGACTAAGGTTTGGAACCTACTCTCAACAGGCAAAATCAAGATCTTCTCAACTTGCCTCAACACACTTGCTGAATACCGGCTCTATCATCGTAACGAGAAAGGCGCAATCGTCAAGGAAAACGACCATCTCATGGATGCGCTTCGCTACCTTGTAATGTCCGGCCTGATCCGTGCTATTGTCAAACCGCCAATCCGCCCATTCAATGATCAACTCTTTACCTTAGTTAACTATGGTCCTCGTGACTCTGTCGTTGGACTTTAAAAGGAAACGCCATGTTAGGCACTAAAACAGATCATTCAGTCAACGAAATCGATCCTTATCTTGACTCTGAGGAAGCCACGGATAATTCCGCTGAGCTTACCTATAAGGATATAATCGAATCCATTTCCAGCCAACTTCTCAAGAAGCGTGATGCTGCTGTGGCTTTTCGTGCTGCCTCAGGTGTCGAACAGCGCTGGCGTGAAGATGAGTCAATGTTTGAAGGCACTCTCGATTCCAATCTGGGCAAAACTGATATGCTCAATTACGCTACTGGTACTGCTCCAGCTCGACTATCCAACCAGCCGGCACGTTCGATGATCGAGATCAATGTCGTTCGAAATAAGTGTGAAACTGCTGAAGGGCGATTCTCCGATATGATGCTACCATCTGATCGTAAGAATTGGGCTCTCAGAGTAACTCCAGTCCCACAAGTCTCCGCGGCTCTCAAAGACGAACAACAAGCCATGATCAAAGAAACTTCTCAGCCTCTTGTTGATCCTCAGGGACAGCCTGTCTCCATGGCTGATGTTGCCCGCAAAGAGTTCTCAAAAGCCACAGATGCTATGAACTTAATGGAAAAAGAGGTCGACGATCAGCTAACCGAATGCAACTTCAATTCCGAGTCTCGAAAGTTAATCAAAGCCTCTTCTCGACTTGGCTCCGGCATAATGAAAGGGCCTAACGTCATCAAGAGGGTTCATAAAACTTACAAGAAAAAAACTGATTCCAACGGAGCTTCTGCGCATGTACTTACTGCTATTGAAGATCACCGACCAGCCAGCGAAGCCGTTTCTTGTTGGAATCTTTACCCAGATCCTGACACCACTGAGGATGTCAAAAAAACCATGGGTTATATTTTCGAATCAGGTAATATCCGATCCAAGGAGATTTTTGATCTAATTGGAATTCCTGGTTATGACGAAAAACAAATCCACCTCGTGCTTGCTGAACCGCCTGTTATAACTGTAGTCGAGCCGGACAAATCAAACAAGAAACTAAAAACCCAGAAACGCACAGGCTCTACTGGAGATCTTTATGAAATCTGGTATTACTATGGCGATCTTGGTCGTGACGACTTAGAGGCTCTTGGCATCGATGTCTCCGTAACTCCTGAGGCTCTTATGCTTTCTGTTGCGGTGGTGTTCGTAAATGATCGACCAATCAAAGTAATGCTTAATCCTCTTGATTCCGGCGACCTACCATATGACTTTTTTCAATGGACTCAGATAACTGACTCACCTTGGGGGATAGGCCTACCTCGGATGATGTACTGGATCCAGCGGATGATCAACGGAGCTATGCGGGCCATGATGGATAATGCTGGCGACTCAAGTGGCGTCAATGTTGTCATGGGCGGCGGGCTTGAACCAGTAGATGGAAAGCTAGAGCTTACAGGTAAAAAACTATGGCGTTATATCGGCGATGATCCACAAGAGATTGATGTCCGGAAACTATTTACTCAATTCCAAGTCCAAAATAATCAAGATGAACTCGAGAATATAATCAACCTCGCATTTAAGTTTCTTGACCTTGAGACTGGCGTTCCAATGATTTTCCAGGGCGAACAGCAAAAGATGCCTGAAACCCTCGGAGCAACGAACATAATGGTTGATGCCTCAAATGTTGCTCTTCGCTCTCGAGTAAAGCTATTCGACGATCAAATCACTGATCCTCACCTGACCAAATACTACCACTGGAATATGCAGTACAATGAGAACGAAGAAATCAAAGGTGATTATGCTGTAGATGCTCAGGGTGTCTCCGCTCTTTATCAGCGCGAACAATACATTCAGACGCTAATGCAAATTATGCCATTCAAAAATGATCCTGATTTCAAACTCCGTGTCGATTGGGACAAAGCATTAACTGAGATGTTCTCGAGTCTTGGACTTAACATCTTGAAGTCCGAACCTGAGTACAAGAAAGCACTCAAGGAAGCTGAATCCGCAGAACCACCAGCGGACCCAAAGCTACAGGTTGAGCAACTTCGAGCAGCCTCTGCCAAGGAAGAAATTCAAGCTAAAGAACAGGCGGCTGAAGCTGATAGACAGGCTAAGGCTGTTGAGAATAAACTTGATCGAGAGCAGGCAATGCAGCTTGCTCTAATCCAACGTGATATCAAGATGATGGACTTTTCAACCAAGCAAAACATATCGCTGGAAAATGTCAAGGCAAAGATGTCCACCGAGACAATGAAACTTAAAACTCAGGTTGCATTGACCAGCTCGAATGGAACAGCGCCTCAGGTAACCACGCCAGCTGTTGAACCGGTTGGCCGTGCTAAAGACGGCAAAGCATTTGTGGAGTAATCAATGAGAAAGTTTTTCAAAACTATGTTTAGCTCACAGGAGTTTCCGACTAAGCCATCGGTTATAGTTGATTCTATTGCTGCTCCTGTTGCGCCTGCTGCTCCGATTGCTCCACAACCGCCTCAAACTACTTTTATCCCCATAGATGCCGTAACGCCTGACCAGTCTATACCAGGTAAATTCAATTACTTTTCGCCAACTTGGAAATATCTTCAAATCCATTTTAACGTTCGCCTGATCGAGCTTAACCGTAAAAACGCAAATGTTAGCTTATCGTTTGAAAAAACCCAAGTTGTTCGTGGCCAAATCAAGGAGATAAAACTTCTCCTTAACCATACTAACCAACTGGCAGGAATTGTTCCTCCCAAAAAACCGTCACTGGATGCTAATCCTTCCACTGATAAAGGACCATCTTATGAATGACTTTTTTGCCGATCCAAATGCCGAACCTGCAAGTATGACAGAAGAACAAGAGACTGATGCGCGAGCTCAGATTATGGCCGAGGTTTTTGAGGGAACTCCAGCGAAATTTGACGATGTCGTTGTTGATCCGGAAGTCGTTATTTCCGCTGATCCAAAGATTGCTCCGGAAACTATTGTTGATGATCCTGAACTTTCGCTTGAACCTCCGCCCGAACTTCAGCCTGTTTTATCTCCCGAAATGCAGACGCTTGTTGACTCTGTTAACAAACTTACCACCAGCTTAACTGGAATCGAAGATCGTGTAAAGCAAACTGAGCGCCGTGTTGGAGGCATATCGAATGAATTCTATGCCGCTAAAGATGCCGCTAAAGAAGCTGCTATAACCCAGGCCAAAGCACCGACGCCAGAAGCAATGGCTCTCGCTGCAAAAGACGAAGAAGCCTGGGAAGACCTTAAAAAAGATTTCCCCAGTTGGGCTACCGCAATTACTTCTAAAATCACAGCCGCAAACGCAAACTTTGTTTCTGTTGATGATTTCGAAGCCTTGCGCAATAGCGTTGCCTCTACTCCATCAGTTGACACAGGCCAGCTCGAATCACGGCTTGTTGGGCTAATCCACCCAGACCATAAAGAAATTGTCGCTGATCCCGGGTATGCAACATGGCTTGGTATTCAAACTGATTCTATCAAACGACTTGCTTACCAAGGCACCACGGCAGAAGATGCCATTGAAGTATTTAATTTGTTCAAAGCTCAGAAAGCTCCCGTGGCCAATGTTCCAGCAGGGCCTTCTGAGGTAGAGCAGATCAAAGCTCAAAATGCCGCACGACTCGCGGCGTCGACTACCACGTCAACTAAACATAAAACAATTAAGGCAAAATCTCCTGATGATATGACTGAATCTGAGCTCCGTGAACATATCGCTGGTAAGGTTTTTGCTACATAAGTGAGGCTTCCAAATGACTATACAAACATACAGTGCACCAACGGCGTCAAGAAATTTAATCTATGCTGAGATGGAAATGCTCAAACATGCTATGCCCATTATGGTTTTGGGTACTTTTGGCAAGCAGAAAGTCCACCCATTGCGCAAAACTGACACCGTTGTTTTCCGTCGCGTTAGGCCTTTTGGTTCTGCTGTTAAGACTAATCCTGCCCTTGGTTATTCTGAAACTCCTGTTATTACTCCAACTGACTTCATCACCGCAGAAGGCACCACACCGACACCGAATACCATTGAATACACAGATGTCACGGTGACTCTCGAGCAGTATGCAGTTCTTTATAAGTTCAGCTCCAAAGCAGAGCTTATGTACGAAGATGACATTCCTGCTGATATGAAAAAACAAACCGGCGAGACTTTGGCTGAGATTGCTGAGCTTGTTTGTTACGGAGCAGTTAAGGCTGGTAGCTCAGTGCTTTATACCAACGGATCCACGAGAGTCGGTCTCAATACTACTATTACTCTCCAGAAACTTCAAGCGGCGGCCAGAGCTATTGAAGCCAATCGTGGAATGTACACAAATACAAAGATTGCTCCTGGTCCTAATTTCGGCACAGTGCCTGTTGAACCTTCTTATTGTGTTTTTGTCCATACTGACTCTGTTGCTGATGTTCGGAACCTGGAAGGATTTACTAAGCGTGTCGAATATGGAAGCGCAATAACGCCAGTTCATGAACGTGAGTTCGGAGCAGTTGAAGATTTCAGATTCATCAAGTCTCCGCTGTTTGCTCCGTTCCTGGCTGCTGGTGCTTCTGTAACCGGGACTGGTATGAAATCTGCTGGTGCTTCTCTCTGTGATGTTTATCCCATGATCATTATGGCAGAAGATGCTTGGGGACATGTGTCTCTTAAGGGTAATGGCTACACAGGAATCTCCCCGACAATCATTAGCTCCAAAACCAAGAACCATGCAAACCCCAGTGGTATGTTCGGTTATGTCGGTGCTGATTTCTGGTACGCAAGTGTTCGGCTTAACGAGAACTGGATGCTTCGCATCGAGCATTGTGTTACTGATATTTAATTAGGCTTAATTGCCTGGAGGCTTCTGCTCTGTGTTCAAAAATGAACAGCCTGGTTTGATCCTCCGGGCAATTATTTATCTTAACCAAGACCCAGTGTTACCTCCTGGGCAAAGGAAACTTTATGTCCAAGACAACTGCAATTTTTAACTCTCTATCTAACAACAGGACTGGTCGGGCTCTGAGGCAACTTTTCGGATCTAATGCGCCGGAAACAACTAAGAATCTTTTTGATTCTGCTTCTCAGCCTGTTGCCGGTGGCGCTGGACTCAGTCCAACTCTTTGGGATTCTTGTCCTCGTGGCTTGATGTTAACCGATCCAACCAGCGGGCACTTCATCGGTGACGATTTTACTTTCACATCTACGGAAAGCTACACGACGGCGAAAAACTATGTTCTTGCTGGTGCCAATGGAACCTTTACTGCAACAGCGGGTGATCCTAATGGAGTAGCTTTAATTACGGCTACCGGCGCTGACAACGATGAAGCTAATGTCAACCATGCAATTAATCCAGGCTGTATCAAACTTGACGCTACAAAAGACTGGTGGTTTGAAGCTCGGGTTAAGCTTAATCAAATAACAACTGCTCAAGGCGTGTTTGTTGGCTTGATCGAAGACAGCATCACAATGGGCGTTGACTTCATGACTGATGCTACAATGGCTCTTAAGGTCCAAGACATGATTGGTTTTCAAATCCTTGCTGCTACCGACATCGCGGCAACTTGGCAAGCCATGCATATTCTTGCTGCTCGGGTCGCTGTAGACGCTACGTTAGCAACTGCCTCGACTGGGTATGTCAAACTTGGTATGAAATCCGTCCAGGGGGCCGTTTCCTTCTTCGTTGATGGTGTTCCGACTGCAGCCACGACCTCCGCAGCTACTAACTATCCACTTGACAAGTATGTCGTCCCAGCGTTTGCAACTAAATGTGGTTCTGCCACAGCGAATACCCTGTCTGTCGACTGGTGGTATGCAGCGCAAACCAGATAATTAAATTTTCACATTTACCCCAGCTTCATATTTATCTTAATATAAGGAATTAATTGCATGACTAATTTAAACGATAATGCCAGAGCAGGTATTTTTTGCACAACCGATCCTGCGGTAATCGTCGACGCTTCTGCTAAGGCAGATCTTGAAATCACACCGACAAACATGCTCTATGTTATTGAGGGCCTTCATTACACCGTTGCCAGCGGTAATGGTGATGTTCAACTCGATGCTACTACAGCTCATTCAATAGCTGATGGTTATTCTCGAATCTATCTGGCCTGCATTCTTGCTGCTGGCACTATTTCTGTTGTTGTTGGTCCAGCAGTTCTTAACACCCAGCTTGCCTCTGGTGAAGCTGTTCTTGCATGGCCTGTACCGACAGCAGACTCTTGTCCTTTCTGCGGCATCGTTGTGACTAACGCTACAGGCAGTGCTTTTGTTGCAGGCACAACGACCCTCGATACCACAAGTATCTTCTGTGATATCTATGATCTCTGGGCAATTCCAGCAGCCCCAATAACTGGCATTGCCACAACCCAGCAGACATAACGCTAACTTAACTTAACTTAACCTTTTAACTTGGGGCAGAGAGAACTTAACCTCTCTGCTCTTATAAGGAACCCCAAAATGCCCCCAATCAAAAAAGACGCCGTCGATAAACTCGTTGATGCCGTCAAGGAATCTGCAGCCTCTGTTGAGGATACTCCGGATACTAAGACCAGCATGCTTATTGATGAATCACAAGATCTTAATTCCCAGGAATTCGTAACCTCAAGTGAACTTGACACTAAGTTTGAAGCTTTTGGCAAGAGCATGCTAACCTCCATGTCTGATCTCTTCGCTAAGCAAACTGATGTCCATCATGACAATATGACCCAGGGACCAGCGATTCCCAGTCAGGAACTTGGTGTTGATTCTCGCGGTATCGACCCTGTTGCATCGAATGACCTTATTCCACAGGCTAAACTCGAAGACTTCATGAACGATGTCCTGACCATCTACATTCATCCATCTCCAAATAAAGAAGAAAATCCTGTCTTGATTCCTAGCGTCAATGGAATTAATCAACCAATTGTGCGGGGGCAGAAATCTTCCGTTAAACGCAAATACGTAGAGGCGCTGGCTCGGAATCGACACACCGGATATGAACAAATAGTTGATCCATTAAGCCCAGAAAAATACAAAATGATTCCGTGCATGGTCGTCAAAGATCCCTTTACTGTCCAGCACGATCCGAGTCCTCGAGGCCCAGAATGGCTTAATCGAATTTTATGTGAGGCATAACTATCATGACCATGACATTTCTTCAACTCAGTCAGCGGCTTCGTCAAGAGGCAGGTCTTACCGGATCTGGGCCAACAAGCACTGTTAGCCAGACTGGCATCTCAAAGCAAGTTGTCGATTGGATCAATACAGCCTACATTGATGTTCTTTCTCAGCATTCGAATTGGCTCTTTATGCAAGACACCTTTTCCTTTCAGACTGTTGCTTCTAAGCGGGAATATTCTGTTGCTGAGACTGGTGTGACTGATTTGGAGAAATGGAAGGCTGATGATTATGGAACCTTTCGAGCTTATCTTACCTCAAGTGGAGCCAACACAGAGCAATATATGTACTCGCTGCTTTGGGAAGACTATCGGCAGATGTACCTTTATGGGGCTACCAGAACCTCGGAAGGTTATCCTACTTACATTACTGTTCAGCCTGATAACGGACTTAATCTCTATCTTGTTCCAGATAACATCTATACCATTACTGGCGAATACTTTAAGACTCCAACTGAGTTAAGTGGCGACACCGATGTTCCGATTATCCCAGCGCAGTTTCAAATGATAATCGTTTGGAGAGCACTCATGTTTTATGCTGGTTTTGATGCCGCAAATGAAAAGTATGCTATGGGTAAAAATGAGTATACTAAGATCCTGATGCGGCTTGAAATCGATCGACTGCCTCAGATGACCTTTGGGGGTCCACTCGCATGAAAAAGCTGCCTAACACAAAAGTAACCGCCGAATACACTAAGTTCATCGGTGGCCTGGATCAAGAAGCAGCCGCGATGACTTTTCCACCAGGCTCAATTTTTGTCAGCACTAACTATGTATCAACTGTCGATGGTGGTTATCGTCGCATCGATGGTTACGAACGTTACTCTGGTCAGCCTTCTCCATCAGATGCAACTTACACAAGTTTTGGTGTCACCTTCAGTGCAACTGTTTCCGTAGGTGATACTTGCACCGGATCTATCAGTGGATCAACTGGCGTTGTTACTTACGTCGATACCACATCAATGCAACTAACGAAACTCTCGGCTGATTTCCAACTGGAAGCATTCACTGTGGGTGGCATTTCCAAGGGAACAATTACTGTCCTGGCTCTTGGTGCATCAACTGTACTTGCTGATGCAACTGCTCTTGCGGCTGCTGCTGATACTTATCGGTCTGACATCGATAAACCTGTTGCATCAGTGGCTGCTATTCGTGGCTTGGGAATACTTAAGGGCATTCTGTATTGTTTCACTGATAATGTTGGTGCCACAGCTGGCGAGATCTACAAAGCCACGGCAGCGGGCTGGACCTCGGTTGCTCTGCTTGATGTTATTTCATTCACAACTGGTGTAGGTACTATTTCCGAGGGTGATACTATAACCCAGTTGGTTTCTGGTGCAACTGCGTTGGTCAATCGTGTAGTGCTGGAGTCCGGTGCTTGGGAAGCTGACGCTGCTGGTCGCTTGATCATCACTCCGATTGCAGGAACTTTTGATGCAACTCATGACCTCCAGGTTGGTGTTGTCACTCAGGCGACTGCATCTTCTCTTGTGACTGCGATTACCATATTGCCGGGCGGCCGGTATGAGTTTGAAGAATACAATTTTGGTGGCGACGTAGATACGACTCGCCTATATGGTTGTGATGGCGTTAACTCTGGCTTCGAATTCGACGGGACAATATATGTTCCTATTGCAACCGGTCTTGCTGATGACACCCCGCTTCATGTCGCTACGCACAAACTACAGCTTTTCTTTTCTTTTCGTTCGTCCAGTTTTAACTCTAGTGTCGGCACTCCTTACGAATGGTCAGCGGTCACAGGTGCAAGCGAAATCGCTATTGGCGATACCATCACAGGGTTCAAAGACCTTGCTGGCGAGTCTCTTGGCATATTCGGACGCAATCACACCAAGCAACTTAATGGCAACAACATAGATGATTTCGTTCTTGATAATGTATCCAATAGCATCGGGGCGCTTCATTACTCAATTCAACAAATGGAAAACACGTTTGCATTCGACGATCGTGGTATTGTTCGCACAGTTGCAAGTGATGCCTATGGTAATTTCCAACAAGCAGTTCTTAGCCGTAAAGTCCAGACACTGATCAACAACATGAGGAAAGTCTTTATCGCGTCAACGATCTATCGCGCCAGTGATCAATACCGAGCATATGGCACAGATGGCTCTGGCCTTTGCATGACCCGAGTTGGCGATCACTACGATTTTACTTTTTTCAACTATCCAGATTTTGTCTCTTGTATAACATTTGGCGAAGATCCAACGGGCGCTCCTGTTGTCTTCTTTGGAACATCAACCGGCATGGTCATGCAAGCAGATAAAGGTAGCTCGTTTGATGGAACTGCCATCGAGGCTTTCATAACATTTCCGTTTAATAATTCCGAGTCCCCGACAACACTCAAAACATATCGAAAGGCAACTCTCGAGATGTCCAGCGAAAACTACACTGAGATCAAGGTCTCAACGGAACTCTCTTATGGTTCTGCTAATCTTCCATCGAATGATCTTCTTGATCAAATTGTCATTGGCCCTGGCGGTGTTTGGGATATTGATTTTTGGGAATCTTTCTTTTATGATCAAGACACAATTGCCAGCCCATCCTTCCGGGTTAATGGTACTGGCATTAATATGAGCCTAACCATTTATAGCAAGTCCGATATTGATCTTGGTCACAAATTCGATGGGCTTATTGTACATTACACCCCAAGGAGACTACAACGATGAATGAGTATTATACTCCTCCGGCTGACGTTGTTGCTGGCGTTAGAGCAAGGTCGGCAAAAATAAACGAACTTATTGCCGCTGCTGATGCTGGCTTTGATAACATACCCGCTGACCTTGCGGCTACAATTGCTGCGTTGACTTCAGGCTCTGGTGTTGTGGTTTCTGCTGATGATACTACAATCGGCTATCTTGACGGGAAACAACTCGCGGGATCAAATATAACATTTGTTGTAGGCAGTCCTGGTGGTAATGAAACCTTGACCATTTCAATGACTGTACTTGATGCAGCTTTAAACGCAGCAGACCAGGTTATTTCCAGGCCAAAATTCCTTGACGTATCAGAGACAGAAAACCCACTCGGTACTTTGACTGGTGGTACAGATAACATAGATATGGAACTTGGCAATGTAGTAACTGCCACGATATCAACCGCAGAGCAAACCTTTACTGTGACCAATCCACCTGCAACCGGGTCAAGTGGAAAAATAGAACTGACTCTTACAAATGCCGGAGATCAGACCCTAAACTTCATGGCTGGATCAGTTTGGAAAACTTCAGGCCAAGCGGCTCCAGCTTTTAAGGCGACAGGGACCAGTAAGATTATTATGGTAACCGATGACGCTGGGGCTTCATGGGAGCTTTATTTTTGTGGTGGTGATTTATGATAAATAAATTGCTAATGGCTACTCTTGAATCTGGCTTCAAGGGAGAAGTTGGAGATCCAGAAGTATTTGAAAGTGCCACGGTTACTTTTGCATCGGTTACGATGCTTTCAGATGTAAAGGCTTTGGTAACTTACACAGATACTGGCAATTCAAGCTATATAACGGCTTGTGTATTATCTGTATCTGGTGAAACTATCACAGCAGGAACCCCATTGCAGGTGGCGGCTGAGGTTGCTCAATATACGGCAGTGGATAAACTTTCAGAAACAACGGCTGTCCTTGTCTACAGACATACTGCTGCAGGTGTTGGTAGAACTTCTGTCTTGTCTGTAAGCGGGACAACTGTAACGGCTGGCGGCATAGAGACTTTTGCTTCAACAAATACAAGCTGGCAGTCAGTAACAGCACTATCAGCAACTAAAGCCGTGGTAACTTATCGCGGAACCAGCAGTTACGGGAGGGCATGTGTATTATCAATAACTGGCACAAGTGTAGCAGCAGGAACACCGGCCACGTTTGAGAGTGCTGATGCCAGCTATACCTCAGTTGATACTTTATCAGAAACAAAAGCTATAGTCGCCTATGCTGATGATGGAAATGGTCATTACGGGACGGCGTGCGTATTAGATATAAGTGGAACAACGGTCACACCAGGAACCCCCGCTATTTTTGATAGTGTAGCCTGTAAAGGCGTGGGATTAACTGTATTGTCGGACACAATAGTGGTGACAACATACAGGGACGACGTAACAGGATACGGAGTTGCTTGCGTCCTGTCAATAAGCACATCCACAATCACACCAGGAACACCAGCAACTTTTGAAAACTCGTCTACAAATGATACATCAGTTACAACATTATCCGCCACAAAAGCATTAACGGTATATAAAAACAATGGCAATGGAAGTTTTGGGACCTCTTGTTTATTGAATATATCTGGAACCACAGTAACAGGTGATGACCCATTCGTTTTTGAAGGAACATCGTCCTCTTATCCATCAGTATCAGCTTTATCAGGCTCCAAAGCAATAACAACCTTTAATGGTGGGGCATCTTCTTATGGCACTGCCCGTATTCTTTACTAAAAACAATGGGGGAAAATATGTATTATAATGAGGATACAGGGCAGGAAATAGGCCGTAGCGGAGTTGAGGAAGCAGTAAGACCAACAGCCTTGAAAGAAAATTGGTTGCCGTGTGATGTTATCAACAAAGGATTCACTCAGATAACAGAGACCCCTCAACCAGATATAACGAATTTGCAAGTTGTCAATAACGGCGGCGTGGGCGACAAAATAGACGATACACGGCCCCGGGTTTGGGTTGTGTCTGATCGGTTCCAGGATATCCCCGGTGGCCTGACCAAAGCAGAACAAGATGCCGCTTTTTTGATTGCAGAACTTGCCACTGCAAAAATCACCCAGCAAGACACAAATAAGGCTTCCTGCACGACTTTTATCCTTGAGCATTATTCCGAGCCAATCCAGCGAAGTGCGGCCCTTGGCGTGTATTCCCAGGAGTATGCAACAATAATGGCTGATCACATAGCAAATATTATTGAAGAAGAAAATCGAGTTTGGGATCTCTTGGAAGCCGCAAAAACAATGGAAGATTTATCCTTGGTAGAATCGCCAAAATGGCCGGAGGTATAATATGAAGCATAAACACAAACTAGATCATACTAAGCGCAACCAAAAGAAAGCGGCAACAAAGAAAGGAAAAGACGATGCGATTGCAAACAAAAAACAAGTAAAGAATAAGGCATTAACTGTGAAACTTCTCGTTGATCGTGTCGCAGCGCTTGAAGTAATGATGGAGGTGATCTAATGCCAGTATTTGATAAAAACACATATCTGCAAAGCAAAGCTGATTCGCTAAACAACTCGGATAAAATCAATCCTCAAGGTGGCGTTTGGACTAAGGCAGATGTCGCAACAGGATTGACAAATAAAGGATTCACGCCTGAAAGCCATTACGAAGCATGGGGTAAAGACGAGGGAATCAATCCATACAAGGCCCCGGTCTATACCCAGGATGATTGGAATTATGTCATTGACAAAACCAATGATTTAAATGCCAAAGGTAATTCAAATGCCAATGTCGCGGCTGGTGGGTTCACTCCAACAATCGTCCGTGCAGGTTTGACTGATCGCGGTATGACGCCGCAAGATCATTTTGCACAATACGGCGGTGGAGAAGGCTTGACTTATGGTCCTGATACTACTATTGATAAGGTTAAACCACAAAAACCACCAACACTTACCAGACCTGTAACGACGCCAACTGCTTATGCAGCACCAACTTATAATGCTCCGACTCCTTACGTTCCTGATCCTACTCAGATGGTTGCCGGCCAGATGGACAAATTAACCTCCCAGAATAGTCCTTACATGCAGCAGGCTACTCGCACCGGTGAACGATCTGCTCAAGCTCGGGGACTTCTTAATTCTACTATGGCCGGCACAGCAGGTCAATCCGCCGCCTTGGCTTCTGCCCTTCCGATTGCAACTGCTGACGCAGGGACGTTTGCTGATGCTGGTATGGCTGGTTACACAGGACAACTTAATGCTGCCTTGGCGAATCTTAATTCTGAGAGTCAACACAACCTAACAGTGCTTCAAGGCAAAATCAACTCTGATCTATCCTACCAACAGACGGTTCAATCTGATTACATTAATGCTCGAAATACAACGCTGCAAGGCATGGTTAGTTCTGGTATTTCTGCCCAAGAAGCTGATCAAGCATTAACTTCAATCGAATATCAAGGTTTAGTTAATGCCGGCCTAAGTGATCGTCAAGCACAAGATAAAATCAATCAAATTAAGATCGAATCAGATAATGCTATGGTTCTTGATCAAGCACAACAAGAGGGTGAGAATTATCGCAGAAATTTAGAAAACAACATTAATTTGGATAAACTAAACGCAGCAGAGCGTGAGATTATCAATAACACAATGTCAACATATGCGGCAAATATGGATAATTCTATTACTTCGCTGCAGGCAAATGATCAACTGAATGAAGCACAAAAATCTATTGTTCTTGCGAATATTAAAACTCGTTATGAGAATAATATAAGTAATCTTTTTGCTATGTATCCTGTTGAACTTAGTTGGCTTGATGCTAGTGATGATCCTGATGTAGTTGATGATTCTTCTGACCCTGACCCTGACCCTGATCCTGATACAAATGCTGATCCTTATGATTCTGAAACAACTGATTCTTATGATTCTTCGTCAGAAAATATCCTACCGACAGCAACAAATAGAGCTGTTGTTAATGCTGATGGAACAGTAACAAAATACATAGGGACAGATCGGAAAACAGGCGAGGTTGTTTATATTACTACTACACCAAGGCAAGATAATATAGATGGCGGTAGGTAATCATGATATACAATTGTACAGATAAAGCGGTAATTGAAAACATCATACTTCATCCGAAAGTTATTAATTGGCTAACGGATGATAATTCAAAAAACTACGACATTGTGATTCATCCGCAGATTTTATATCTTGTAAATGATGCTGGTACTGGTGTTGCCCGGGTTGATCCTATGAATAGTGTTACCTGCTCAGTACATTTCGCAACGCTTCCGGAGCTTTGGGGGCATGGGCATGATTTTGCTATGGAAGCACTTACTTGGGGCTTTGCTAATACTCTTTATCAAAAGGTTGTTGGCATCATTCCAGCTTATAACTCAAAGATAATTAACCTTGTCCAAAGAGCTAATTTCAAACAAGAGGGTGTGCTTACCAAAAGTTTTCTTAAAAACTGGGTATTGGCAGATCAATTAATATTTTGCTTAAATAAAGGAGATTTCTAATGCCGATGATCGCTGTACCAGCGTTAGTAATTGGAGGAACAACAGTAGCTACTGCCGCTGTTACATCTGCTATCGTTACTGGAATTGTTTATGGTGCAGTTATTGGTGCTGCGACGGCTGCAATTTCTGGTGGAAACATTCTCGAAGGTGCGCTTAAGGGTGCTCTTTTTGGTGGTATCTCTGGCGGTATTGTCAGTGGGCTTGGTGCTGCTATGGGGGCGGGTACGAGTACTGCAACCAGTGCTGCTACAGGAACAAGCGGTGGCATGGCAAGTGGTGCCAGTGCTGGAAGTGCTGCTGGAGGAAGTCTTGGGGCAAACGTCGGATTAGCTGGTGTTGCTTCAGCACCTACTTCACTTGCAGCACCTATAGTTCAAGGCGGTACTGGCGCTGTTGATGTTGCTGCAACTACTGGGTCTGTTTCTTCTCCGGTTATTCCAACTTCCCTTGAAACGCCTATTACAAATGCTGGTGGAGCAACATCTGAAAGAGGCTTCTTTGATAAGTTACTTTTTAACTCGGAGGGTACTTTGTCTGATGGCGCTGGGAAAATGATTTCTGAGGGCTTAAGTGGTGCAGCAAAAGCTCTTATGACAGAAGACCAAGTAAAACCACAAAACCAGGCTGAGTTCCTTGCTGATACACAAAGAATGAATGTTGCCGGGAAATTCGTAGCAAGTACAGCGAACATTCAGATTCCTGACTACTGGAAAAAATATAACAAAGTTTCTACACAAGACCTGAGTCAAGCTACAAATGCTCAGCCGGGAGGCGCATATGCCCAGCCAATCTAACTCAGGAGAAGTAATTTCTGCTGCTCCGACAACGGATAAAAAAACTCAAGCCATCTTTGATTTGTTTATGCTTAATGGGATGGAAATTATTTATGATGAAAAACAAGCCCAAAGCATGCTTCCTCGCGTTAGTTCCGGTGGTGATCCTACAAAAGCTATCGCAGAACTTTTGGTTGATATTATTGTCCGGGTTGTAAGTTCTGCTCGAGAGAATGGAAAAAAGATTCCTCCTGGCATTATCCTTCATGGCGGCAATATGTTGTTTGGTGAGCTTCTCAAGGTACTTGAAGCCGCTGGAATGGAACCCTTAACTGAGGAACAAAAGGCCGCTGTTTGGCAGGTGGCTTCGAGTTTGTATATCGACCAAGCTGTTAAGTCTGGCGAAATGACTAAAGAAGAACTTGTTGCACTTAGCCAAGAAGTTGAGCAAACACCAGAAGGTAAGAAGGTTCTACAGACTGCGGAGAATCCTGAGGAAGTTATTAAACAAATTGAAAAGCCTCCGAGACAAGATACTGTTATTCCTGATGCTGCTGATGCTTCTACAGGTATTGCAGCGCCACAAGGAGGGATATAAAAATGGGTAAATTTGGACGTGCGTTGGCCGCCGGAATTGCCGGTGCTTCTGGCGCTGCAGGGGAAATTTTTGATGATCGAATTAAAAACAAAGAATTTGATCGTCGTGAAGCGTTGTTAGAAAAACGTCAAAAGACTTTGGCAAGCTTTCGGCATGGGCTTACCATGGAAAGAGATGCTTCTCGGGATGTAGTTGCTACTGGCGTGCGGGATGAAAATCGAGATTATACAGAACTTGCAAGACCGTCTGGTCAGCGTATTGGTGGTGTCTCGCAAAGTAAACTTGATATGAGTTTAATGAACGACGAAGACTTAAAAACGTCTGGTGCGATATCTGAACAAACATATAAAGATGCTGAGCTTGATAAAAAATACGCCAGGCAAGACGAAAAAGCCAGGCAAAGGCAACTTGATGCTTTGGCTCTCGCAGAAAAAAGAAATGAACGGTATGGTGGTAAGGAAGAAAAGTATACTTTATCGCAACAGAAATACGACGAAAAGAAAGCTGGAGAATCTATTATTGCTGGAATTACAAAATATGATCCGATAGCTACTTTAGATGAAAGAGGATTTACTATTGATATTCCAGAAAATTCTCAAAAAGTATTTGATCAAATAAAAGCAGATATTCAAGCAAAAGGTTTTTCTTCTGATACAGTAACTTTAAAAGATGGGCAGGTAAAAATTTATTTGACAGGATTTAATCCAAAGGTTTACAAAAAGAATTTGTCTGTTGCTGCTGGACTTGCAGCGCCAAAACCGGTTGATCCTTCTCAAGAACTTGGTAATGCTATTGATGTATTTTTACGAAAACAGAAGAGAGCTATTAAAGTTGGTCCACTTGAATAATCGCCGTTCATTTTTGAACACCCTGTAGTCAGGCTTAGGCAAGCAAGTGCTTCCGGCCTTAAACGAACTCTTATGAGATAAATGGATATTTATGGATTTTTCATACATACAAGATGATCGTTGGAAAGATTTTGATGAAGCTACTCAAAATGAGATTATATCGCTGGCTTTTGATAATGAGATCAAACAAGATTCTCGTTGGGCCTCGCTGGAAAAAGCTGATCAAGCTGAAGTCAAGCAAATTTATACTCAGCAAGCCCAGGACGAAAGCTTTGCCATGCAGCAGATGATTGCTGATGAAGAACCGGAAAGCACTGTGGCCACAGATTACACAAGGTCTTTGGCTGCTGGCTTGAATCGCTTTGGACAGACTATTGGGCGTGGCATAGATGTTGTAGGCAACATTGATCCGACACGCCTTGTTACTGATTCCGGCGAAGGCGTGCTTGATACACTTGGTCAGGGGATAGAAAAGTATTACAAAGGCCAAGAGCAAGAAGATCTTGATGCTTTGTCACCAGCTATGCAAGAAGCTAAGAAACTCCGATACACTACTGATGTTGAAGAATCTTGGCGTGAGGCTCCTTTGAAGAACTTTGCCAGTATCTTTCAGGGTGATGCTTGGAAAAGTCCAGCCAAAATAGTTGGTAGTCTTGCTGAGTCTGCTCCAAGCACTGCGGTTGGTATGGGTACAGGAGCAGCATTTACTAATGGATTAATCAAACTTGGTGTTTCGAGTGGTCTTTCCGGTGTTATTGGTGGCTTCCTTGGAGAAGGTAGTACAGCTTCTGTTGAATCTGGAAAAGAAATTTATGACATGGTTTTGACTGCTCCACAAGAAATTATCTCGTCTACTCCGGAGTATCAAAAAGCTTGGGAAGCTTTAGTAGATGAAAATTTATCTCCTTCTGAAAGAGATCGCCAAACCAGAGAACTCGTAGCCGATCATGCAGCTATAAAATCTATGGCAACTGTGTTTGCTGCTACTGGATTACTTGGTAGTGTTTCTGGTCATTACATGGGAAAGTTAATTGGCGGAGAAGCATCCGGCGGACTTACTCGACGAGCATTAACTTCCGGTGGTTTGGAAACTTTGCAAGAGACTCCTCAAAGTGGTTATGAAGTTCTTGAGAAGAATATGCAAACTAAGAAGTATGTAAATCCTAATCAAGATCTTTGGGAAGGAGTTAAGGAAGGAAGTACAGCTGGTGGTGTGCAAGGATTCGCTATGGGCCTTGGTATGGGTGGCGGTGTTGCTGCATTGGGTCGGCCTCAAGTTGATCCAACGAAACCTCCAGTAGCTGTCCAAGAAGCAACAACTACTGACGATGCGATAGCTGCTGCCGAGACTGAGCTTGATCAAGCTCTTGAGCTTATCCTGCCAGGCGAAACTCCTCCAGTAGTTGATCTAATGGATGGGCGTCCAGATCTTTTAGGTGCAGAGGCTGAGCAATTTGAATCAATGCTCCAGGAAGAAATGGCTCGAAATCCAATTGTACGAACACCGGAAGTTGCCCGTCCACCTGTTGACACTGATGGCTTTCAAGGAACAGTTAATCAAGACCCAAGAGTAGTTCCTCAAGTGACGCCTCGCGTGCCTGTGCAGGGAGCTAACCAAGATCAAGTTGTCCCAA
>Ga0307987_1000603_pt1 | contig 21192 bp, 19 predicted proteins | sample EllFjometagen181_FD_203157 | JGI IMG/M metagenome (GOLD analysis project Ga0307987, IMG submission 203157) | Marine microbial communities from Ellis Fjord, Antarctic Ocean - #181 | ecosystem: Environmental > Aquatic > Marine > Unclassified | place: Southern Ocean | collected 2014-10-08 | reverse complement strand
CACCCTGGAAATGGAAGGGGCATGAGGCGCCAGAGGCGCCCGCCGCCGCTCAGGCGGCGAAGATAGGGGGGAGGGGCGGTGTCCGCACCGGATAGGGGGGGAAGAAGCTGTCTTCCCCCCAAACAAAAGGCGGGGTCACCGCACCCACACCTGGATGTAGTTCTCCGCGGCGCCCAGGCTGCCGGTGTTGAGGCTCAGGGGGCCGCCGAAGCCGGCGCCGAAGGTGGCGGAGGTGGACGCGTTGCTCTCGGCCGTGGGGTACAGCTTGTTGTTGCCGAAGCCGTAGTGGCCCACGTCGTCCAGGGGACAGCCCACGTTGTTCGAGGCGCTCCAGGCGGGGCCGTCGCTGTCGTCGTGGCTCGCGCAGCTGTCACCGTCCATGTCCATGGCGTTGAAGAACACCTCGGTGCTGCACAGGTTGCCGGCGACGGTCAGAGTTCCGGCGGTCATGACCCAGCCATCGTCGCCGGTGTAGCAGACCGCGTCGGCGATGCCGCCCAGGAAGTCGGCGAAGCTGTCGGCGCCGTCGCCCACGGCGTCGTACTCGGCCCAGATGCCCGAGGGCTGGTGCACGAACAGCAGGTCCTCGAAGAGCACCTCGTGGTGGGCGGAGGACTTGAAGTCTTCGTGGATGTGGTCGATGTCGCCGATGGAGGTGGTGTCGCTGTCCCACTGGGCCCTGGCGTCCCAGGTCCAGGTGTCCTGGCCATCGTCGCTGCCGGTGGCCGCCAGGGTCCAGCCGCCGCTGTCGGTGCTCATGTCGCACAGCACCTCGTAGGCGCCGCTGCCCGTCGGGTCGATCCAGTAGTCGGCACTCAGGGCGGTGGGTTGGTCGGCCAGCACCTCGAGGCAGTCCTCGGCCGGGCAGGCTGAGCCATCGCCCAGCAGGCCGTTGTCGGCGAAGCTGTCGCAGTCGTTGTCCAGGCCGTCGCAGAGCTCCGGGGCGAGGGGATGGACCGTGGTGTCCACGTCCAGGCAGTCACCGGCCGAGGCCACGAAGCCGCTGAGGGCATCGCAGCGGTTCACACTCATGGCGGAGTTGCCCCAGCCGTCGCCGTCGCCGTCCTCGTACCAGGTGCTGTGGGTGCTGGTGTCCACGCTGCTGTCGGCGTCGTCCACGGTGCCGTCGCAGTCGTCGTCCACACCGCTGCAGACCTCGGTGGCGCCGGGGTTGACCCCGCTGTCGCCGTCGTCGCAGTCCGTGGCCGCGGCGTAGCCGACGTACCCGCTGGGCGGGTCGCAGGCCGCCAGCCCGCTCGAGGGGTCTCCGTAGCCGTCGCCGTCGGCATCTTCGTACCAGGTGGCCGCACTGCTGGTGTCCAGGCTGGTGTCCGCGTCGTCCACGTCGCCGTCGCAGTCGTTGTCCAGCTCGTCGCAGACCTCGGTGGCGTCGGGGTTGATGCTCGGGTCGTCGTCGTCGCAGTCGGCGGCGAGGCTCGAACCCAGCCAGCCGCTGGGGGCGTCGCAAGCGCGGGTGCTCACCCGGGAGTCCGCCCAGCCGTCGCCGTCGCCGTCCTGGTACCAGGTGGTCCCCGTGCTGGTGTCCACGTCGCTGTCGTCGTCGTCCACCAGGCTGTCGCAGTCGTTGTCCACCCCGTCGCAGATCTCGCTGCCTGCGGGGCTGATGGTGTCGTCGCCGTCGTCGCAGTCCGTGGCGTCCGACACATGACCGCTGGGCTGCTCGCAGGCCTGCGTGGTGGTGCTGGCGTCGCCGTAGCCGTCGCTGTCATCGTCGGCGTACCAGGTGCTGCCCGTGCTGGTGTCCAGGTCGCTGTCGTCGTCGTCCACGTCCCCGTCGCAGTCATTGTCGATGCCGTCGCAGATCTCGGTGGCGTCGGGGTTGACAGCTGCCTCGTCGTCGTCGCAGTCGGCGGCCAGGTCCCCCGCGAGCCAGCCCTCTGGTGCGTCGCAGGCCCAGGTGGACGTGCGGGCGTCGGCCCAGCCGTCGCCGTCGGCGTCCATGTACCAGGTGCTGGCGGTGGAGAGATCCACGCTGTCGTCGTCGTCGTCGATGAGCCCGTCGCAGTCGTCGTCGTTGCCGTTGCAGACCTCGCTGCCTTCGGGGTTCACCGTCTCGTCGCTGTCGTCGCAGTCCGTGGCGTCCTGTCCGTAGCCATCGGGGGGGATGCAGGCGAGGGTGGTGTCGTCGGGGCTGCCGTAGCCGTCGGCGTCGGCGTCCCGGAACCAGGTCAATGCGCTGGATGTGTCGAGGCTGTCGTCCTCGTCGTCCACGGTGCCGTCGCAGTCGTTGTCGAGATCGTCGCAGATCTCGGTGGCGCTGGGGTTGATCTCCGCGTTGGCGTCGTCGCAGTCGTCGTCGCTGGCCACGAAGCCGTCGGGGGCCTCGCAGGCCACGCTGCCAGCCTCGGCGTCGCCGTGACCGTCGCCATCCACATCGGCGTACCAGGTCTCGCCGACGCCTTCGTCCACTTCGCCGTCGCAGTCGTCGTCCACCCCGTTGCAGGTCTCTTCGGCGCCAGGGTAGACCGTGGGATCGCCGTCGTCGCAGTCCTCGTCGCTGTCGGAGCCGTCTCCGTCGACGTCCACCAGGACATCGGGCTCCCCCGAGTCGTCCTTGGGGGGATCGCAGGCGGTGATGGACAGGGCCAGCAAGCCGAAGGCGAGAATGCGGGTGTTCATGGGGTGTCTCCGCTGGGGAACAGCGGGAGGATACCAGCCCCCGAGGGGTCTTGCTGTGATGCCTGAGACTCAGGGAGTTTTGGGGCCCTAAGGTGGGTCCGCGACTCTCTCGGGCCGATCGTCGATGAGCCGCATGAGGTCGATGTCCGGTCCCCGTAGCAACTCGTCCATATCGATAATCACGTCGTTCCCCAGGTTGAGGCCCCATGGCTTGGCGGGCAGGCGCCGCAGGCCCGTGGCGACCATCCAGGCGGGTCCGGTCAGGGTCAGGCAGGGTTGCTCGGGTGGGCACAGGCCCATCCAGGCGAAGAAGCTCTGGGGGTCGGGTCGGGCCGAGGCATCCAGGGGCACCGAGTGGGGCGCGGCGTGGGCCATGGCGATGAGCAGCAGGGCGGTGAACATGCCGCCTTGGACAGCGCCAGCCCTGTCGGGTTCCCCTGGTATCTCTGCTTGGAATGACTGGACCCCGGGTGGGGTTCGGCAACCCCGCGCACTCCGGAGCGACCCGTGGCCTCAGCCCCCGCCAGCAGTCCCGTGGCCTCGGTGGGGCAGCGCTTGCTGACCGCGCGGCTCGCGAGGCGGGTCATCACCCCCGTGGTGGCCCGCCGGGTGGTGCCTGGGGTGCTGGTGAGCACGGTACTGGTGACCTGGTTGTGGGTTGCGCTGCCCCTTGGCGACCTGCAGCGCGCCGCCGCCGAGGCAGGACCCGCGGTGGGCGCCACCGTCGCTGTGGTCTCGATGTCGGTCTACGCCTTGGCCCTGACCCAGCGCAGGCTCGTCATCCTGCGCGGGAGGAAGACATGAACGCCACCCTCGAGGCGCGGGATCTCCGCTTCCGCTTCCCTGCCGGCTTCACCCTCGGGCCGGTGGAGCTGCGGCTGGGCGTCGGGCTGCACTGGCTCCGGGGTCCCAACGGCGCGGCCAACGCACGGTGCTGCTCACCAGCCACGGCAGCCCCCCAGTGGAGCCCTGCAGCGAGGCGGAGTTGCGCGCCGGTCAGCCGCTGGTCTGGGGTTAGGTATCCGGGCGCCGCGTGAGGGCTTCCTCTTCGAGGGTGGTGAAGCGGTGGTCGAACAGCGCGCCGAGGCGGGCGTGGTCTTCGTCGAGCCCTTCGGAAGGGAAGGCGTTGAGCAGGCGCAGGAAGCCCAGCATGCCGTGGACGAAGCCGATGGTGTCGTTGACGGCCGCCAGCGGGGTGAGCAGCCAGCGCAAGAACACGGGGATGAACAGAGGCGGTGCCACGAAGCGGATGGGTCGTCCCCAGACCGCCCCGATACGCCGGGCGGCTTCGGGAAAGGAGACCGGCGGCACCGCCACTAGGCGGATGCGCTGTCCGTGTAGGTCGTCCCGCGTCACGGCGTCCGCGGCCACGGCCCCGGTGTCCTGGGGGGCGATGGTGGGCAGCCTGGGTGGGCCGCCTCCGGGCACGGCCATGGTCTTGCCCCCGCGGATGAAGGTGAAGAGGACCTCCATGCTCGGCGGCTGACCCAGCACGGTCCAGTACAGGCCCGAGCCCGCCAGCCAGGCCTCGAGATCGTGCTTGATGCGCGCGCTGTCGATGCCCAGGCGGTCGGCGAGCTCGAGGTCGATGGCGAAGATGGAGATGAGCACTACCCGCCGTAGCCGGTCGGCTTTGCCCTGCTCGAGGGCGGCGATCACGGCGTCGCACTCGATCTCGCGGGAGCGGCGGAAGGTGGCAGGGCTCATAGCCGAGACGGTGACCACGGCGCGCTCCACCCCTGCAAGGGCTGCGGCGACGCTGGCGGGCTCGCAGAGATCGCCCTCGAGGATCTCGACGCCATCGCCCAGCAGCTCCCGGGCCCGGACGGGGGAGCGGCTGAGCACCCGCACGGCTTGGCCACGCTCGACAAGCGAGGCCACCACGAAGCGACCCAGGTGCCCCGTACCCCCCAGTACCAGGATGGGGGGTACGGCAGGGGCTTGGCTCACGGCACCAGCTCGCTGGACTCGAGGGTGCAGGGCCCGGGCAGGGGGCCTGTGACGAGCACGGCGTAGAAGCGCCAAAGCTCGAGTAGATCCTGCTCGTCCAATCCGTGACCCACGGTGAGCCAGGCTTGGCCGCTGGGGATGGGCTCGGCCACCATGGGTCGTGACAGCACCTGGCCATCGCTCACGATGGCGAGGTAGCGATCCACCAGCCGCGTGCTGAGATCGAGGAAGGCTCGCTTGCCCTCTTCGTCGAAACGAAGCTCGAGGTAGGGGTCCATGAACTGTTCGTCCATGGCCATCTCCACGTTGACGATCCGCTCGGCAGTCACAGGGGATTCCGCTTCGACCAGCAGCGGTGAGCAGAGCTCACCCTCGTCCATGTCGTTCCAGCACTCGATGACCACCTCGGCGCCATCGGGGAGGTGCAGGGTGTCCAGCCACGGCTGCCAGTCGGCACCCTGAGGGGCGGCGTAGACCTCCCGCTCGTCGAAGCGCTCGACGATCTGTGCGCCCTCTACCGGCGGCAACGGCCCACCTGCCAGCTCGAGCATGGCCTGCATGGCCTCGATATCGAAGGCCATGTCGGGACGTCCCCCTGTGGCGGGGAAGGCGTCCAGCACGGCCTGCTCGGGTGGATCGTGCCGGGCGCGCAGGGGGCCTTGGTCTTCGAGCACGGCGTGGAAGCTCAGGTCGGGAGATGCCACCAGCAGCGCCCCCAGGGCCGGGGCCTGGGCGTGGGCTGCGTTGGTGGTGGTGATGGACAAGCCCCCGGTGATGTCCGCCGTCACGCTGTGGCGCAGGTCCAGCAGGGACAGCCGCTCCCCGACCAGGTTCGAAGCGGCCGCCGCGTTGGCGGCATCGCAGCGCAGCTGCACCAGCAGGGTGTCCTCGCCCTCGAAGGGGTTGGGGATGCCGGGACCGAAGAGGTCGGCGATGGCACCGCAGCCGCACAGGCTGAGGGCGAGAAGGATGCAGGGTCGGCGGTGCGGCACGGGGCTTCCAGCGAAGGGAGGCACCCACGCCCTAACGTCCAGGCTAGAACGCCACCCCCAGCGCGTCGCAGACGAATTGCATCATGGGTGCGGCCTGCGCGCAGGCGGCAGCGTAGCGGTCCATGAAGTCGGGCTGGACCACGTCGGAGGGGGACCAGGCGAAGGTGGCCGCGTGGGACTTGCGCTTGAGGGCTTCGGCGTGGACGTGGCCCTTGTCGTAGCCCCGGGGCACCCGCTCGAGGCCTTTGCCCATTTCGCAGGGCATGCCCGCCACAGCCAAGGCCTGCTGGACTTCGGCCCACGCGTCGGGGCGCTTGACGATGGCGTCGCGGATCTTGTTCAGGGCGGGGTTGGGGGGCATCCAGATACCGAAACCACCCCAGACCTCGCCGGGGGCCAGGTGCAGGTAGAAGCCCGGAGCATGGGCGTCTTTGGCGGCTTCGTGGCGGAAGTGAACGCCGGTGTGGGTTTTGTAGGGGGACTTGTCCTTCGAGAAGCGCACGTCGCGGTAGATGCGGAACAGGGAGCCGCCCACGGCTTTGGGGATGGCCTGGAAGTGGGGGCTCACGGCGTGCAGGGGCGCCTCGAAGTCCCGGATGAAGGCCATGGCCGCGCCCTTGACGTGGGCTTCGTAGCGGGGTTTGTTGGCGTTGAACCAGTCGCGGTCGTTGTTCTCTTCGAGCTCGGAGAGGAAGTCGAAGAGTTCGTGACCGAAGTGAGGACCGGGCATCTGTGCCTCCATAGATGGGAACACCGATCGCCTAACGCCATTGCCGGACAGGATTTGGGTCCTATGGTAAGGCGCCCCCTGGAGGTACCGTGAACACCACCCTCGTCGTCGGCGTGATCGTCGTGGTTCTCATCGTCGGCAGCACGCTGCTCAAGCAGCGTCGCTACGCCCGCGTGCTCGAGGACGCCCGCGCTGTTCTCGACAAGGGCGCGGTGGTCATCGACGCGCGCTCGGCCATGGAGTTCTCGGGTGGGCACCACGAGGGCGCCGTGAACTACCCGGCGGGTGACGCTGACAAGGCCGCCAAGCGCCTGCGCGACAAGAAGCGCCCGGTGGTGGTCTACTGTGCCAGCGGCGGCCGCAGCCGCCGCATGGTGGATGCCTTGAACAAGGCGGGCTTCGAGCGGGTGCTGGACGTGGGCACCCTGTCCAACATGCGGGGACTCCCTGCAGGGCGGCCTGTGCGGCGATAAGCCGGCGGTTCTTCGAGACCGGGAGCCCCCATGTTCGAGACCGGATTCCGCGTGCGCTCCACCCAGGTGGATCAGCTCGGCCACCTCAACAACGCCGCCTTCCTCGAGATCTTCGAGTGGGCCCGGTGGGAGTGGGCCGAGACCGGTGGCTCCGCGTTCAACAACATGATGGAAGAGCAGGGCGTGGGGCCGGTCATCGTGCACATCGACATCGGCTTTCGCCGCGAGGTGCGCTTCCACGACCGCCTGCGGATCTTTACGTGGTTGGTGGCCTGCGATGGCCGCAAGGGGGTGATCCTGCAGCGCATGATCCGGCCCGATGGTCAGCTGGCTTCCGAGGCGCGCTTCACCTTCGTGACCATCGACATGGCCAAGCGAAAGATCGTGGCCATGCCCGATGCGGTGGTGGCCATGGTGGAGCCCGAGCCCGAGGGCTAGCCCTCCAGGGCCCGCCGTTGGTTCATGTACGTTGCGAGGAATGGATCGGGCTCCCACGGCGACCCGCTGCACGCTTCGGCCGAAGCCTTGCAGCCCCCCTGGCAGCGGTGCTCGAGGGCGCAGCCGGCGCAGGCCCCCGGCCGGGCCTGGACGTAGGCCTCCAGGGCGGGCCCATCCAGGATCTCCCGCAGGCTCTGCAGGCGCAGGTCGCCCAGCACGGTGGGGCTGTGGTTGCACGGCCGCAGCTTCCCCGCCGGGTCGACGGTGTAGTAGGCCCGCTCGGTGCCCAGGGCGCAGAATCCGAAGGACAGGTGCTCGTAGCGCTCGGTGGGGATCAGGCAGGGGGGCATGGCGATGGAGCAAGCCATGGACAGGCCCCAGCGCTGGCCCAGGGCCTCGGCCTGGTCCAGCATGCCGGTGAGCTCGGCGGGTGTGCACTGAAGCATGTCGATGTGTCGCGCGCCCTCGCCGCCGGGGTTGAAGCGGTTGATCATCAGCCCGTCCACCCCCATGGCCACGCAGATCTCCACCACAGCCTCGAGCTGGTCCAGGTTGGGCTTCACCGCCACGAACACCGCCACCACCCGCTGGTGGGCCCCCTTCAGCGCGGCGATGGCGGCGGTGACCCCATCGAAGGCGCCGCGCCGGCCCGAGAGGTCGTCGTGCAGCTCGTGCCGCCCGGCCAGCAGGGGCAGCTCCCAGGTGGAGATGGTGTCGTGCCCCAGCGTCGCGATGGCCCCATCGTCGATGTGGCCGCCGTGGCTGATGAGGTTGAGCTTCACACCCTGTCGGTGCAGGTGGGCCACGATGGTCGGGAGGTCGTCCCGCAGCATGGGCTCACCGCCCGTGAGGGTGATGAGCTCGCAGCCGCTCTGTTCCACCAGGCGGTCGAGCACGCCGAGGGTGTCCTCGGTGTCCAGCGCAGCCGGTGTTGGCCGGTCCGGGTTCTTCCAGGCGTTGTAGCAGTGACTGCAGGCGTGATCGCAGCGGGCCGTCAGCTCCACCACGAAGCCCCTGGGGAAGGGGTAGGGCCGCTGGGGCGGGTGGCTCATTCGCCGGCGGTGACCTCAGGGATGATGCTGGCCGGGTCCACGGGCTGTTCGGGCCCTGGCCCGTCGTGGGGAGAGCTCATGCGGTGATCGATGGTGGCGATGGCCGCGGTGACCCGTCGTTCTACCTCCTCGGCCTGGCTCTGCTCGTCTGGGTTCAGGCCCATCCCGTCTTCGGTGGTCAGCTTGGCCAGGTCCTTGCGCACCTGCTCGAGCACCCGCACTACCACCTCGGGTTGCAGGGTCTGCTGGGCAGCCATCCCTTCTAGCAGATCCACCCGTGGGGCCAGGCTCTGCAGTGCGTCCTGGCGAGGGGTGTACATCATGGGCTGGTAGCAGGTGGCCATCTCCATGTCTTTGGGTCGCTTGGCGTAGACCCCCAACAGCAGGATGGCGATGTCTTGCTCCAGCAGACCGGCCTCGACGGTGGTCAGGAGGCCCTCGCCCTGCAGGCCCGTCACCAGGCCTCGGCTATCTTCGAGGCCTTTCACCAGCTTGGCCTTGCCCTTCTCCGAGAAGGGGTAGGGGTCGTCGCCGAAGGCTGCCGTGGCTGCGGACTCCCAGGTCTTCAGGCAGCGCTGCCAGTCTTTCTCGCTGGCGAGGCCTTCGGCCTGCTCGAGCGCTGGGTCCACATGGGGGTTGGGCTGCACGGCGTCGGTGGGGCAGCCGCCCAGGACGCCCAGGGAAGCGAGGATGGCGAAGCGCAGGGGGGCCGGGGGTGTCATGGGACCTTCGGGGCTCGGGTCGGACAGAGGGTAGCACCCGGCGGGCGGTCGCCGCACGGGGTCATGGGATAGGGTCCAGGTGACCTGACCTTCGGGGAGAGAACCATGAGCGACACACTGGTCTTCCTGGCCGTTCCGGATCCCCAGCAGGCCATCGTGTTGGCCAGCGCACTTCAGAGCCCCCAGCTGCAGGTGGAGCTGTACGGTAGCGGGGGAGAACTGCTGGACGCCCTGCGCAGCGGCGCCCCCGATCTCGTGGTGCTGGACGCGGGGGTGCGGGATCAGGACGGCTTCGCGCTGTGCGCGCGGCTGCGCCTGACCGCGCTGGACGGCGACTTGCCGGTGGTGGCCCTCAGCGCGCTGCCCGACGGCCACGCCCGGGCCCGAGCCGCGGGCGCCGACGTGGTGCTCAGCTACCCCCTCGAGCCTGTGGACCTCGTGGCCATCGTGCGCAGCCTGCTCGAGCGTCGCGCGCAGCGCACCGGTGCCTCCCGCGTGCCCCTCGAGCCGCTGCCGCCCCTGGGGCGGCTGGACTCGGGCCTGATGGGCCGCGACGACGGCTTCCCCCGTGACGGTGCGTTCGCTTCCTCGACCTTCCCTCAGCTGGTGCTCGACCTGTTCCAGCAGCGCTTCTCGGGCTCCATCGACATCGACAGCGAAGAGCAACAAGCCCGGGTGGCCTTCTCTCAGGGACATCCGGTGTCGGTGGCTATGCGCTCCCCGGACACCGGCATCGGGGAGATGTTGGTGGAGGCGGGGCATCTCAGCGGAGATCAGGTGGGTCAGGTGGCCCAGGCCGCCCGGCGTCGCGGGGTGCCCCTGGGGCGCCTGCTGGTCACCTACAAGCTGGTGGACCCCGTCAGCCTCGACCACACGCTGCAGCTGCAGACGGTGCGTCGCATGGCGGCCATCCGCGGCTTCGGTCCGGGCCGGTGGCGTCGCAGCCATCAGCTCGCCGCCACTGGGGCGGGCTGCCCCACCCACGCTGCCGCCGTGCTGTGGCACATGGCTGACGTCAACGCCCCGGCTGCTCCCATCCGCCCCGACCAGCACGAGCACCACATCAAGGCCGGCGCCGAGCTCGAGGGCTGCTGGCACCTGTTCGATCCCCAGGGCCGCGCCGCGGGTCTGCGGTTGGTGCTGCTGGGCGGTGGTCGCGTGGCCGACGCCCAACAGCTGGCTGGCGATCGGGTGATGCCGCTGCTGGCGCTGCTGGCAGCCGCCGGGGTGATCGTCATCGGCGAAGAGCCTCCCGACGCCGCCCGTCGGGCCACGGTGCTGGCGCGCAGCAACCTCGAGCCGTTCCGCGAGCACCTCGAGGCCACCCACGCCATCGCCAGCGGGGCTGACGCCTACACCGTACTGGGGGTTCCGCCTTCGGCCAGCACCGAGCAGGTCGAGGCCTCCGCCACCGAGCTGATGGACCGCTACCGCCTCGAGACCCTGCCGCCGGGCTTGAGCGCCGCCGAGCGCGCCAGGGCCGCCGAGCTGCACCGGCAAATCCTGGGGGCCCGTCGGGTGCTGGGCCACCCGCGGCGTCGGGCCGCACACGACTTCCTCATGGCCACGGTGGATGCCGGCGGGCAGCTGGGAGAACAGGTGCTGGACCACGCCATCTTCCACGCCGAGCACGCTCGCCGCCTGTACCGCCGAGGCGAGTACCTGGCCGCGGCGTCCATGCTCAGCACCGCGCTGCAGCTCGAGGGCGAGACGGCCGATCTACTGGCCATGCTGGGCCAAGCTCGCCATCGGGCTTCCCCTGGTGACCCCACCGCGGGCGAGGCGGAGCTGCGCCGCGCCTTGGGGCGCGACCCCCTGCACCCGCTGGCCCACCTGTACCTGGGGCGGCTTCTGGCGGGGCGTGGTGACGTCGAAGAGGCCCTGACCCTGCTGCGTCGCGCCAAGGCCCTGGCGCCCCAGGTGCCCGCGATCCGTGAAGCGCTGCAGCGGCTCGAGGCGGGCCATCCTGTCGATGCCCCGGGGGTCCTGCAGGGTCCCAGGTCGTGAGCTGAGCGCCCAACAGTCGTCGTCAGCTCCCGGGCTCGGAGTTGTTCAGCTCGCGCTCGGCCCTGCTGCTCACCACCCTGGGCATGGTGGTGGGCACCTGCCTGGTGCAGTGGGCCGTAGCCCTGGGCGCGTTCATCGCCCTGAACCGCTGGCTGGTGCGCCGCTCCAAGGCTTCATCTGAGGCTCCCGCGCTGCCGGTGCCGTGAGGGGGGGTATACTCCCGCCATGCGAGTCTCTCCCTCCCTGTTGGCCCTGGTCTTCTGCGCCTGCCATCCCAGCGTGGTGTCCCCTCCGGTGCTGCCTTCCGAAGACAGCGATCCGCCGGGCGACAGCCGTCCTGACGACAGCGTTCCCCAGGTGGGGGACACCAGCACCGAGGACATCGGGGACAACCCGGGCAATGGGGACGACAACGATTGGGTCTTCTCCGACGAGACCGTGTTCGAGGTGGAGATCGAGCTGGGGGACGCCGAGCTGCGGGCCCTACGGGATGACCCACAGGAATACGTCCACGGCGCTATCGTCTTCGACGGGCGGCGCCTCGACGACGTGGGTGTGCGCCTCAAGGGCCGCCTGGGCGCCTTTCGCACCCTGGACGACAAGGCCGCCTTCAAGATCGACCTGAACCGCTACGTGGACGGGCAGGATCTGGATGGACTCGAGAAGCTCACCTTCAACAACATGGTGGTGGACTGCTCGGGCATCAAGGAGCTGATGTCCTGGCGCATCTTCGAGTCTCTGGGCTTGCCCGCGGCCCGCGTCGGCTACGCCTGGGTGTCGGTCAACGGCGAGGTCTACGGGCTGTACGCGCACATCGAGAGCATCGACGACGAGTTTCTGAAGCGGCACTTCGAGCAGCCCGACGGCAACCTGTACGAGGGGGAGTACCTGCTGTACCCCGACGACAGCTACGTGCTGGCTGACTTCGAGGACTGCTGCGACCAGTACATCACCCTGGACGAGGGCACCGATGCCTGGGAAGAGCAGGTCCACGGGCTGACCCTGGCGCTCGACGCCCACGCGGGTCGGCCGGACTTCTACGAGCAGCTCGGCCAGCGGGTGAACTGGCCCCATCACCACCTCACCGTGGCCGCCGAGACCTGGGCGGGCCACAACGACGGCTACTCCCTCAACAGCAACAACTACCGGGTGTACTATGATCCCGCCGACGACGGCCGGGCCGCGATCCTCTCCTGGGACATGGACTACACCTTCCTCGAGGCCAGCAGCTGGGGCCTGTCGTGGTCCGCTGGCCGCGGTCGCCTGACCCATGCCTGCGTGCAGGATCCCGCCTGCCGGGCGGCCCAGCGAGCGGTGGTGAGCGCCGCCTGTGACACCATGGACGAGGTGGATCTCGTGGCGGTCTACGACCGGGCCAAGGCCACGGTGGACCCCTACCTGCGGCAGGACCCCCGCGAGGAGTGCGGCAGCTACTACACCGACTACTATCAGGGGCAGGTGCGCTCCTGGATCGACACGGGCTCGGCGCGGGCCCGGAGTGCCTGGGACCTCTGAACCCGTCTGACCGCTAACGATCCAGCCTCAGCCAGCGCCGGGCCGTGGCGCAGAACGCTCGGTCGGCTCGGGATGAGACGAGCTCGAGGGGCGAGTGACCCCTGCGCCCAGCGACGTGGAACAGCCAGGCCAGCAGCGCGATGGTGATGGCGAAGTTGGGCCAGGCATTGAACGCCCACTGCCCCTGCCAGGTGAGCTCGAGCCCGTCGAAGGGCCACAGGTAGCGCAGCGGCCAGGATGAGCCGTCGGGTCCCCGGGAGCCCACCAGATCCGCCAACAGGTGCAGGTGGAAGCTGGCCAGCACCAGCATGCCGGCCTTCAGCCGCTCCCGGGCCACCGCGGCGGCCCCTACGGCCACCACCAGCCCAAAGGCCAGGTTGTGGGCCAGCACGTGGTGGTACAGGGCGTACCAGTACAGGGGCTGCTCGCTGTGCAGGGTGAGCTTCTCCACCACGATGCCCAGCCCGTCCAGATCCGGGATCACGCCGGCCAGGCAGACCAGGGCGCGGTCGCGCTTGCTCAGGGGCGTGGCGGTGGCCGCGCCCCAGCCCAGCAGCAGGTGGGTGGCGGGGTGCATGAAGAGAGCATAGCTCGAGGATCATCATGGCCCGCTACGCTTCCAGTCCAGAGCAGGTCCTGCTGCGCGCGCTGCAGTGGGAGTGGGCCGGGCTGAACCGCCAGATGCTGGGGGGCGCCATGAAGCCCCCGGCCATCTCCCTGGCCGATGGCAGCCGTCGCTACGGTCGCTGGAACCCACAGGGGCGCAGCATCGAGCTGGCCCACAGCTTGGTGATGGAGCGCCCCTGGGGTGAGGTGCGCGAAGTACTGGCCCATGAGATGGCCCACCAGTACGTTCACGAGGTGTTGGGGGTGGTGGACGAGAGCGCCCATGGCAGAGCCTTTCGGCGCACCTGTGAGCGCATGGGCATCCTGTCTCGTGCCCGTGGGAATCCCCAGGGCCTGCCCGAAGTCGATGGTGAGCCCAGGGTCCTGCGGCGGATACGCAAGCTGCTGGCGCTGGCCCAGAGCCCCAACGAGCACGAGGCTCGCTTGGCTGCGGCACGGGCCCAGCGGCTGATGCTCGAGCACAACCTGGCCGAGGCCGACACGGGCCAGGCCCTGCCCTATACCGCCCGGCAGATCGGCTCTGTGAAGGGGCGCTTTCAGGCCCACGAGAAGATGCTCGCGGGCCTGCTGGGGGAGCACTTCTTCGTGCGCTGCATCTGGATGAACGGTCTCGACGCCCAGCGTGGCCTGACCGGGCGCTACCTCGAGATCAACGGTACCCCCGAGAACCTCGAGATGGCGGCGTGGGTCCACGACTTCCTCCTGGCCACCGGAGAGCGCCTGTGGCGTGAGCACAAGCGTCGCCAAGGCATCCGGGGTGACACCGAGCGGCGGCGCTTCCTGGCGGGGGTGGTGTGCGGCTTCGGCGAGCAGCTGGGCTCCCAGGCCCGGCGCAACCAGGAAGAGGGCCTGGTATGGTTGGGGGACGGCGGGCTCGAGGACTACTACGAGACCCGGCACCCCCAGGTCCGGAGCGGCCGCGGGCCGCGCATTCGCGCCACCGACGCTTGGCGCGAGGGCAAGGCCGCGGGGCGGGACATCGTGCTTCACAAGCCGGTGACAGGCACCGTAGGCAAGGGTGGGAAGCGCATCACGCGGAAGTGAGTGTCAACTGGGCTGGGCTCTCACCACCGTCGCGCCCCAGCCGTCGTAGCTTCCGTGTAGGGGGCTGATCACCTCGAGGATCTCCCAGGTGGTTCGATCGGCCTGGTCGTCGTCAAGGGCGCTGGACTTCGAGAAGGGGAGGGTCCAGTGCTCCGGGTGGGCTTCCTCTCCCGGCGCGCTGGGTTCCTTCACGGCGTAGCCCAGCCCCCCGAGGACTTCGGCGGCTTGGGTGCAGGCCTCGCGGCTGGGCAGGTGGGCCCAGTGGTCCACTTTGCGCGGGTGCGCCAGGCTGTCGCCGCGCTCTTCGAGCTGTCGCACCACCCCCCGGTTCATGATGCGCTGGTGGGAGAAAGGGTCGGGAAACAGGAAGTCCCAGTAGTAGCGCCAGGACGGGTCCGACTCGGTGAGCCAGCGCGGGGCGTACGGTCCTTGCTCCAGCTGGGCCATGGCCGGGGCCACCTCGGCTCCACGGGCGGCGGGCAGCATGAATACGAAGGTGGTGGCGCCGCGGGCCGCGAAGCGTCCCAGGAACCTGGCCTCGAGCTGTTCTCCGAAGCAGCGCACCAGCCGGTCCTCGAGGCTGAACAGGGCGTCTGCCTCGGCCTGGGAGCGCAGTCCGTCGGGTCGAGGCTCGCACATCCGGACCCGTACCTGAAGGCGCAGGTCCAGCCCAGGCACGGGCGCCCGCAGGGCGGCGCCGAGGTCCACGAGGATGACCAGCCGGTCTTCATCCAGCAGCGCCTCGTAGAACTCGAAGCGTGGCGTCCAGGACGAAGGCATGGCGGCACTCGGCGGGAAGGGAATGAGAACCAGGCGGATGAAGACATCCTACATCAGTTCGTCCCTTGGGTGTCGCGCCGCCCCACCGCGAAGGCCTGGGCCACGAAGGCGCCTACGCCGTAGTAGCCGCGATCCCCCATGGAGTAGATCAGCGGATCGATCTTCCGGATGTCGGGTCGACCCCGTGCGTCCAGCGCGGCTTCCTCGACCTCGAGGTCCAGGATCTCTCCCACCAGCTGGGTGTGACAGCCCAGCTCGAAGCTGTGGAGCAGGCGGCAGTGAAGCACCACGGGGAACTCGGCCACCGCCGGCGCGTCCACATGGGCGCTGCGCAGCGGGGTGAGCCCGCAGGCCGCGAACTTGTCGCCGGCCCGGCCCGAGACGATGCCGGCGTAGTCGGCTTGTTCCACGTGCTGTGTGCCTGGGATGTTCACGGTGAACGCCCCCCGCCGCATGATGTTTTCGTAGGTGAGCCGTGAGGGTCGCCAGGACACGGCCACGGCTGGAGGCTTGCTGCAGCAGATGCCCGCCCAGGCCGCCGTGGCGATGTTGGGGACATCGTCGTCGCCGTAGCTTCCGATGACGAACACGGGAGAGGGGAAGACCATGGTCTTGGGACCGAAGGAACGTTTGGGCATGGGTCACCTGTGTCGATATCGAGGATGGGCAGGGGGGCTCCCGCGGTGTCCAGCTATGCCATGCCCTCCCTGGGCTGGGGGGTCAAGTCATGCCGCCGAGGTCGTGGTGCCCGGGGTGCTCGGGATGAGTTCTCGGGTGGCCTCCCAGGGGGCGTCGAGCTCGAAGCGCACCAGGCACAGGCCAGGTCCCTCGTGGGCTGCTGAGAGCATGACTGTGTTGCCCAGCTTCGCCTTCCAGTGGCCGCTGAGGCGGCTGGACTCATGGACATGGCCGTGGAGTGTGAGCCAGGGCTGTCGCGTCTGGATGAGGCGCCTCACGGCGATGCTGCCCACATGGGGGTCCAGCGGTATGTGATCGATCATGCGGCCCTCGAGGTCCGCCAGATCGAGCGCCGTCTGGTACGGCGGCGTGTGCAGCAGCAGCAGCGCACGGTGCAGTGGGTGTGTTCCGATGAGCTCGACGAGCTCCCTGGCGATGGTCCGCCAGCGCAGCTCGTAGGGAGCCATGGGGCGGGAGCGCCAACCCTCTTCGGGGGACACCGCGCCTGGGTCCACGTAGCGGGACACGTCGTAGCGTTCCCAGTCCTTGAGTAGGAACGGGCTGGGAGGCACGCAGGCGTAGCCGAAGACGGGCCGGTCCCCGAGGGTGGTCATACGACCGTGGATCTGCTCCCACGCTCCCTGGGCCTCCCCGCGTTCGAGGCCCGTCAGGCAGCGGCCCGGATCATCGTTGCCTGGCACCAGCAGGACGCGCGGGGCGTGGGTCCCGAGCCGCTCCCGTAGCTCCATGAAGCCGCCGGCCATGAAGTCTTCGATGAAGTCGCCCTGAATCTCCCCATCGGTAGCCCCAAAGGCCAGCCCTCCAGGCAGTAGATCCCCTGCCAGGAAGATCGCTGCGGGGCGCTCCTGCAGGGCCGCTCGCCACAGCGCTCTGTAGCGCTCGGGTCGGCCGTGCAGATCCGAGACCAGGAAGCAGCGTGAGCTCATCGATTCCTTGGTGTCTGCTGGGTTCCGAGCTGCAGCGGCTGGGCGGCGTCGGTCAGGGCGCCGATCTTGGATGCGAAGCCCCCCCCGCGTTGGATGTCCTCGTCGTTCACCAGGTGGATGTCCAGCAATCCATCGCTCGTGTGACCCGTGCGCAGAAAGTTGAGCTCCGCCAGGCTGCGGCTCCAGCCTTCGAGCCAGTGCTCGAGGTCCCGGTGCCGCTCGCGGTCGGCGCCGATGTGGATCAGCAGATCGATGTCGCTTCCGGGCCCCGCCGTGGCGTTCTTTGTGCTGCCGAAGATGTACATCGCGACGACGTCGAAGCGGGAGGGGTCGAGGCTGCGGGCGAGCTTTCGGGCAACGCGGGCCCGCCAGCGCCAGTGCTCATCGGTCGCGTTGGGCGTTGGGATTGGAACGGAGCGCTCGGTCTCGAGCATGGGCGCCGGGCTCTGTGGGTCCACCAGCAGGCCCATCGCCTCATCGTCCTGTGCGTTCAACAGCACCCGCAGGACCCGGCCTTGCCGGGCTGCGGCGACGTCGATGACCCGAACCACCTGCGAGAGGTGGGCTTCCTCGGGGAGGATGCTGGCCAGGGCATTGGGCGACCCGCAGAGGAAGGCTTCGTCGAACTTCACCCCGTGCTCGTCCGGGTACAGGGGGAGGTACCGGATGGAGGCCTCCACCAGGTCCTGGAAGAAGTGGGTGCCGAAGGAGAGGTCGGGGACGTAGGCGCCCTTGCGCCGGGCAACCTCCACCAGCAGCGCTGTGTTGCTGATGTCCGAGTAGGTGACCCGGACTCCCAAGCGGATGTCCCCGCGGCTGCCCCAGCGGCCGGGGCCCATCAGCGCGAAGCGTCGGCGGGGTAGCGCTCGGTTCAGCTTGCCCACCGCGCGGCCCACCGCGAGCATGCTGGCCTCATCCGGGAGCGCCGCGTAGGCCTCGGCGTTCACGTAGACCAGGTAGTGCAGGTCCGGCACCTGCCCGTTGGATACGAAGCGGCGCGCGGTGAAGACGACATCGTCGGGGGGCACACGGCGAGGGATCTCGGCGCCCCGATCATCGGGGCTCTGGCTCTGCGGGCGGCACTGGAGCAGGTAGAGCTGTCTGCCGTCGTGGGCGAACTCGATGTCCACCGGCCCCCCCAAGGCTTCCTCGAGGCGGCTCATGATGGCGCCCAGCTGACGGACGATGGGGGTGGTCGCCAGCAGGGCCTCGAAGGTGCACACGACGGGGTCGGCGGTGTAGTCCGTGGTGTACGGCATGGGCCGCTGCAGGTGGCCGTCGCGGATCACCGACACCAGCTTGCCGAGCATGGGCCACCCTTCGCCGATCTCACGAACCAGCTCGTGGAAACGTACGGTGACGAAGCGGTTGCTTTCGAGGTCGATGACATCCACCATCTTGGGGGAGTAGCGGACCACCTCGTCCAGGGAGACGTTGACCCGGAGCTCGGGCTGTCCAGGGGCCACCAACACCGGGTAGTCATCGGTCAGGCGGTCCACCGCGCGGGTCCCCAGGCCGGGCACCAGCCGTACCAGGCCGTCCTCGCGGCGGATTCTCGGGGACCATCGGAACTCGTTCTTGGAGAACGCCACGCCGGCGAAGGCCGGCAGGAAGTAGCGCCCCACCTTCTGGCCCACGACCTCCTGGATCAGGATGCCCATCTCCTCGTGGAAGTCCAGCAGTCCCCGCTCGGTTCGGTATTCGATGGGATCGGGACCGAACACCGACGCATAGACCTCTGCGATGGCGCCCTCGAGCGCCTCGAGGCGTTGCCGGCGGGTGCCCTGGTTGGCCAGGAACAGGCTCTTGTACTTGCCTGAGAATGCGGCGCCCAGCTGATCCTCGAGCAGGCTGGAGCTGCGCACCACCAGAGGTGCCTCGCCCAGCTCGTCGAGGGCTTGGCCCAGCCCGCGGCTGATCTCTCGGGGGAAGTGCGAGCTCCCGAACAGCTGGACGATGTGGGGGTAGTCCTGTCGCACCGACTCGAGGGGGCGATACTTCTGCTCCCACACTTCGTCGAGATTGTTGTGGCGAACGAAGGCCACCAGCCCATCCGACGCCAGGTACCAGGTCTTCGGGGTGCGGACGGGTTGGGGGAGGGAGGCTTCCGCGGGCGCGTCTTTCAGCACCTGCTGGGCCAGGAATAGACCGGCGCTCTTGCCGCCCAGCTTGCCCGTTCCCAGGTGAGGGCCGATGATGCGCTCGGTGAGCTCCATGAAGTCGTCGATGTCGATGTGTCGCTTGGCGACGTTGATGAAGTCCAGCCTGTCGGTGACCAGGCGGCGGATCAGGGCCACCCGCAGGCTCGCGGCGGCGGCATCGGAGAGCTCGAGATCCCGCTCGCGCTCGCGCTGGTAGTGGCGCACCGCTTCGCCCAGGCGCTCGAGGGGCAGGTTGACGTCCGTGAAGGGCCGCACCAGGTGGCCGGCCTTGTCCTCCCGCACCCAGGTGTGGATGCGTTCCTCGATCTCGTCCGGAGGCATGTGCTCCGCCGCCAGGCGGTAGACCTCCTCGCGCAGCCTCGTCAGCTGGTGCGGGTTGGCCCGCGGCCCCGGTTGGTTGACCTCGCCGGTGTCACGGCCTGGACGCAGATCGGCGCCGTGGCGCTCGAGCAGTTGGTTCGCGCCGTCGATGCCGCGCCAGCAGAGATGGTTGAGCATGCGTCGCGCCAGACGACCGTAGAGCTTGGCATCGGTCGTCTTCAGCAGCTCCAGGGCGACGCGCCAGTCCCGGCGCCCGTTGTCTCGGGCACGGCGTGCGACGTGGTCGAAGGTCTGGCGCAGCTGCTGGTGGAGAACGAAGTGGCCGAGGCGCTCGGCGATGGTCTCGATGAGCTTGAGCTCCTCGGGCAGAAAGGGCCCCCCATCGTCTCCCATCAGCTCGTGCCGGTAGTGGACGCAGATCTCCCCGGCCCGTTGCCCCTGGATGCGGATCTCGGCGCACTGGCCCCAAGCGTTGTCTACGAAATCTGGCGTCTCCCAGGTCTCATCACCGATCTGGATGCGCGCGCGACACAGCTCGGGGTGTTGCCAGCCCCGGGGGATGGCCGCGACGATGGAGGCGGTGACCTCACCCAGCGGGCTGTCGAGGTCTCGCAGGATCTCCTCGATGCTGTATAGGCAGGCCAGCTCCTTCGCGCGCTCTTTGAGAGCGCTCAGCAGGCTCTGATCTTCGCGGTGGGATTCAGTCATGGCGTAGGATCACTCCCCGTCCGGTGTTGCCGTCCACCCGAAGCTCCAGGGGCTGGCTCAGTCTCAGGTGGGACACCCAGCGGCCTCTGGTGGTGGTGGGCTGGGCCTCGAGCCAGCTCCAGTCCAGCCGGTTCGGCGCGCGCTCACGCTGGGTGAAGTAGGCGACCTGGAAGCTGGTGACGTTGTGGAAGAAGTGGGAACCCTGGCTGGGCTCCGCGTCGACCCCCGCCAAGGGGGTCTCGACGATGGCCCGCGCGCCAGCGATCTGTCCCCATGTGACCGGGATGCCCGCCCAGGGGTCCGAGCTCCCCCAGCGGCCGAAGCCGATCAGCAGGTAGGGCCTCTGTTGGTTCACCAATGTGTCATTGATCTGTTCGATCTCTCGAGCGATCTCGTGGCTGCGCTCACGCTCGACGGCGGAGCGTCTCACGAAGACCACGTCGGCGATGTCCGTGCGGCGGCCGTGGCCCAGCACGCTGTCACAGGCCACTACGGCGGGCTCTGCGGCCAGCAAGGAGAGGGGAACGTCCACCCCTTCACCGGTGGTCACCATGGGCCGCACCTGTAGCAGGCTCACCCGCGCCGGCGTGCCGTGGCGGCGATCCAGGGTTGCTGCCAGCTCGATCTCCACAGCGGTGCCGAGCTTGTCCTCGCAGCTCTTCAGCAGCGCTCGGATCACGTCGTTGAGGGGCACCTCACCCCAGCGGAGTAGGGGAGCGAAGTCCAGCAGGCGGGTGCCCTTCAGGCCCACTCCGGGGACCGTGCGTCCCGAGTTGGGGTCCACGGTGGAGGCCACGAAGCGTAGGGTGTCGTCGTATTCGGCGTCCTCGAGTCCGGCGTGGGTGAGGTATTCGTCCTCGCGCATGGGATCGTAGGATTCCTGGCGCGCCATGCGCACGGCCCAGAATTTCGTCTGGGTCTGACGCAGCATGTCCTTCAGGCCGTTGTAGGGTGGGGGCGCCGAGGGCCTGGCGGGGCTGAAGCTCCACACCTGACCGCCATCGACGATGGACCGGCCCAGGCCCAGGGCCAAGTCCACTACGCCGTCCTGTGGCCGGCCACGCCCAAGGGCGTAGTAGTTCCAGGAGCGCGCCACGCCGGACAGGGTCGGGTAGAAGCGGTTGCTGCGCCTCTCTCCCACGACCTCCTGGATCATCACCGCCATGCGCTCGTCGCGGTCCGGCGTGCCGATGGAGGCGCGATACCGGCATGCGTCGGCGAAGAAGGTGGAGGCCCACACCAGCTTGATCGCCTGGGACAGGCGCTGGAAGCGCTCGTGGGCCGAGGGCTCATGGTTGGGGAGCATCTTGGTGCTGTAGACGCCCGCGAAGGGTCGGTACAGGGCATCCTCGAGCAGGCTGGATGAGCGCACCGCCAGCGGGACGGTCACCTCGCGGCTGATGGCT
>Ga0307987_1000601_pt1 | contig 21221 bp, 18 predicted proteins | sample EllFjometagen181_FD_203157 | JGI IMG/M metagenome (GOLD analysis project Ga0307987, IMG submission 203157) | Marine microbial communities from Ellis Fjord, Antarctic Ocean - #181 | ecosystem: Environmental > Aquatic > Marine > Unclassified | place: Southern Ocean | collected 2014-10-08 | reverse complement strand
CCCAGGATAAAGTCAACACTCTCACAGTCCATCACCTCCCGGGGAAACAAGGTGGGATGATGCCCCCCCAATACAACAGGACAGTGAGGATAAAATTTTTTCACCATCCGGGCCGTGTTCAATGCGGTTTCAGCATAGGGGGTAAACAGGGAGGAAATTCCCACCATAAAAGGGGCTTTATCCCGAACAAGTTTCCCAATATGTTCAAAACTATAGCCATAATGACGATAATGGTGAAATAGCGAAAATTGTGAGACATCCAGTTCACCATAAAAGGCGTTGAGGAAATCCATCTCCCGGGGGTATGGGATGATAACGGATTTTTTTACGGCCAGGGCATCCACAATCTCTACGGAAAATCCCCTCTGGATAAGACCTGCGGCAATGCTGGCAAGTCCATAGGGAACACTTCGCTTAAAGGTAAAATAAAAATCCTCCACCGGAGGCTGGATCAAAATAATATGCTGCATATAGACAATCCCGATCCAGTGTACAGGGCTTATTCGCGGCGGACTGCCTGAAACAAGTAGACCCTGATCCACCAGAATTTAAAATCAAAGGCTAAGTTGATGACCCCCATGACAGGTCTGCCTGCCATACGCCAACGTGGCAAACCCTATCATTGCAGCCCAGGGGTTTCAACATCAAAAAAACAGGGAGCCTGTTTTTGATTTATGCCATTTGAACTCACGATGTGCACTCCCTGTTTTTTTATCTTAAAATCGCTCTTTTTGCTCATTTGGCTTTACAGCTATGGATTCAAGCTGATATGGTATTTTAGAAGAAATGATCGGGTGGCAAAAAATCCGTGATGGCATCCAATTATCGGTCTAATCAAAATTAGACTCAAGCCCAAAACAAATGGCGTATTCAATCACAAAGGCATATCTACTTTGAAAGGGGGGCCATGGTTAAATTCTAAAAAGAATATCTATTTTTCAACCAGACACGTTATTTATCAGCGTGCCTCGAATCTACCAACGCCGAAGGTTTAAACAATACTCAAAAAGGAGATTCTTATGGAAAACAGTGTATACAAAATAATCGAAGTAGTAGGACTGTCCCCCAAATCTTGGGAAGATGCTGCCAAAACTGCCATTAAAGCAGTGGATGACAGTGTGCGCGATATTCGTGTCGCAGAAGTGGTCATGATGGATATGCGGCTGGAAGATAACCGAATCGTGGCCTATCGTGTAAAACTCAAGGTATCATTTAAACTTGAGACCTAAGAATTTAATACCACTAAAATGCACTGAAATCATGAAAGTATATTTTTAATATGAAAAACTTAGACTTGCCGGGGAGCATCAAACACTTAATTTGATGTTCCCCCTTTATTTTTTTCTTTAACCCCATCTTATGATCCTTGATCCCCCCCAAAAAAAATATCAATGACGCAAACTTGTGATGTTGTGATCAAACCCTGATTTTGGTATAGAAGATCTCAAACTCTATTACCCCACCCCAAACAAGGAGTTATCTTTTATGCCGCTACATGCTGTTGAACCCCAAAAATTTAAACCCAATTGTCTTCCCCTTCTGGTGGGCAGTCTTCCCATGGAAGATCACCTTAAAGCCACCCGTCTCATGCTGGATCATACCCCTGATATTCCTTTGTGGGTACAACTGCCCCGCCATCTGGAAGAAGGAATGGTGATTCAATTTTCACCGGGGATGCCCGGGTTGACCCGGAAGGAGAACAAAGATGTTTACATCAACACCGCAGGGGATGATTTTGATCAGGAGGTGTTATCATTTTATGAAGACTACTTTTCCATCATCGAAGATCCGGGCCTGATTGAAACCTCCCGGTTTGCCCTGACAGCGGAAACCGCCCGGGGATTTTTAGTATTCATGGAAACCATTGCAGCACTTCCCCATGTCCCCCTGGCAGTGAAAGGCCAAGTCACCGGGCCCATCACCGTAGGTATTGGTATGAAAGATCAGGCGGGCAGACTACTTTTTTATGACGAACAAATGCGGGATATTGTCACCAAACAGGTGGCCATGAAGGCCCTGTGGCAGGTATCGCAACTTTCCCGACTTGCCTGTGCCAATCCCCCCATTATTTTTCTGGATGAACCCGGAGTGGTGGGGTTTGGCTCTTCCACCTATATCAGCATCACAAGGGAGCAGATCATTGAATCCCTGGGGGCCTGCATTGATGCCATTCATCTGGGGGGCGGTGTTGCTGGCATTCATATCTGTGCCAATGGCGACTGGTCCCTGGCTTTGGAATCGGGCACGGACATCATTAATTTTGATGCCTTTTCCTATTTTGACCGGCTGATTCTCTACAAAAAAGAGTTAAAAACATTTATCAACAACGGCGGTATTCTGGCCTGGGGCATTGTTCCCACATCCAACCCGGAATATATTGACAACGCTTCCACAGAGTCCCTTTATATAATGTGGTTAGAGCAGTTGGAAAAACTGGAATCCATGGGACTTGATCGGGCCAGGATATTGGAACAAACCCTTATCACTCCCAGCTGTGGCACCGGCTCCCTGAATCTGGAACATGCCGTAAAGGTATTGGAACTGACCCGGGATCTCTCTTTAAAGATACGAGAAGAGGTTTTATCAAAACCCTATTGACATTTCATCAAGTGCCCCCCCAATAAATAAAATGGCAACACGTACACCCAAAACCCACTGCTATACTTCCGGTCACATGACTTGATACTAATGTGGGACTTTAAGTCTATTAAAATCAGAACAATATGACTCAAAAATGATATCTTTTCAATTGACCGGCACTATAATCGAATGCGAAAATTCACCCTCCAGCGGTTAATTTTCGCCGGAAAAGAGCCATTGCTTTTAACAACTCCCTTTGGTATTGTTTTATACCTTTATACAAAGGTCGCCTGCGGCACTTATATTTAAAAAAGGAATTAAAATATTATGGCAAGTACCACCATTACAATTTTATGTGAAAACAGGGCCAGTCAAATGATGGGCATAACAGGAGAGCACGGTTTTTCTGCACTAGTAGAAAGAAACGGCCGAAAATTGCTCCTGGATACAGGCCAGGGACTCACCCTTAGAAACAATGCCCGGGTCCTGTCCGTCGATCTTGGCAGCATTGACAAAGTAGCGTTGAGCCATGGGCATCTGGACCACACCGGCGGGTTATCTGAATTGTTTTTCCCCAAAAGGAACGTGGAGGTTGTTGCCCACCCGGATGTTTTTATCCCCAAATATGCCCAATTCATGCAGGGAGACACACCCGTAAGATCTTTCATTGGCATAAAGGATGATAGACGATTTCTGGAAGAGAACCGGGGGCTGACCTTCTCCCTTAAACGGGAGTATGAAGAAATTGAACCGGGAATTTTCTTTTCTGGAGAGGTCCCCCGGGTCACGGATTATGAAAAACCCGATGCCCATCTCAAGGTGAAACAGGGCGATGAGTTTATCCAGGACCCCCTGCTTGATGATTCATCTCTTTTAATTGAAACTGATTCCGGGCCGGTTATTCTTACGGGGTGTGCCCACTCGGGCATTGTCAATGTTATGGAGCACTTTAAGGAAAAAAGTGGCCATGACACTTTTCATGCTGTCATCGGTGGCACCCACCTGGGATTCCTTGAGTTGGGGGAACAGATGGATCGCACATTGGAAGCCTTTGAACGCTTCAAACTAGAAAAAATTGCCGTTTCCCACTGCACCGGCAACGAAGCAGCAGCCATATGTTATAATAGATTTAAAGATAAATTTGCCTTTGCCAATGCGGGATGGCGAATTACCCTTTAACTTAAGGAGGAAATATGCAAATATCCCCAGAAGATAACACCCGGGAAAAAGAGACAATCCAGTATAAAATTGATGACCCGGCCTTGGATTTTGTCACGGCAAAAAACAATGTCAAAAAAATGGTGACAACCACCTATGGTAATGCCATGATTCTATCGTGGAAGGATGGTACCACCGGACAATTTTATCCCACCTTTGAATGTGGTGATGGTAAAATAGATGTCGAACCATGGGTTTATTACGCCCAGGCAAGGGGGGCAAATCTCACGGTGAATGTTAATGACGGAGCGTATATTTTCATGATACTGATCCTGTAATTTAACTGGGTTTTCTACAAATCCTGTGATTTAACCGGGTTTTCTACAAAATAATTTTAATATTTAAGGAGGAGTTACCATGGGTCCAGGATTTGTTGTTGCCGTTTTTTTTGTGATACTGGTGATGGTCACCATCAGCCTGGGGGTTCGCATTGTGCCCCAGGGAAATAAACATGTAGTACAACGTTTAGGAAAATACAGAAAAACATTGGGACCCGGGCTGAACATCATCATTCCCTACATGGACAAGGTGGCATATAAGGTGGTCACCAAGGACATTGTAATGGATATTCCCAGCCAGGAGGTGATTACCAAAGACAACGCAGTCATCATCACCAATGCGGTTGCCTATATCAATATTCTTTTTCCCGACAAGGCCGTATACGGGGTGGATGATTATGAGGTTGCCATTAAAACATTGGTTCAGACCTCCCTTCGATCCATCGTGGGGGAGATGGATCTGGACGAGGCCCTTTCCAATCGAAATTTAATCCGAACCAGACTTAAAGAATCTATTTCCGATGATATTTCAGACTGGGGGATTGCCTTAAAAACCGTGGAAATACAGGACATAAATCCGTCTACCACCATGCAGGCAGCCATGGAAGAGCAAGCCGCAGCGGAACGAAAAAGACGGGCCACCGTAACCCGGGCTGAAGGGGATAAAGCTGCGGCAATTCTCCAGGCAGAAGGGCGGGTGGAAGCCTCCCGACGGGATGGCGAAGCCCAGATCGTTCTTGCCAATGCCAGCCAACTGGCCATTGAAAAGGTCACCTCCGCCATCCAAGATAAGGAGCTGCCCATGGTGTATCTGCTGGGTGAAAAATACATTGATGCACTGAAAAACGTGTCCACCTCCCAGAACGCCAAGGTGGTGGTCCTGCCAGCAGATCTGCCCGCGGCTGTTCGAGGCATCATCGGTGCATTGAAATAGAGAGACAGGCAGTGGAAAAAAACGCCCGGAACCAAAATACGGTCCGGGCGAAATGCTTGAATCAGATTAAGTCGCGTAAGTACCCGAGAATCTATTTTTCAAGGTAAAATCCAGAGATATCAACGATATATATTCATTGAATATTGAAAAAAAGATGTGTGGGTACTTTATAAGTACCCGAGCATATATTCCTCAAGGTGAAATCCAGAGATATCAACAATATATATTCATTGAATACTGAAAGACAGATGTGTGCGTACTTACAAAATGTGACTTAATTGTAATCGTAAAATCCCTTGCCTACCTTACGTCCCAGCCAACCCGCTTCCACATATTTTCTCAACAGGGGACAGGGTCGGTATTTGGAATCTTTGAATCCATCATAGAGGGTCTCCATGATGGCAAGGCAGGTATCAAGCCCAATCAAGTCAGCCAGGGCCAGGGGACCCATGGGATGGTTCATGCCAAGTTTCATGACGGTGTCAATGTCTTCGGGTTTCCCCACACTCTGGTAAAGACAGAACACGGCCTCATTGATCATAGGCATGAGAATTCTGTTGGCAATGAACCCAGGGAAATCATTGGCTTCGGCCGGGGTTTTGCCAAATTTTTTACTCAGCTCCCAGGTGATGTCAAAGGTTTCTTCCGATGTAGGAAGTCCCTTGATCACTTCTACCAGTTTCATTACCGGCACCGGGTTCATGAAATGCATACCAATGACCTTGTCGGGTCGTTTGGTTCTGGCGGCAATGCGGCCAATGGGAATGGAAGAGGTGTTGGTGGAGAGAATAACGTGTTCTGGACAGATGGCATCCAGATCCTCAAAAATTTTAAATTTAAGGTCTTCGCGCTCCACGGCAGCTTCCACCACAAAATCAACCGATGCCATATCCTTAAGATCTGTGGTGGTTTTAATTCTGCCCAGAATGGCATCCATTTCAGCCTGTTCCAGTTTACCTTTTTTAACGCTTCTTGCCAGATTTTTGGTGATGTTTGCCACACCCTTGGCGGTGAACTCTTCCTTGATATCACTCATCAACACTTCAAGTCCGCTGGCAGCCGCCACCTGGGCAATACCATTACCCATCTGACCTGCGCCGATTACGCCAAATTTTTTAATCTCCATGATCTCTCCTGAATATATTTTTCACTAAGGAACGATTGAATAATGGGGTGATCAGACACCCCGCAAAAACATAAATACCCGCCACGTCTGCACGGGTTTATAAGGTACAACCCCGATATTTTTTATGCCGGTCGATTTATGACCAATGCCACGGCTTCTCCACCCCCCAAACAGAGAGATGCAAGCCCTTTTTTAAGATTCCGTTTTTCCATTTCATACAAAAGAGTGGTGAGAACCCGGGCACCACTGGCACCGATGGGATGGCCTAAGGCCACGCTCCCGCCATTGACATTGACTTTCTCAGGATCAAGTCCCAGGACCTTATTGATACCTGTGGAACTGCCACTGAAAGCCTCATTTATTTCAAACAGATCAATGTCATCAATGGTGCAGCCCTCTTTCTTTAACACCTTAGGAATGGCATAAATAGGGGCCATAAGAACATATTTCATGTCAATGCCATAGGAGGCCTGGGCACCGATTTCCGCCATGATGGTGCAGCCCAGTTCCTTTGCCTTTTCTTCTGCCATGATCACCAAGGCCGAAGCACCGTCACTGATGATGGAGGCATTACCAGCCGTACCCACGCCGCCTTTTTTAAAGGCCCCTTTCATTTTGGAAAGCTTTTCATAATTGGTTTCCATGGGACATTCATCCGTGTCAAAGACAATGGGGTCTCCTTTGCGCTGGGGAATTTCCACGGGAACAATTTCATCCTTAAACCGACCCGATTTAACAGCATCGCAGGCCCGTTGATAGGACTGGGCTGCAAATTGATCCTGTTCTTCCCTGGAGATATCCCATTTTTCCGAAGATAACTCGTTGGACATACCCATGTGGAAATCATTTATCACGTCCCACAGACCATCATGGACCATATGATCTTCAATTTTCCCCGGCCCCATGCGATGACCCCACCGGGCTTTATCCATGTAATAAGGTGCCATGCTCATGGTTTCCATGCCTCCGGCCACCACCACATCAGCATCTCCGCACTGGATGGCCTGGGCTGCCAGCATTACCGCTTTAAGGGAGGAACCGCACACTTTATTAATGGTGATGGATTCCACATCCCAGGGCAGGTCTGCTTTCACCGCTGCCAATTTTCCCGGATTCTGCCCGTATCCACAGGGAAGTACCATGCCCATGATACATTCTTGGATTTCTGTTTTTTCAATGCCTGCACGGCGGATGGTCTCTTTTATCACATGGGCACCCAGATCCGTGGCTCCGATTTTACTCAATGAACCGCCAAAGCTTCCCAAGGGTGTTCTGACTGCACTGACAATAACTGCCTTTCTCATTTTATATCGCCTCGTTTTTTTAGTTTTAAGTTTGCCAATTTAATATTCAAACCCATTTTCCCCAACACAATGTGAGCTTATAGCTCCGGTCACATGGATTGATACTAATATAGGACTTTAAGTTTATTAAAATCAGAGCCTTATGACTCAAGGATGATATCAATTCAATTGACCGGCACTATAGCTAAGGGCAAATCACACTGCACCGGGTAATAATTTTTATATAAGACTCCGTCCAAAATACCGGAATCATAAGCGTTTCATTTTTCTTTGTGGCAGGTGCTTACTGCCATGTATGTTTATAAAAAGATACAGCCTTAAAGTACCGACAACAGAGTCCCCGGCGGGGGCGGCATAATACCATTTTCAATCTTTGTTGTGTCGTTGGTCGGTGTCCATAAATAACTTGAACAATAATGGTTCATATTGAGTGTATTTGCAGAATGATCCTCAATAAAAATGTACAAATAATTTAAGGACGAGCACTCGAACGACATGACCGTTATATGGATGAGGCCTCGGCACCCTCCTTTAAAAACCACAAAATTCAACTTAATACAATACATTTTACATTTTTAAATTCGCAGCAGCTGGGGCTAAATTTCAGATTGGACGGGAGTCATAAGGTGAATCGGTTTCATGCAAGTCAAATATTTGTTTTTATTAATAAAAAAAGGTAAACGTTGTTCTTGTTTTTTTAAGGAAATCGCAATTATCCAGCCAAAAGGCAGAGAGAAAAAATGAATGTTTTATCACAGCAACCGACATTTTCAATATAAAACTTTACCGACTCCCAAGCGGTCATAACCCAAGCCTAAAAGACTTGGGCTTGAATAGTGTCGGCCTTATATCCCAAGCCTAAAGGCCTGGGTTTTACGGCCGAGCCTATAAAAACAATTGTGCCGGGGCAACATAAAAACAGTCGCCCCGGCAACATAAAATTTTCAACTCTTGGAAATTACATATTTCGTCTGTACTTGCCCCCCACATCATAAAGGGCCTGGGTGATGGTTCCAAGGGAACAATGCTGCACGGTATTCATCATCTCCGCAAATATGTTACCGCCATCAAGGGCTGTCTGCTGCAATTTTGCCAGGGCATCCCCTGCTACCTCTCCATGGGTTTCTTGAAACGCCGCCAGTCTTCTGAGCTGTTCATCCTTTTGCTCATCATCGGAACGGGCAAGCTCCAGACACGCAGTCATTTCTTCATAATTGGCATCGGGATCAATAAAGGTATTTACCCCCACAATGGGATACTCTCCGGAATGCTTAATCAGTTCATAGTACATGGATTCTTCCTGGATTTTGCCCCGCTGGTATCCGGACTCCATGGCTCCGAGCACTCCGCCCCTTTCGGTAATTTTCTCAAACTCCAGTAAAACAGCCTCTTCCACCAAATCGGTGAGTTCATCCACAATAAAACTGCCCTGAAGGGTATTTTCATTTTTGGCCAGACCCCACTCCCGGTTGATGATCAGCTGTACGGCCAAAGCACGGCGTACAGATTCACTGGAGGGGGTGGTGATAGCTTCATCAAAGGCATTGGTGTGAAGGCTGTTGCAGTTGTCATAGATGGCGCAAAGGGCCTGGAGGCTGGTTCTGATATCGTTGAACTGGATATCCTGGCTGTGCAGGGAGCGTCCCGAGGTCTGGATATGATATTTCAACTTCTGGGACTGCTCATTGCCCTTGTACAGATATTTCATGGCCACAGCCCAGATACGTCGGGCCACCCGGCCAATCACCGTGTATTCCGGGTCCATGCCATTGGAAAAGAAAAAAGAAAGGGAGGGAGCAAAGGCGTTGATATCCATGCCCCGGGACAAATAATATTCCACATAGGTGAACCCGTTGGACAGGGTCAGGGCCAATTGGGTGATGGGATTGGCACCGGCTTCTGCAATGTGATATCCGGATATGGACACCGAATAAAAATTGCGGATGGCGTTGTCAATGAAATACTGCTGGATATCTCCCATCATTTTCAGGGCAAATTCAATGGAGAAAATACAGGTGTTCTGGCCCTGGTCTTCCTTTAAAATATCGGCCTGCACCGTTCCGCGCACATTGGAAATGGCCCGTTGACGAATTTCATTGACCTCTTCACCCTGGGGCTCTCTTCCCTCTTTTTCCCGGAACTGGTCCATCTGCTGGGTAATGGCGGTGTTCATGAACATGGCAAGCATCATGGGGGCCGGTCCGTTCACCGTCATGGAAACCGAGGTGTTCGGGGCGCACAGATCAAATCCGTCATAGAGCAGCTTCATATCTTCAAGGGTGCAGATACTCACACCGGAGTTGCCGATTTTGCCATAAATATCAGGCCGAATGGCGGGATCATATCCATATAAAGTGACTGAATCAAAGGCTGTGGAGAGCCGTTTGGCCGGATAGGCGCTGGAGAGTAATTTAAATCGTTTATTGGTATCTCCAGGGCCACCCTCCCCTGCAAACATGCGGGTGGGATCTTCACCCACCCGTTTCAGGGGGAACACGCCTGCGGTGTAGGGATAGCCCCCGGGTACATTCTCCTTTCGCATCCATTTCAAGGCTTCTCCGGGATCTTTATACGCGGGTACACACACTTTGGGAATTCTGGAGTGACTTAAGGATTTTGTGTACAAGGGAAGCTTGATCTCTCGCCCACGAACCTCATAAGAGAGCTCGTCCTTGGCATAGGTTTCTTTCACCAGATACCACTCTTCCAGTATTTTCTGGGTTTCTGGATCAATCTCAGCCTCGGCACCGGCAATGGCTGTCTTTAACTGGGAGACCACATCTGCCACATCTGCGCCGTCAAAACTTTTTTCAGCCTCTTTAAGATGCCAGAGCCGTCGAAGGGCATCGGCCTGTTCCTCAGTGTTTTTGTGGTAATCGCGAACCGCGTCGGCAATTTCTGCAAGATAACGGGTCCGTTCAGAGGGGATAATAATTGTTTTGGAGCTGGAGCAGGTCACACCACTTCTGGGAAGAGACGTGGTGAATTCCTTCCCCATCTTCTCATTTAAAAGATCCAGTAGACCATGGTAGAAGGCGGTGACACCGTCATCATTGAATCGAGAGGCAATAGTACCATACACCGGCATTTCTTCCAGTGGGCTGGTCCAAGCTTTACGATTTCGCTGGACCTGTTTTCGCACATCCTGCACCGCATCTTCACTGCCCTGTTTTTCAAACTTGTTCACCACCACCAGATCGGCATAATCCAGCATATCTATTTTTTCCAGCTGGGACGGGGCACCAAACTCTGCGGTCATGACATAGATGGCAATGTCCACCAGATCAGTGATTCTGGAGTCCCCCTGGCCAATACCTGCGGTTTCTGCAATGATAATGTCATACCCCGAGGCCTTGGCAACCGCAATGGCTTCGGGCAGGGAGGCCGGCAATTCAGACTGGGCCTCCCGGGTGGCAAGGGATCTCATGTACACCCGGCCGGTTTCAATGGCGTTCATGCGGATACGATCGCCAAGCAGGGCCCCACCGGTTTTCCTCCGGGAGGGATCACAACTGATGATGGCCACATGGACATCCGTAAGATCCCGTAGAATTCGCAGAATCAATTCATCGGTGAGGGATGATTTTCCGGCACCGCCTGTTCCGGTGATACCGATCACCGGTGGGGTACCATTATTTTTTATCTGTGCCAGTTTTTCCATGATGGGCGCAAGGGAGCCATCATTTTGAACCTTGGCTTCCTGCACGGATGTGATGGTATTTGCAGTGATATATTTTTCTTCAACATTGAGTTTTTCATATTCAATATTGTTAAGGTTCACTGTGGAAAAATCCATTCTTCGTATCTGATCATTGATAATCCCCTGGAGACCAATTTTGGCCCCATCTTCCGGGGAATAGATCCGGGTCACCCCATAGGCTTCAAGTTCTTTTATTTCCGAGGGAAGAATCACGCCGCCCCCCCCACCAAAAACTTTTATGTGGGAAACATTGCGCTCCTTGAGCAGATCTACAATATACTTAAAAAACTCCACATGCCCGCCCTGGTAACTGGCCACGGCAAGTCCCTGGGCATCCTCCTCAATGGCAGCCTGCACCACCTCTTCGGCAGAACGGCTGTGACCAATATGAATCACCTCAGCTCCAGAGTCCTGAAGCATTCGCCGCATGATATTTATGGAGGCATCGTGGCCGTCAAAAAGGGCGGTGGCTGTGACCACCCTTACCGCATTTTCAGGTCTATAAATCTCTTCAATAACGCTCATCACATCTCCTTATTTTTATACGAAAAAACGGTTAGGGAGTCCATGGAAAATAATACACCCAACATCAATGAGCTTCATACCGACTCTCCAGAGTGCTGCTTGCAAGAGTGGGTAGTTTTATTATGATGAAGTCCCTTATTGGGTACTTAAGTCTGTGGCCATTAAAAATTTAAGATCCACATGGTATCTCCAAAGTGCTTTTTCATTATTTATTTTACCCTACAGGGCATGTTTATTATCATTCCATGATCCAATTTTCAAGGCTGCTTTCCAGGAAAAAACGGTCAAGTGGCAAAAGGTTAAAAATCAGCAATAACATAACACGCCTGATTTTAACGGCGTAATATCCAATGTTGCGATCTCGCCACCAGCGTTTCAACCTGGACAAATCAGAAACAGAGGGCTCATGGCCCTTGCTGCTGGAAAATCAATCCCAGGATAAAATGGATCTGCAAATCACTATATTCATGTATGGAAAAATTTTTGGCAAGAACCCATCTCCGAAAAGCCCACATCTGGCCCAGCACAGAAATATTATGTCCCACAAGGGAAATGGTCTTGGAATCAAGGACAGGAATATCCCCTTTTCCTGAAAGGCGTGTGAGCAAACTGATAAAGATATCCGTGATACCGAGTTCATTTTCCAGCACCTTCTTCTTCCACTTGTCTGGAAGAAACTGAGTCACATGGTACATGAGCAGGATATGGTCATTCATTCTTTCACACACCAGAAAAAATTCTCGGATGGCATCGCCCAGAGCTTTTGTCCCCTGTTCATCAGTGCAAGACAGGGTCTCTCCAACGGCATTCTTTACCTCGCTGTGGATGGCTTCGCACACCAGATACAGGACATCTTCCTTGGACCCCACATACTCATATAATGATCCAATGGAAAAGCCGGCTTCCTTTGCAATCATGCGGGTGGTGGTTTTATGATACCCATGTTCCACAAACAGATGGACCGTAGAATCGACGATCTGCCGTCTTCTCTCACGGACAAGATCCGGATTTTTTATCTGAGTGGGAACCCCATTGTCATCCATCGGCTTCTTTTTTTGGTTACGTTTCAAAATAACTTCGTCTCCAGTGCACCATGAATGTTGTCGAACGAGCGCTCAGTCATCCTTTTTTTTACAATCTTTGTCAGCCCTTGTCAAGGAATTATGATGACAGAACCCCTGGCTATTTTACTTCTGGATTTTTTTTAGCCTAAACCGGAAGAATCTATCGATTATAACTCAGAATACGTCCCCGAAACGGTGGCACCAGAGAGTCTGCATCAACGGGTTTTCTCTGGCTGTGACTGTACCCCAGACGTACCATTTTTTTGCTGAACCGAGCATGATGGCCCCGCCCCGGATCCACCATAATCACATCGCAATGAACCCTTGCATGCTGGTCAATGAAGTCGGATAACAAATCAACGTGGCCGCTTTCGTAAAGAAGATCACTGCCAATAATCAGGTCAAACAACCCCAGATTGCTGACCTTATCATCCCACCCTGTCCGGACAAACGGAATCTTTTTATCGTTATTGAGCACGACATTTTTTAAAAGAAAAGATTCAACCTCTGGATGATAATCTGTGGCCGTTATATCTGCCAGGCGATGGTTCAACACCAAGCTGGCCAGACCGATTCCGCACCCCACCTCCAAAACCCGTTTACCTGTCACATCATGGTGAAACATCAAATCAGCCAGAATTCGGCTTGAGGGCCAAATGACACCGAACAACGGCCAGTTGGCCGAGGAAATCCCCAATTTTTCCGCCCTGCCGTCTGCATCGGCATACTGCTGGTTGTCCCGTAAGGTCCGAACATGAATATCCGTGTCACCAAACTCCACGGTCTGATACCGAATGCGAAATAAAGGCATAAAACTCCTGCTATATTATGAATTATGATAAGCAGTCCGTTGGCTCGCATTGAAACAAATAACAGCGACGCAAAAAAACGATCAAGGGTAATCCCACTCACCAAGCAGTAAAGATAGTAAACCAATAGAATCGCAAACACAAGCCAAGTATTATCTGCTCAACACCCCTGTCAGTCAGAACTATAATTGCCGATGTCTTGATTTTTTGATTCAGTTTCTGATAGAAGAAGCCAATGGATTCACACCACACACATACCTGTAGCAAAGGGGTCTTAAATGCCCACTGATACCACCACATCCCCCCGCAGCGAACTCAACGTGGAAATCATGCCTACCCAAGAATTACGCCTCACCTGGGAGAGCAGTCCCCAGCGACCAGGAAAAAAGCAGCAACTCTTGAACCGGGAAATTTTCAACAAACATACGGGCAACGAAGACCAATGGCTGCTCTTTCTGGGCTGCTCCGATGCCGGTATCATCCTTGCGCCCTCCGTTGATTTTTTCAGACATCTTGCCCGAATTTTTGTGGAAGCCCTTAAAAAAATGCCAGCCCTGGAAGAGATCCGTGACCAGTCAGCGGTGCCCTGGGACAACCAGGCCCTGGAAAATCTTTTGGCAGCAGCCCCCCTGATGATCGGCGCAGAATACCTGAACCTGGAGCTTATGACCCGTCTGTGGCAGGAGATGAACCAGGGTTTTAACCGGGGAATCGGGGAATCTTCCCACAGTGTGTCGGAATATCTCCATGGGTTCAGCCCTCACATCCATCTGGCAGGAAGAGTCTATTTTCACCTGGTAGAACGAAAGGACAATGCCCTGCCCTTCCAGTTCCTTGCCACCTACACCCCGGAAGCCGCAAATCCGGGGAAACACCGCCCCCTTCACTGGGCACTGGAGGCCCACCAGGACGAACCGGAACAGCTGCTGGAACTCTTGACTACCGTCCACGCCGCTGCAAAATCAAGCCATTTTTTAAAGACACTTCTGGACTCAGGGGAGCTTTTTCACCATCTTGCCTGGGATGCCGGGGAAGCCTTTGAATTTTTAAAGCAGCTGGAATCCTTTGAACACGCTGGCATCATCTGCCGCATTCCCGACTGGTGGAAAAAGAAAGCTGCAACCCCCTCTCTAAAGATCAGCCTGGGGGGCAAACCGCCCTCTGTTGTGGGCATCAACGCCCTCATCACCGTTGACGTTGCCCTTTTCCTCGGGGATGATCCCCTCACCGATGAAGAAATTAAGGCCCTGCTCAACCAGACCCAGGGACTTGCCTGGATCAAAAATCGATGGATCGAGGTGGATCAGGAACGGCTGCAAAAATTGCTTCAGGCCTATGAAACCGCCATGGGGCTTGTGGGAAACCGGGAATTGTCCATCTTTGAGGCCCTTCAGCTACAACTTCACCCCCATCGTCTCACCGGTTCTGCTGACACGCTTCTCCCGGATCTTGAAATCGGCAATGGAGAATGGCTGGAACAGGTGTTTTCCACCTTGAAGAATCCGGAACGTATAACAAAGATAAAGCCTGCTAAAAATTTTCTGGCCACCCTTCGCCCCTACCAGCAAAGGGGATTGAATTGGTTGACTTTTCTGGATAGTCTGGGCTTCGGGGCCTGCCTGGCCGATGACATGGGCCTGGGAAAAACCATCCAGGTACTGGCTTTTTTAAGCACATTAAAGGCCAGGGAACCCGGGAAAACCTCCCTGCTGGTGCTGCCCGCCTCCCTTCTTTCTAACTGGGAAGGGGAAATCAACCGGTTTTTCCCGGAACTTGGCTATTTCATGGCCCACCCCGGATACAAGAAAACGGGGCAACGCAACAAGAAGCCCCCAGCATGGGATAAATTCGATCTGATCATCACCACCTACGCCATGGTCCAGCGCAACGAGGCCTTCCAGGATTTTCACTGGAGATCCTTGATTCTGGATGAAGCTCAGGCCATAAAAAATTCCTCCACCCGGCAATCAAAAACGGTGAAATTGCTCCACGCAGATACCCGGATCATCATGACGGGAACCCCCATTGAAAATGCATTGTCCGATCTCTGGTCCTTGTTTGACTTTATAAATCCTGGCCTTTTGGGCAATATGTCCGAATTTAAAGCATTTTTAAAAAAACTAAAAAAAGAACCCGCGGGCTATGCCCGATTAAAACAGGTGGTATCTCCTTATATTTTAAGGCGCATGAAAACCGACAAACGCATCGCACCGGAGCTGCCGGACAAGGTGGAGATGCGGACCTTTCCAGAGCTGTCCAAAAAACAGCGGGTGCTCTACATCGACTTTGCCCGAGAGATTGAAAAACGACTGGAAAATGCCGATGAAGACATCCAGAGAAAGGGCCTTGTCCTTTCCGCCCTCATGAAGTTCAAGCAGATCTGCAACCACCCGGATCAATACCTTGGCACAGGGGATTTCAGGGCAGCAGAAAGCGGAAAATTTGTGCGACTGGGCGAAATCTGTGATACCATCTATGCCAAACGGGAACGGGTGCTGGTGTTTACCCAGTTCAAGGAGATGGTGGCTCCCCTCCAGGCCTTTCTTTCCACCGTGTTTCAACAGGAAGGAGGCATCATCCACGGAAGCATCAATATTAAAAAACGAAAAGAGACCATTGATAAATTCCAGGGCAAGGCATATTGTCCCTTTATGGTACTCTCCCTTAAGGCCGGGGGAGTCGGCTTGAATCTCACCCGGGCCAACCATGTGATCCATTTTGACCGATGGTGGAACCCAGCGGTAGAAAACCAGGCCACAGACAGGGCTTTTCGCATTGGCCAGACCCGCAAGGTGATCGTTCACAAGTTCATCTCCCGGGGAACCATTGAGGAAAAAATTGATTTGATGATAGAACATAAAAAAAAGCTGGCCGACGAGATTATCTCCGACTCCCAGGGCACCTGGATCACCGCCATGGATGATAGAGAACTAATGGAGCTCTTCACACTACAAATTTAAGTAAATATTCGACCAGCACCCCATATTCGCCTATTTTGGCCTGCTCACATAGGGAGCTCTTCACACTACAAATTTAAGTAAATATTCGACCAGCACCCCATATTCGCCTATTTTGGCCTGCTCACATAGCATTAGTATGCTACGCAGTCCCAAATAGGTGAATATGGGGCACTGGCCAAACATCTATATTAGCAAGCCGAATATTTACGGAACTATTCAGATAGCACCCCAGAATTGGAGAAACCACTGAACAGATACATATTTAAAAATTTAAGATGGAACAAAAAATGAGCCGATATAGCAGACGAAATGATTATGGATACCCCGAATATGTCAGTGTTGGGGAGAGACGGGCAAAAGCCGAAAAAAAAATTCAGCAGTTGAAGAAAAAGAATCCCGACATCTCCCCCGTCGTAATAAACGGAACAAAAATTGCCCACTCCTGGTGGGGCATCTCCTGGAATAAAAACCTGGAGAGCTACGCAGACTATTCCAACCGCATAGGAAGGGGCCGATCCTATGTGCGTCATGGGTCTGTGCTGGATCTTAAAATCAAGGCAGGAAAAATCATTTCCCTGGTCCAGGGCTCCACGTCCAGGCCCTATGAGGTTGAAATTTCCATCACAAAGATAAAACCATCGGTGTGGAAAAAAATTCTTTCGGAATGCCAGGGCCAGATTGATTCCCTCCAGACAATCGTAGACGGAAAACTTCCCAAAACCATGGAAGCCCTGCTGACCCAACCCAGAAGCGGCATGTTCCCGGAACCGGATGAAATACATCTCAACTGCTCCTGCCCGGACAGTGCCTACATGTGCAAACATGTGGCCGCCACCCTTTACGGTGTGGGGGCACAGCTGGACCACGATCCTTCTCTATTTTTTACCCTCCGGGGGGTTAAGATGAAGGATCTGGTGTCCCAGGCCATCAAAGGCGAGGCAGAAACGCTGCTGCAACGGGCAAAGAAAAAAACCTCCAGTCGCATCATCAGTGAGGCGGATCTTTCGGCCACCTTTGGCATTGACATGGATCTGCCTTCACCTTCACCTTCGTCACCCCTGAAAAAGAAAAAGGGGGCCCGCCCCGTTTCCCCCCCAAAGCCCCCCCCAAAGCCCGCATCATCGGACACATCCACCAAATACACCAGACGTAAAAAATCTGTAATTCCCTCCAGACCGACTCAACCGGTGACACCAGCAAAAAAGACAACACCCGCAACCCAGACTACTCTGGATACCAAAAAAATACAGCCGACACGGTCAAGCACCGACCGGAAAATCGCCACAGAATACGATGTAGTGGTAAGCATCATCCGGCGCAGAAGGGTGAAGGGCATTGGATTCAAAGAGATCAAGGAACGTACCGGCATTGGCGACCTAAAAATACGCAACATCATCCAGCAGGCAAAACAGAAAAAAGTGATCCAAAACCTCAGCCGCGGTCTTTACATCAAAGGCACAGACAAATAATCTACAGGGCCCCACACAATTTAAATTAGTGCAAAAAATATACATAAAGAACAATAGCATGCCACGGTTGGGCCTGCTTGTTATCAAGCCCCTTGATTTCATGTCTCCTTTCCTGATAAAAGTGTCCCCATGAAAAAACCTCATGGCATAACACCAACGGAATTAACCATTTGTTGAACAAGGAGAATTACCATGTCATTTTTTAAAAAGATGCTTTCAAAGGTGGGCATCGGATCAGCAACCGTAGAAACAGAGCTGTTCAACGATCTCTTTGTTCCCGGACATCCAGTGGAAGGGGTTATAAACATCACCGGTGGGAGCGTAGCCCAGAATATTGATGCCATCTATCTTAAAGTCAAAAGCACCTATGAAGATGAAGTGGATGTGGAAACAGAAGAGGACGAAGACAGCGATGTGGATGTCACCCGCACCGCTGAAATTATAAATCTGCAAATTTCCGAGGCCTTTACCCTGAATCCAGGCGAAACAATCAAATTTGATCTAAACTTTGTGTTGCCATGGGATACCCCAGCCACCGCTGGTAAAACCGTTTCCTGGGTGGAGACCGGACTGGATATTAAAATGGCCATTGATCCCGGAGATAAGGACTATTTAAATGTGACACTGCATCCCCTGGCAGAACAGGTGCTGGATGCTGCAATGGAATTAGGGTTTGAACTCAGCGAGGTGGTGTGCGAACCAGCTCCAGCTGCCATGGGAATGCGGGTTCCCTTTGTCCAGGAATTTGAATTGAAACCTGTCACTGGTAGATTTAAAAACAGACTGGATGAAATTGAGTTGGTGTTTAAACCTTTCGAGGATTCTGTCCAGATATTCATGGAAGTGGATCGTAAGGCAAAGGGTGTGTTTGGCCATTTTTCAGAGATAATGGGAACCGACGAAACCGTCGTGAATTTCTTGATCCAGAAACGACATCTGCCCCACCTGACGGACAAACTCAATGATATTATTGAGGAATATTGTGCCTGATATTCGAAGTGAGATTGGGTTCTAATAGCAGCCATGTCTGCCATATTCTTTGACAGGAATGGCCTAAATTTTAAAATAAAAAAAAGGAGATTCAATGGACACTAAAATCAGCCAGCACTATGGCTCTGATAATCTTTGCAGCAAAATATTCACAGCCCTTACCCAGGCTGGAAAAGATTTGGACAATCTACAGTTAAAAGATCTGGCTATCATTGACCAGTTGCACACAGGGGGACACATGGCAACCCTAGAACTGGCCCGGACAACAGAACTCCCCCCCGGATCCACCGTTATGGACGCTGGATGTGGCATCGGTGGCTCCTGCCGGCTTTTAGCCCAGGAGTGCCAATTTAATGTTACCGGCGTGGATCTGGTACCAGAGTTCATTGAGGTGGCAGAAAAGCTCACCCGATCAATGGGTCTGGACGACACCATCTCCTATTCCCAGAATAACATTCTGACCACGGGCCTCGACGCCAACTCCTTTGATGCCGTATGGTGCCAGCATACACTCATGAATGTTGATGATAAGGATGCGGCCTTTGGGGAGTTTATGCGAATTCTCAAACCCGGCGGCATGATGATACTTCATGAAATCGTCCAGGGGGCCAATGAGCCCATTCATTTGCCAGTACCTTGGGCATCCCATGCGGCCACCTCCGTCCTGGAACCATGGCCAGCCATGGAGGCATTGATTCTTAAAAATGGATTTACCTGTCGTTTTGCAAAAGATCGCACTGACCAGGCAAAGAAATGGTGGTATCGGGTCAAATCAGCTCTGGGAAAAAGCACGGGAACCCCTTCACCATTGGGGCCTCATATCATCTTTGGTGACAATGGAAAATCTTTTGGCAACACTATGAGCGCCAACCTTGACGAGGATAGAATTCGCCTCATGGAGGCAGTCTACATAGTTGAGTAATTTAAAAACACAGGGAAACGTTAAATGACAAATCAGCTGCCAAATGGTAATGCAGAAAAGATTGGGCAATCCATTGAGATCACCTTCAATGCATTTTCTTTTCTTCAAAAAAAATTGAAAAAAAATGGATTTGATTATTACAACGTCACCTGGAAAATCCCCCAGGGAAGTACCATTGATAATCTACTGGTAAGTTTGAAACTGCTTCCAGAAGATGTGGAGGGCGTTTTTCTCAACGGTCTGATAAAACCCTTTGACACAATAATACAGGATGGAGACCGCCTGGGTCTGCTGCCCCCGGGAACCCCTGGCCCATACCGGGTAATGCTGGGTATTGTTCAAAAAGACAACCGAAAATAAGAAATTATACCATCGGCCTTTAGGCCGTAAAACCGAATGCTTTAGCAGTTTTAAGAAAGCTATTATGATACCGGGTTTCCTTGGTGCCAACATTGAAGGCGCCCTGGATCCCGAGAGAAGACCCGCTGTAAACGGTAACTGGAATGAGCTTCCCAGGACGGTACTCCAGGAGGGAAAAACCGTGGATGAGATTTTTGCCGGATACCATGACCTGGAGAAAAAAGTGGGCAAAGCTGAAATGAAAAACATCCCCTACAGCGCCATTGCCTTTTACACCCTGGCCGATAAACTTGGGTGCGGGCTGCAGCAACTCATGGCCGGTGCCAGAAAATTTTCCAGGAAATAATTTGCAAAAAATGTACTTCTTATTTCAACGAGGTAAGCTGGCAAATTTAGGCATCCTTCATATGAGCCAAAAAGTACTTTACAGTCTTTTGGGAAAAAGTCCCTGCAAATGGGCATTGCTCTAAAAAAATATAAAGTATTTTTGAAGGATGCCAATTTAGTTTAATTTCACAATGCAGGTAACGGCTTCTGCTACCTGCGTTATCAGGGAGTCCTCCCATGTACATGGCCCGAAATACCATCAACGGCAAGGTACATTACACCCTTCGCCGATCCATAGAATCCAGCCACGGGTTTACCAGCCAGGATGTTTTTGAACTGGGTGATGACCCATCTAAATTCATTGTATACCCCGGGGGCAATGCATACTACATTGCCGAAGCGGTCGAGGATGCCCTTGTGACATCAGGAGCCTCCCCGGACGGGGATGAGCTGGAAGAGGTTTTCTGGCCATTTATCAGGAAAGATATCCGACAGGCAGTGGAGACCTTTCGCCATCGTTCTCCTGACAAAAATCGTCCCCTGACCAATGACGACAAGACGTTTATCCAGCACACTATGCCTCTGTTTGATAAACGAAGACATCATTTTTTAAAATTTGGAGAGATCGACCAAGGATTCATGGAGAACATGCCGG
>Ga0307987_1000600_pt1 | contig 21249 bp, 23 predicted proteins | sample EllFjometagen181_FD_203157 | JGI IMG/M metagenome (GOLD analysis project Ga0307987, IMG submission 203157) | Marine microbial communities from Ellis Fjord, Antarctic Ocean - #181 | ecosystem: Environmental > Aquatic > Marine > Unclassified | place: Southern Ocean | collected 2014-10-08 | reverse complement strand
CTTGAAGCTGTTGAATCTCAGCAGCAACATTTTCTCCTGCTGAAGAAGCATATGTTATTGCCGAAGGAGAAAATGTTGCTGCTGAGATTCAACAGCTTCAAGTACAACTTGATAATGGAGAAGTTACTGAAAAATATGCGCAAGAACGCTTGAAACAGATTTTGAAAACTCGACAACAAGAAAATTCTGGAGACACGGAATCTATTTTAGAAAAAATTGGAGAACAAGATCCTCAGCTCGAACAAGGTATTGCAGAAATGATTAAACGACGCCAAGAAAAAGGAGAACTTCAGTAATTATTGCTGTAGATCCGAAAGAATATCTTTCAGCTTTTTAGCTGATCCTTGTAGTTTTTCTAGTTCCTCTGGCAAAAGATGTTTTTCAATGACTTCCTCTATCCCCTTCGCACCAATTTTCACTGGAACTCCTATGGCAATTCTCTTTATTCCATATTCTCCATGAAGTGGTGCTGATACGGGGAAAACTCGTCCAGAATCAAGAATAATTGAAGACATAATATCAACGGTTGCCGCCCCTATCCCAAAATAAGTTGCTCCTTTTCCTTCAATAATTTCATACGCTGCCCGACGCACTTGTTTTTCTAATTCGATTCTCTCTTTCTCTGGGATTTCTTCTGCATGATCCACTGTTGACCAGGCAACAAATTCTGAATCTCCGTGCTCGCCCAAAACATATCCATGAATATTAGAAATATTCCTATCAAATCGCTCAGCCAATCGCCATCGTAAACGTGATGTATCGAGCAGGGTTCCCGTTCCAAACACCTGCCCTTTTGAAAGTCCAAATATTTCTGTAGCAATCTGAGTAATGATATCTACTGGATTTGATACCAGGATAACAATGGCTTCTTTTTTTAGTGTTCCTAGGTCTTTTTTTATTGATTTCAAAATCTCTACATTCCTTCCGAGCAAATCAATTCTTGTCTCTCCCGGTTCTTGTGCAGCACCTGCTGTTATAACAAATACATCTGCTTCTCGTGTAAATTTATCCGTCAAATCACCACTCCGTACTCGAGCATTTGGAGAAAATAATAAACTATCACGCAGATCCAAAACATGTCCCATTTCGAATTCTTGATTTCGATCTATAATTATTAATTCTACTGGCAATCCTTTGTTCACGGCAACACTTGCCACATGTGCTCCTACATTCCCGGCACCGATAATCGCAATTTTTTTCATTTTAACTGAGTGAGAAATTATCAGGAGCAATCAATACGACAAACTCCCCTCTTGTGTTTTCTGCGGTAAAATTCTGTAATGCTTCGGCAACGGTTCCACGAAAAATTTCTTCGTGAATTTTTGTTAATTCTCGTCCTACAACAATAACTCTGTCTTTTGATATCACTTCCTCTAGTTCTGTTAACAAACGAGGAAAACGATGTACTGATTCGTAAAAAATCGTAGATATATCCGCTCCAACCAAATTTTTTAAAAATGTTTGTCTTCCTTTTTTGTGCGGAAGAAATCCTAAAAATGTAAATTTGTCTGCGGGAACACCTGCCACCGACACAAGCGAAATTAATGCACTTGCTCCTGGAATTGGTGAAATGGTAAATCCATGTTTTATCGCTGCACGAACCGCACGAAATCCTGGATCAGAAACCCCCGGTGTCCCTGCATCCGAAACAACTGCTACGTTTACTCCCTCCTTAAACCCAGCAAATATTGCTTCTATTTTTTCAGGCGAAGTTTGTGCATGACATGACTGAAGTCGTGTATCAATTTCATAGTGGTTGAAGAGTATCTTGGTATGACGTGTGTCCTCAGCAAGGACCAAGTCTGCGTTTTTCAAAACTTCAATCGCACGAAATGTAATGTCTGCGAGATTCCCTATTGGAGTCGCAACAATGGAAAGTGTTTTCATTCTGAGGAAATTGTATATCAAAACTCTCTTTTGTCATTCTGAACTTGCCGCAGAATCTGAATTCAAAATGACAAACCTTATTTTTGAATTATACTAAACCCGATGAAAATTCATATTTTGACACCAGACGTCGCGGATCAAATTGCTGCTGGAGAAGTAGTAGAACGTCCTGCGAGTGTCGTCAAAGAAATGATGGAGAATGCTATAGACGCCAATGCAACACAAATTGATGTATTCATTAAAGATGGAGGAAAAGAATTGATTGAAGTGCGAGATAATGGAACAGGAATGGCGCCAGAAGATGCTGAGAAATGTGTGCTTCGACACGCCACCAGTAAAATTTCAACGATTGATGATGTGTTTTCTATTCAATCTTTTGGGTTTCGTGGAGAAGCTCTGTCTGCGATATCCGCCATTTCTAACTTTGAAATAGTAACGAAACAGGAAAAAGATGATGCTGGAACATGTGTGAAGGTTGATGCAGGAAAGATGATTTCAAACTCCCCTGCTCCAGCAAATAACGGAACGATCTTTCGCGTGAAAAATTTATTCTTCCCGGTTCCCGTACGACTCGCCCATTTGAAAAATTCTGGAACAGAAATGTCTGCCATCCGACGAGAATTTGAGTCATTTGCACTCACGCACCCACATATAGGGTTCAAACTTTTTCGAGATGAAACAGTCGTTCTCGATTTCCCCGTGGGAAAACAATTCGATCGTGTGTCCAAAATTCTAGGAGAAGATCCGAGTGCTTTGATTGAAGTAGAAGGAAATCTTCCTGCCGCAAAAATTCATGGTTGGGTTCTTCAGCCAGGACGCTGTGGAACGAGTAAAAAGTCCCAACTTCTTTGGGTTAATGGACGACATATAGATGATCACAAGCTTGCGTGGGCGATCCGCGAGGCCTATCACCAGACAGCAGGAATTGAGAAACACCTCTGTCCAAAGTTTGTTCTTTGGATTGAACTCGATCCCCTTCTCGTCGATGTAAATGTGCATCCTCGAAAAACGGAAGTGAAATTCAGCGAACCAAGTGATATATGGAGTGCTATAAAAAACACTGTCACTTCAGGATTACAACGATCTGAACGATCTTCTCTGAGTGCCGGAGGAACGGTCGCGCAATTCACAGAGAACCAAACGCCTCATCGAACTTCTTCCTTTCGATCACCTTCCTTTTCCGGAGGACAAAAACGAAGCGCCGCAAATTTCTCTCGTGAACTATTCACGCAACCAAAAAGTTTCAGCGATCTCCATTCAGAACGATCTGGAGCGATAGAAGAAGAACCCACGCCAGTTGGAAAACTTCAACTCGTCGGACAAGTGGCAAAGAAATATATTCTTGCCGAAGCAGAGAATGGACTCTGGGTATTTGATCAACACGCACTTCATGAACGCCAGCGATTTGAAATGTTTTGGAAGGATCGAGAAACTCTTTTAAAAGAAAAACAAACACTTCTCGTTCCGCATGCTCCACAACTCGATGAAGAACAGCGTGATTTGTTATTAAAAGAACGCGACACATTAAACACGCTTGGATTTGAATTGGATGAAAACTTGAACGTGATCGCTATCCCCTCTCTTTTTACAGAAAAAGATCTTGATATGCTTCTTACAGATCTTTCAGAGTGGATAAAGGATGAACAAATTGGCGAACATACCAATGATAAATTATTACGAAAAATCCTCGAATACAAGGCTTGTCGCGGGTCTGTAATGTTTGGTGATGCCATGCAACCAGAAGAAATGCAAAAACTCTTAGACGATTTTGAAACAACTCAATGGCGAAATCTTTGCCCTCACGGACGACCAAATCATGTTTTCTGGTCTTTCGAAGGACTAGACCGGGAATTTCATCGATAAAAAAAAAGGCCGCTCAATGCGACCTTTCATATTTATTTGGCAAAGTGAGAACTAAACCTCTACTCGAACGTAAGCAACAACGTTTGCTCCAAGGTATTCTCCTACTGTCTGCTCAGGATTTTTTACAAATGCCTGACTTGTCAACGCACGATCTGCACAGAATTTTTTGATTTTACCGACAATAATATTTTCGATAATATTCTCTGGTTTTCCTGCTTCAATCAATTCTGCTTTTGCAATTTCTTTTTCTTTTTCAATAAGTGCTGGATCAACCTCCTCTGGCGTAGCCACAAGTGGTGCCATTGCTGTCGCATGCATTGCTGCATCACGTGCGTGCTCCTCATCGCTTCCGTCCAATCCAATCATTGCCGCAACTTTTCGGTTTGAGTGAACATATCCAGAAACAACTGATCCTTCTGAAATAACCTCAACCTGCTCAAGAATAAGATTTTCTCCAATCTCCTGCATTTTGTCAGTTTTGATTGATTCGAAGTATGCTTTTGCTGCCTCCACACCTTCTGTATTCGCTTTTGCTGCAATCTCTTCTACGAGAGCAACAAAACCATCGTTTCGAGCCACGAAATCAGTCTCACACAAAAGTTTTACAATTGCTTTTCCTGAAATTGCGATTGCTCCCTCCGCTGTCGTTCGATCAGCTTTTGAAGCAGCCTTCATCTCTCCACGTTTTCGAAGCAACTCGATTGCTGCCTCCATATCTCCATTTGCCTCTTCCAAGGCATTTTTACAAGCAAGCATCCCCACGCTGGTTCGCTGGCGTAAAATTTTCACATCCGCTGCTGAAATAGCCATTTTTTTGAAAATTAAAAATCGGGGAAAGTGTACTCACCCCGATCTAAAAATCAAATTTTCTTAACTCTTACCAGGTGAATTTTTTAGCAACCGTACTAAAGAATGGTAAATTTGTTTTCTTCCCTGCCGTAGCACTCATCATTCCAAAAATTGCTGTAGCTGTCCAAGCAACTTTTATTACGAGTGTTAAATACATGAGTGCTGATGATTGCAAAAGTGCCGCTAAATTAAATGTTACGGCTGCAGCAAGAAAAAACATAAGAGTAACCGCAAGGGCTTGTTTTCCGTGATGCTGACATAACTCTGATTTTGGTTTCAATAGCAATGGAAGTGCACAAAGGAACCCAATGTATCCAAGCATTGCAAGCATTTTTTCTCCTGCAGGAAGGGTCATATCTACTACTGGTGCTTCCGTTGGTGCGGAAATAGTAGCATCCGCTGATTCTTGTACCGCTAAAGCTGGCTCCATCGTAGGTGCCTCTGAAGTTGGTGTTGTTTCTGACATGTTGGTGTTTATTTATAAACTACGCCAACGATTGTACCAAGTTTTCAAGTAAAAAGCGAATAGAGGCAATTGAGTCATCATTTCCTGGAATAGGAAATCCAATTCCATCAGGATTTGCATTACTATCTACTACAGCAACAATAGGTATTCCTGCCACTGCAGCTTCTTCAACTGTAAGACGGTTTACCACTGCATCAAGAACGATAACCACACTTGGTTTTTGTCGCATCTCTCCTACCCCGTGATATAAAATCTCCAATTTATCGAGTTCTTTTTTGTACTGAGAAACTTCTTTCTTCGTATATTTGTTAATCTCCCCTGTCTCGAACTGTGATTGCAAGTTCAAGTAGTGATCGATTCGTTTTCGAATTTCTTTAAAGTTTGTAAGCAAACCTGGCATCCATTTCTGATCTACATAGTAATGATCCGTTTTTGCTACCAATTCCTTAAGCAATATCGCTGTTTGTGGTTTTGTTCCAACAAAAAGAACTTTCTTATTCTGTAATTTTTGAGCTGTCAAAAACTTCTTTGCTTGATCAAGACGTGCTGCTGTCTGCTCAAGGTCAAAAACATGCACACCGTTTTTTCGTCCGTGCAAAAAGTTTTTCATCTTTGGATTCCATCCAGATGTTCGTCCTCCTAAGTGGAGCTGTGCTTCGAAAAGTGATTTTAAATCTGCCATATGTGGGAAAATAATAAGTAAGTAGTTGTCGCTTCCCGCCGCTCTTAAATCAGATTGGCTTGACGACGCGCGTATTATACGAACGAAGTGTTTAAATGCAAGCTTGGATTGATAAAAACACATTTTTTTGATATAATTCATGAAAAATGAGTGAAAATAATAACGATTTCATAGAAAAGGGAGAAGTCTTAGATGTAGAAGTAGAAGAAAGGGATGGCAAAATATTTTTCAAATATCCTGAGACTGATACCTTAGCAACTTGTTCCATTATTAACTGGAAAAACTATGATCCTAATAAAAACACTTTGTATATCGAACGTATTGAATCAAAAAAAAGAAATGCTGGTGGAATGAAAAATGTTCTACAAGGGATATATAAATATTTTTTAGAAAAAGGACATAATAGTCTTAATATTGACGCTATCGCGACTGATGATGTTTCCTCTCATCTGCTAAAAAAAATAGCCAAGAGTCAGGGATTTCGTTTTGGTGGTTACGAAGGATCTATGAATCCGGAACTCGTTTCTGAAAAATTCCAACATAATATTAAGCTTGTCCTCAAAGAAGAAAAATAAATACTTAAAAATTATAGGGAAAATTTTAACTTTTAAGTATTTTTGAGTACAATGTCGAAGATAAATGACGAGTAAAATTTCCCCCGACGACGTCAAGCACCTTGCTCAGCTCGCTAAATTGAAGCTATCTGCAGAGGAGGCTACTAAGTTTGCTCCGCAGCTTAGAGATATCGTTCATTTTTTTGAAGCATTAAAAAAAGTAGATACAAAAAATGTAGTCGAAACTTCTCAAACAACTGGATTAGAAAATATTACACGTGAAGATGCTATTAGTAGATGTAAATGCGAGAAATCACTTATTGCCTGTTCTCCACATCCTGTGAAAAAAAATCAGATTTCTATCCCGAATGTTTTGTAATGAATCTTACTAAAAAAACACTCACCGAATTGTCTGAACTGTTCCGCAGTGGTGAAGTGAGTTCCCGAGAAATTACAGATGCATTTATTACCGAAATTGAGGAAAAAGATTCTAAGATTAATGCTTTTGTTACTCCTACTTTTGATATAGCACGAGAAATGGCCGATGCTTCAGATGCACGAAAAAAAAACAACGAACTTCTCTCCCCTCTTGATGGGATGCCTATTGCTCTCAAAGATGTTGTTTGTACTACGGAATGTCGTACAACAGCTTGTTCTAATATTTTGAAAAACTTTCAATCTCCCTATGACGCAACTGTTTGGAAAAAACTAAAAAGTGCAGGAGCTGTGCTTTTGGGAAAGACAAATACTGATGAGTTCACTATGGGTGCCAGTACTCAAACTTCTGCGTTTGGGGTAACACGAAATCCACACGATTTGGAACGAGTTGCTGGAGGAAGTTCTGGAGGTTCTGCCGCAGCAATTGCTGCTAATTTTTGTGCCGGAGCGATTGGAACAGAGACAAATGGATCTATTCGTCATCCCTCTCATTTTTGTGGAGTGACGGGATTAAAGGTTTCGTATGGACGCGTTTCTCGTTGGGGAACAATGCCAATGGCAAGCTCTCTAGATGTGGTTGGTCCTATTGCCAAAACTGCTGAAGACTGCGCTCTTATGCTGCAGGAAATAGCAGGACATGATGAAAAAGACTCAACTACTCCTGACGTGGAAGTACCAAATTATATTGCAGAAATTCAACATTCTATTCGTGATATGAAAATTGGTATTCCTCGAAATTTCTTTGAAAAAGGAATAGATGAAAATATGGCACAAGTAATTGCGGCTGCTGAAGCTCAACTTCGAGACATGGGCGCAAAAATAATAGATATTGAGCTTCCTCATGCAGAACATGCGGTTGCTGCATATTATATTATTGCACCAGGAGAAATTTCTTCGAATCAAGCACGATATGATGGAATTCGGTTTGGTGAATGTTCCAAAGAAAAAGATGATTTAGCAAAAATATACACCGAAACTCGTTCTGAAGGATTTGGTGATGAAGTAAAACGAAGAATCCTTATTGGAACCTTTGTTCTCTCTTCAGGATATTCTGATCAATATTATCGACAGGCACAGCGAGTTCGCACGTTAATAAAACAGGATTTTGATAACGCATGGGAAAATGTAGACGCAATTCTCTCTCCCGTTTCACCAACTCCTGCATTCAAAGTAGGAGAAAACCTCGATGACCCTTTAAAAATGTATCTTGAAGATATGTTTCTCGCACCATCATGTCTTGCGGGACAATGTGGAATAAGTTTTCCTGGAGGACAAACCGACTCAGGACTTCCTATTGGAGTACAGATTATCTGTCCACCAATGAAAGAAGCATGCGCGCTCCGAATAGCCCATCAAATGCAAAAACATCAAACCTAATGAAAAAATTATTTCTCGCAGACGGCCAAGAATTTAAAGGAACAAGTTTTGGAGCAGAAGGAGATGCCGTCGGAGAAGTTGTTTTTACAACAGGAATGACTGGATATCTGGAGGTTCTTACTGATCCGAGTTATTTTGGACAAATTGTTATTTTTACCTTCCCCCTTATTGGAAACTATGGTGTCCCTGAATTAGAAAATTTTGACGGATGTAAATTCTGCCCAGGAGTAGACAAAACGTTTGAATCTCCAAAAATTTGGGTTCGTGGTGTAGTAATTGCTGAAGAAAGTTTGAAATACTCTCATTCCACTGCCGCAAAGAATTTCCAAAAATGGCTTAAAGAACAAGATATTCCTGCTATATCTGGTGTTGATACTCGACAGTTAACACAAATATTACGAGAACACGGAACTATTTTGGGGAAAATTGGAACAACCCCTGATAAAAAATATGTTGACGACCTGAATGGACGATTTGTTCCTTCTGTAAGTCCCCAAGTTATTGAAATCATGGAACCAGAAAACCCTATTGGGAAAACTGTTGCCTTCATCGATTGTGGAGCCAAGAACGGAATTTTCAGAAATTTCTTAAAACGAGGAATACGAGTTATTCGCCTTCCTTTTGACCAAAATCCATTTGAATTAAATGAGAAATTCGATGGGATATTTCTTTCCAATGGTCCTGGAGATCCTGATACGGTGACAGAAACTATTGAAATCGCTCGTGAAGCAATCCATCGAAAAGTTCCAACATTCGGAATCTGCCTTGGATGTCAGATGCTTGGTCTTGCTTCGAATGGGAAAACAAAAAAAATGAAATATGGTCATCGGGGAGTAAATCAGCCTGTACGAGACAAACAATCTGGGCGGTGTCTCATTACGACTCAGAACCATGGATTTATGGTCGATGAAAAATCATTGAGCAAAGACTGGGAGGTTTGGTTTGAAAATTTGAATGATGGAAGTGTGGAGGGAATCCGTCACAAAACATTGCCTATCTCTGCCACTCAGTTTCATCCAGAAGCCTGTGCTGGCCCAGAAGATGCAGAATATTTATTTGATGAGTTTATTGAGCAGTTATAGGAAATTGCCGAAAAATTGTTGCATACCACGAAGCAACTTTTTGAAAAGTGGTATAGAAATATCCCCGAGTTGCAATGCAACCCAGGGAATACTTCGACAAGTGGTGGTATAAATTATACTTCAATACGTAATTCTTCTTTTTCTTTATTAAAATCTATAAACCTTTGTATTGAATCCACATCTTCTTCTTTCTCTATCCAACAAATAACTGTTTTTATTTCTTGTCCTTTTCCATTATCACCAATATGTACAAGAGCATGATAATTTTTTGAAGAGCTTCCATCATTTTTTACAACAGGATGATCTTCTATAATAATTCCCCCTCCATAAGGAATTTTTTTTACCTTTTCTTTCCAAGAAGGACCGTGTTCCATTTGAACATTTCCTGCTTCTACAGAAATAAATACCCCGTCTTTTTTTTGAAGATAAAAGAAAATACTTGTCACATCATTTAATGAATAAGCTTTGTAGTCCTTTTTAAAGGATTCAATCCAAATTTCATCATATGCGTTTGGAACATTCGGAATAACAATTCTTCCTTTTAAATTTTCCATAGGAAACCCTATTTCCATTGGTTCTTTCTCCTCATTATATAGCCATTTTAAAAATAAATAAGCTACTCCTCCCCAAATAAAAAATTGAATACTTACACTCAAAATATTAAAGGGGAAAATTAATAATGAAATTACCATAATAACAATAAATATTATTATTACTTTTATAGCTGCGCGTTTACGAAAGCTTTTCCAATTCTTGTGTAAAAATCTAAAATTCCCAACCAATTCCTCTTCTAAATTTAATAATACCTTTTTTCTCATGACCCTGCTTTTAATTAATTAATAATTTCATTTTCATACAATCTTCCAAAAAACTTTTAATATCCTCTAATTCCTTTTTTGACTTGGCAAAAAATAATCTTTCTTCTTGTTGTGCTTCCTTTTCAAACCTAAAAACAAGCTGAAAGACTCCTTTTTTCCCCGTGTTTTCAATTACAAAAACTCCTCCAGAAATAATGGACAGCGAAAATTTCGATCCTATTTCTCCATTTGGAAAATAACATTCAAAATCTATTGTATTACCGTTTCTTAAAAGTTTTTCTCCTTTTTTTATAACTGACAGAGAAATTTTGTATAAACGATAACTCAACCATATTTCATTATCAAACGTAACTGTTATTTCATCTGGATCTTTTAAACTTTCTAATATAGGTATCCATACAGCAATACTCAAAAGAATTGCTATAATAAATGGAATTAATAAAAAATAATTCCAACCTGTTAAAAAGAAACTCAAGACCATTATAATTGTAAAGGAAATTACCATGCTCCAAATAGTTAATTTTCTTCTTTTTTTGTTCCTCTTCATGGAGGCTTCAAAATTCTTAATTGACTCTTCCCAAAGGGATAATACAATTTTTGTTATCATAATTTCTCTTTTTTTTATTTAATTTATATTTAATTCGTCTGTAATATCTCCAATCACATAACAGACAAATCAAATCCACCACTGCCGAAAAGAACATTGATACAAGTTTTCCCGAAGAAATCATTGTACACGAGGATATAAATAGCATCTTAGGGCTAAATAGTCAATAGCCTCTTGTAAAACATTTCCCTCTTGAGAATTTTTCAGTACACTGTTCCCGATATGAAAATCTTACTCCTTGGTTCTGGTGCACTAAAAATTGGTGAAGCGGGTGAATTTGATTACTCGGGCTCTCAAGCAATTAAAACATTTAAAAAAGCTGGACACGAAGTCATTCTCATAAATCCGAACATTGCTACTGTTCAAACTGATCCCCAATGGGTGAAAGATGATCCTACTTTTTGTGGAGCAGATACGGTTTATTTTGCACCGGTCACACCCGACTTCGTGGTAAAAATTATTGCCAATGAGAAACCTGATGCGCTTGCTCTTTCGTTTGGAGGACAGACAGCATTAAACTGCGGACTCTCTCTGGAAAAATCAGGAATTTTGAAAAAATTTGGTGTAGAGGTTCTTGGAACAGCCGTAAGTGTTATCGAATCAACAGAAGATCGCGAGATTTTTGTGAAAAAACTTGATGAAATTAATGTTCTCACTCCACGATCAATTGCTGCGTACAACAAAGAAGATGCAATCAAAGCCGCTGAAAAAATGGGTTTTCCACTTATTATGAGAGCTGGATTTGCACTTGGAGGAAAAGGATCAGGATTTTGTGAACGACGAGAAGATTTTCCAAAAATGATCAAAGAGGCGTTTGCCTTCTCTCCTCAAGTTTTGGTGGAAGAAGATTTGCGTGGGTGGAAAGAAATCGAATATGAAGTGGTCCGAGATGGAGCAGACAACTGTATTACCGTTGTAAACATGGAAAACTTCGATCCACTGGGAATTCATACTGGTGAATCCATTGTGATTAGCCCTTCTGTTACATTGGCAAATCGTGAATATCAAATGCTACGAACGGTCGCGATTAAAACAATCCGTCATTTGGGAATTGTTGGTGAATGTAATATTCAATACGCACTCAATCCAAATGATGATACTGAATATCGTGTTATTGAAGTGAATGCTCGACTCAGTCGAAGTTCCGCACTCGCATCAAAAGCTTCTGGGTACCCACTCGCTGCCGTAGCAGCAGAAATTCTCTTAGGAAAAACTCTCCCTGAAATTCCAAATGCGATCACACTCAAAACCACTGCATTCTTCGAACCGGCTCTTGATTATGTAGCGTTAAAAATTCCACGTTGGGATTTGCAGAAATTCCGAAAAGTAAGTCATCAGATTGCCACAGAAATGAAATCTGTAGGAGAAGTTATGGCGCTGGGAAGGAATTTCCCTGAAGTAGTGCAAAAGGCTGTCCGCATGCTCGCCATTGGAGCAGATGGCGTCCTACAGTCCCCTATTAAGTTTAAAACCGATGAGGAGCTCAAGAGTTCTATTCTGATCGCTTCACCGCGCAGACTCTTCGCCGTGTCTCATGCATTGTATACTGAAATATTTGATGTAGAACAAATTTGGGAAATGACGAAGATTGATCGCTGGTTTTTGCAACAACTCGATCGCATTGCTATATTTGCTCGTGAATTGGATGCCGCAATAGACTTGGACAAAGAATTACTGAGAAATGCAAAAATTCTCGGATTCAGTGATAGTGAAATTGCAAAACGCATGAAAAGTTCTGAAAAAGAAGTTCGTGCATTACGAAAAAAGCTGGGAATTATTCCTGTGGCAAAGCAAGTAGATACATTGGCGGCGGAGTTCCCGGCGCAGACAAATTATCTCTATACCACTTATTTTGGGAAGAAGTTTGATGTAGCATAAAAATAATCTTATTCGTGTTGTATTTAAGAGTGCTGCCAAAACGATATTCGAAGTGCATGACCAAATATTGCACGTAGATCAAACTTTTCGTCAAAATGAGATTGCAAGATTTAATGAACAAGAACAACGAGTTTTTTTGATTCTTTTTTTGCGGAAAAAAAAGAATAATACCTCTTCTCCAAAAAAATCCCGCTTCCGCGAGACTTTATATTTCATTTGTAATGAGAGAAACTACTCTGCAGCTTTCTCTTCTTTCTTCTCTTCAACTTTTTCTTCAATAGCTACCTCTTCTTTCTTTGCTTCTGCAACAGCAGGTGCTGCCTCTTCCGCCTTTGGAGCTTCTTTCTCAAATTTTTTCTCGTTCAATTTTAATTCAACCTCTTTCAATCGAAGAGCTTTACCACTTCTGTCTCGCAAGAAGTTCAATTTAGCACGACGTACCTTTTGGGCACGATCTACATCAATCTTTACTACATTTGGTGAGTGGAATGGAAAAACCTTCTCTACTCCGATTCCTTCTGAAATTTTTCGAACAGTAAATGTTGCATCTACATTGTGTCCATGGTTTACAGCAATCACTGTTCCTTGGAACACCTGTACTCGAGTTTTACTTCCTTCAATAATTTTCTGGTGCACCTTAACAATCATTCCTGGACGTAAGTCTGGAACGGAAGGTTTGCAGAATTTGTTAGCGAATTTTTGGATCAAAAGTGACATTTTTCCTAAAGTTTATAATCTCGCAAACCGCGAGCCGCGCGTACTTTACTGGAAAACTTACCGAGCGCAAGTTTTTTTCAATCGATTTTAAAGTGCCAACAGGGGCTCTGTATCTTTTTTCAATTTATTCTTGAGAATAATATTCTCTCGTTCTTCAAAAATAGTTTTTACAAATTTATCCTTAAGAGTCATTCGATAGAGAAAGTCTTCTCGTGGCATAATTGAAAACTTAACTTGTCCGTCCGGAAATTCTGTTTCTATGAATTTCGCTAATGCCTCTTTTTTTACGTCTCCTACAATAAACATATCTACATCTGCTTCTTTTCCAATGAATTGTCCTCCAAGAATTAAAATATCAACTCCTCCGAGTTTTGAAATTTTCTGAAGCAATGTTACGTATGATTTTTCGTTCTTACGGATAATAGAAGTTAATTCTGATAAAATTGGGCAATGTGGATTCAATCTATAATATTTTTTTCTATTTCGCTCTGATGATTTAAGCATTCCAATCTTTTCCAAGTTTTCTAACTCTCGTCGTAATGAGTTAATTTGTTCATCAAGAATACGGGTAAGCTCTCGAATAAAAAACTCTTCCTTTGGATTCAATAGAAACTGCCGAAATAACTTCACTCGGGCGCCGGAACCAAAAATCTTTTTGAGCATATTTTTTGCACAGAACTGTCTGGTACAAAAAACGTATTCGATTTCCCTCTTTTCGTCAAATCTTTTTTGCACAAAAATACCTCAACCCGCTTAAATAGGGCGTCGAATTGAAACATTTTTTTCGGCACGTTCACAAAAAAAACAACTACTGAACACTTTTTTATATCAATGAAACGATATATGAACACTTTTATTACACAGAAAAAACGCCACCAGAGCGAGCCTAATCAGTAATCCGTTCACGAGAAACAGGGCAAAACAAGTCATTGTTTTCATTAAAAATACATAAATGGACAAGGGGAGCCATTCGCCAGGAATCCGCATACACAATAATGATTTACCCCCTTGACCACATTCTCTTTTCTAATAAAAAAGGAGGCGCAAGGCCTCCTGAATTCTTTTCATAAACGCTCTTAATTTCTAGAAATCACCTCCTACGTCTTGGGCACGACCTTCTTTTGCTGCCATTGCCAAAGAAAGAAAGAACCCCGCAACTGCTCCTAGTAAAAACAATAGTGCAAGCGGCCAGAATAAAGACTGATTTCCTCCTCCAAAGAATATACCAATTTGAGCCTTTATTGCGATATTCTGAAAACATATAATAAGCGCAATAAGCGTTGCTACTCCCGAAATCGAAAAAAGAACTTTTTTCATTATCTTCAGGATACCGCTTGCTCAAGGAACTTGTCAATCTTTCGACTCAAAACAGCTTTCTCTAATGCCTGCTCTTTTGAAACATGCTCAGGTGCATGCCCTGCTTCATGTTGAGCCTCCTTCATTTCATCATCAGTCAATGTCGTCTCTGACTGCTTCACTGCTTCCACAAGCGCTAAATATGATTTCAAGCTTTCCTCTGCTGAAACACGAAATTCTTTTTTAAGCGACTCCTCTGTTTTCCCCATTTGTTTCCAAAAAGCTTCTGGATCATGTTGAAATTGTGGAGACGATTTTAATTTATCCATCCGAGAGGCAAGTTCTCCCTGTATCCAACTTTCTGGTAACTCACATTTTGTCATTTTCACTAACTTCTCTTGATATAACTCAACTGCTTTCTTTTTCTCAGTTTGTGTCTTGTTTCCAATAATCATATTCTTTAAATCTTCTCGAAACTCCTTCAGTGTCTTCTTTTGCCCTGTAGCTTTCTCAATCATTGCTTCATCAAAATCCTCCACTGAAAGCTCTTCAACCGCATGCATTTTTACTTCAAAAGGCACTGTTTTCCCTGCCATATCAGCAGAGTGGTAACTCTTAGGGAATTTCACTTTAATATTCTTTTTTTCTTCACCCGCCTTCATTCCCATGATGCCGGCCTCCAAGTCTTCAAGAAAATGTCCCATCCCAAGACGGACACGTTGTTCTTTTCCATCTGTACGTGGAAGGACTGAGTCATCTTTCCCACGACCAAGGAAATCAATTACTACTACGTCTCCTTTTTTTGCTGCACGATCAACCTTTTTCCCAAGCTGACTGTCAGACATTATTGTAGAAATAACCTCATCGAGCTCCTTTTCTTCAACTTTCACGTTAATAGGATCTACCTTTATTTTTGAGAAATCCCCTAATTTTATTTCCGGATACACCTCAACAGAACATTTGACCTGAAGTGGTTTCTTTTCCCAATTCTTCACATCCACTTCTGGCTGACTTACTGGAGAAATCTCATTTTTTATAAGAAATTCACGGTACTCAGCATCAATGGCACGATTCATTGCTTCATATGAAACCTTCTCTATTCCTACTGATTGAAGCACTACTTCATCTGTAACATGACCTTTTCGAAATCCTTTTACTGATACATTTTTACGAAAAGATTCTATCGCTGATTTATGCGCTTTTTTAATCGTTTCTTCAGAAATTTCAAGTTGAAACTCTACACGTGATCCCGAGATTTGCTTATAGTCAGCCATTTTCTGTCTCTGTTAAGGAAAAAATACGAGCAGAGATTAGCAAATATATTTTTTTTGACAATTTTTTGTATCCAAAAGAATCTCTCTGTTGATGAAATATACATATCTCCTCTCCGTTTTCACTTTTTTTCTCATATCACCAGTATTTTCCCTGGATTGGCAGCCAGCAAAAGTTATACGCACTATAGACACCGAACACGCTCTTCTCGCAAATGGAAATGTTCTACAACTCATAGGATTTGATGGTCCTGATCACCTATTCCCCTCTTTTGAAGAACGCGGTACTGCACGACGCACTTTCCAATTATTGAAACTTATTTTTGAAACACAAACAATAAAAATACTAAAAGACCAAACTGATCATATTCACAATATATACCCCAGACATGTGAAACTCAAAAATGGAGACAACCTTACCACATTACTACTCTCAAAAGGCCTGGGGACATTTCGTTCACGGGAACCAGATACTCACTTTGATAACACCTACAAAAAAGCTGAACTGAGTGCGATAGAAAATAAGCACGGAAGATGGGGTCGCAGCAGTTTTCAGAAAAATGCAGAATATAAAAAGAAAATTGCAGGTGTAATGACACTTAGATGGAGAAAGAAACATGGCCATTTATTGGCTCCCATTTCTATTGGACGAGTAAAATCTGTTGAACGAGGAAATAAATTTACTCTTGAAAGTGGTGCTTGTGTTCGATTATTAGGAGTGGCAACCCCTTCTCCCGTAAACACCCGACGCGGTCATAAATGTTTTGGCGAGCAATCACGTGATTATCTCGCCGGGCTTATTCTTGGTAAAAAAATAGAATTCACAAAAGACATCTCTCAACTCGATGACCGATATTGCCTCATCCGTCATGTTTGGATTCCTCTGAAGGCAAAACAGATGGGTTCCCCTCTACACATAAACAAAAAAATGATTGCGAGTGGATTTGGGAAAGTATCTTTTCCCCTGATTGATCAAAAATTCAAAAAAACGTTTTTTGAACTTCAAGAAAATGTATACAAGAATTCACTTGGAGGCTGGCTGAACTGCGCAGCAGAAACGTTTGCTCAAAAACAAAAATCCAAACCATCGATTGATCCTGATTGTCCTGTGAAAATCTCTAAAAGTGGGAAAATTCACCTTCCTTCAAGTGGGTGGTACAAAAGACTTACTCCCGTAAAATGCTTTCAAAATATAGAAAATGCTCGTAAAGCAGGATTTAATGAAGCGAATTGAATTTGGAAAATAACATAATGAGCAGTAGAATTCGGACGATTTTTTTGTACCAAATAGATGAAATATACGAATATCCTTCTCAAGACTCTTAAGGAATCTCCTTCTGATGAAAATTCCCGCAATGCCGAACTACTCATTCGTGGAGGATTTATCAATAAAGAAATGGCGGGGGTCTATTCCTATCTTCCTTTGGGACTTAAGGTTTTACGAAAAATAGAAAACATAGTACGAGAAGAAATGGAGGCGATTGGATCAAGTGAAATCCTGATGCCGGCACTTTCTCCAAAAGCAAATTGGGAAAAAACTGCGCGTTGGAATGAAGTAGATGTGCTCTTTAAATTAGAACTTTCTGGAAATCGAGAAATCGCACTCAACCCGACACACGAAGAAGTGGTCACTCCCCTCGTGCAAACCTTTGCAAATTCACCAAAGGACTTTCCAAAATGCGTATTTCAGATACAAAATAAATTTCGAAATGAACCACGCGCCAAATCAGGACTTCTCCGGGGACGAGAGTTCTTGATGAAAGATGCATACTCTTTTCACACTTCTCAAGAAGATTTCGAAAAGTATTATGACATGATGACTCAGGCCTATCACAAGGTGTATAAACGACTTGGGATTGGAGATATTACGAAATTCGTTGCAGCCGATGGAGGCGCTTTTTCTGAGTTTTCTCACGAATTTCAAACAATTTCTCCTATCGGAGAAGATGAATTATTTTATCGCAAAAGCAACGATACCTATCTCAATAAAGAGATTACTCCATGTGTCGCAGAACGATGGAATAATACTGATGAAGCCGTTGCCGATATGGAAGATGCACTGGGAAAAGGAATTATTGGTGTAAATGAGCTCGCAAAATTTCTAAATATCCCAGTAGAAAAAACGACGAAAACTATGTTATTCGAAACGGAAGAAGGAAAAGTTATTGCGGCAGCCGTACGCGGAAACCGAGAAATTGATACACGAAAACTAACAAAACTTGTGGGTTGCAAGTCACTTGAGCTTGCAAGTGAAGAAACTGTAAAACGCGTAACCGGTGCACCAGTTGGATATGCTGGAGTTTTAAATCTTCCTGCAGAAGTACAAGTTCTATGGGATGAATCTTGCCAAGATCGTGTGAATTTTGAAATGGGCGCGAATAAAGAAGATTATCACACGATCAATATCAACTTCGGACGTGATATTGAAAAACCTGAACATTTCTATGACATCAAAATCGCACAAGATGGAGACTCTTGTCCTGAAACAGGAGAAAAATATGAGATATTCCGTGCCATTGAAGTAGGAAATATTTTCCCTCTTTCAACGAAATTTTCTAAATCCTTCAAATTTAATTCTGAAGGAAAAGATATCATTATGGGATGTTATGGAATTGGTATATCCCGAACAATGGGAGCCTTAGCTGAAATTTTTGCTGACGAAAAGGGACTTGTCTGGCCAGAAAACATCGCCCCTGCACATATATATCTCGCACCAATTGGAAAAAACGATGATGTGTATGAGAAAGCAGAAGCTCTCTACAACGAACTACAGGCCAAAGGAATAGAAGTCCTCTATGACAATCGTCGAGATAAAAAAACTGGCCCAGGAACAAAATTTGGAGATCATGAATTATTAGGTATCCCCTATCGAGTAGTTCTTTCTGAAAGATTATTAGAAGCAAATGAAGCAGAAATCGTTTCACGAAAAACTGGAGAAACCAAAAATATATCTCTTGATGCCATTATTAGTGAATTTACGAAATGAATCTCTTCGCTAACATTGATCCTACCTTTGCCTCAAAACCAGTAAAGAAAGCTACCCTCTATGCTGATGGAGGCTCACGAGGAAACCCCGGACCTGCTGGAGCGGGATGTGTTCTTTTTGATAAGCAAGGAAAAGAATTTGATTGTGACCGAACCTGGTGCGGACATCAAACCAATAACTTTGCTGAGTACACAGGAATGATTGAAGGAATGCAATTAGCGCTTAAAAATGATGTAACTGACCTCTTAGTTCGTCTGGACTCAAAACTCGCCGTAGAACAGATGTCTGGTAACTGGAAAGTAAAAAATGCAAATATCAAGCCCTTGTTTGAAAAAGCATACAATCTTCGAGAGCAATTCCAAAAAATTGAATTCCAACACGTACCACGCGAAAAAAATAAACGCGCTGATCAATTAGCGAATGAGGCAATGGATCGTGGTTGTTAATTATTTCTGTTCCAAGGGATCAACTCCATACTTGTTTTTTCCTTTTTCTCCTTTCCAAAATAAAAGACATATCGAATAAAAAAAGTTTATAGTTGGAATAAAAAATAAAATAGCCCATCACCCACTGCGCCCAAGGTCGTGAAGTCTTTTAACTCCCAAACAAACTGAAATCCAACATAACGCAATAAAATATATTCCTAAATAGACATTAAAAAGAGTTTCTCCTCCAATCTCTCCACTTAACGGCATACCTACTAACAGTACTGCCCCAGCAATAATTCCATAACTAAAGTAGCGAAGCCTATTTAATCGTCCCCAACGCCCGCGAATTGTAAATAAATCTTTCCACATTTTCTCTTTTGTTAGAAATTAATTATGTTCATCGTATATTACCGCTCCTTTGCAATCAAACTATTGAGGAAACTCCGTTTGTTGAGCCAAGACCTCTTCTGGATCATAAAATAAATTCCGTACTTCTCCCCCAAGGAAGAAGCTATTAACCAAAATTGTTCCTTCAAGTTTTTGTGCTTGTTCTAACGCACTCTTCGCGTCAACACACACAATTCCCCTCCCTATTCTTTTTTTCAAAACTTCCGGATCCCATGCATCGCGCGATTCTGGAATTTTTACCCAAAATATTTCATCAAACTGATCTGCAATAATTTCAAAAACTTTCGGATCATGATTTTTTCCTAATCCCAAAATTCCGACTTTTTTTCCCTGAATCTTCTTTAACTTTGGCAAAATATTTTCAAACCGTGGTGCCGAATGTGCTCCATCTAAAATAATATTTGAACCTATTTTTTCCCAACGACATGGGAGCGTCAACTTTTCCATCACAAAGTCACTTGTCCCAAGGACTATTTCACATATATTTCGAGCAAGTTTTTTGTTCAAGTTTTTCCATACCCCTTTCAAGAATACTACATCACGATTTGCAACTTTCTCGAATATTGATCTAAAATTTTGCTCATAAGACAATAGTTCCACGGCGTCTTTTGTGAAAATTCCTGCCTTTTCTTGGGCTAAATTCTCAAGTTTTCCGCCGAATTTTTCGAGATGATCGTCTCCAATAAATGTCACCGCGGCGATCCTTTTTCCCGCAATTGCATTCACAGCATCAAGTCTTCCCCCCAGCCCTATTTCCCCTATCAAGATTTCACACCCCGCTTCCTTGGCTGCAAAAATTCCGGCACATACAATTGCCTCATAATAGGTTGGAGTAACTGAGACCTTTTCCGAAATCTCTTTTATTTTAAAGACAGAACTCCCAAAATCTTCTGCCGAAATCAATTGCCCATTAATTCGAATTCTCTCTGTAACAACTTGAATATGCGGCGATGAGAGCGTGGCAACCTTTTTTCCCGAACGAAGAAGCACGTCTTCAACCAAACGACAGGTTGTTCCTTTTCCCGCAGTACCACCAACTATTATTCGCCATTCGAACGATTCATCCGGGCGACCTAACTCATCCAGAAGAATATTCACCGCCTTCAATGAGGGTGGTGTATTTTTTCGAAAAAACTGAGCCTCACTTGCGAGCTGTTTTAACCAATGTTGCGCTGCGAGAAACTGTTGCATTGTGTATCAAGTGAATTTTCAAAACGTGATTGTGCTGCCACAGAGCTATCTGCAACGACTTCAAAAGGAAGTTTCCCTTCTTGTACGGTTCGACGTAAAAATATTTTAATAGCTGACGAGAAATTTAATCCCATATTTTCTAACACCTCTCCCGCTGCCTCTTTTTCTGCTATCGGAATACGAATTTGAATATGTGCCATGTCTAAAACGGTAAAAATTATACAAAACTTGTACCACCAATGTCATTACTCCGTCAAGACTTTTATTCCGTACAATCTAATATTGCAATCTCTGGACAAACCCACCAACGCGCTCGTGAAGCAGATTCCCCAACTCCCATCGTTACAAACATTCGCTCAGGAGGAAACCATCCACAAACAAACTCACTTCTCACAATATTAAACATAGCTTCAGGAATACTTCGTATTAACCAAGGAATTGCCATTTACCC
>Ga0307987_1000598_pt1 | contig 21302 bp, 17 predicted proteins | sample EllFjometagen181_FD_203157 | JGI IMG/M metagenome (GOLD analysis project Ga0307987, IMG submission 203157) | Marine microbial communities from Ellis Fjord, Antarctic Ocean - #181 | ecosystem: Environmental > Aquatic > Marine > Unclassified | place: Southern Ocean | collected 2014-10-08 | reverse complement strand
TGTTCCTGGTGGACGAGATGGAGCGGCTGTTCCTTCGGGAAGTGGGCGGCTTCGAGGCACTGCGCATGATGCTGCAGGTGCTGCATGCCACCTCCGACGAGCACTTCTGGATCTGCAGCTTCCATGGTCCCACCTGGTCCTACCTGCGTGGGGTGCCCGGGGTGTTCGACCCCGCCTTCTTCGAGCGGATTCATGCCCTGCCCGTGGCCGGCCCCGACGCCCTGTCCTGCTGGCTGGTCACCACCGCACAGCAGGCCGGTCTGACCCTCTCCTTCGATGACCTGGCGGGCATCGGCCCCAACACGATCGAACCCGATCGGCTGCGTAGCAAAGCCCGCGCGGCGTTCTGGCGGCTGTTGGCCGATGCCAGCGCCGGAAACCCCGAGGTGGCCCGCGCCCTGTGGATCGCTGGCTCCAGCATCGAGGGCAAGACCCTGCGGGTCGGGCTGTTCGATGCGCCGGTTGTGGCGCAACTGCAGGATCTCAGCGACAACGAGCTGTTCGTGCTCACCGCGGTGGTGGTGCACGATCACCTGGCGGTAGGGCAGCTCGCCCGGGCCCTCAACCTGCCGCGCAGCGGCGTGCGTACGGCCTGTCAGCGCTTGGTGGCTCGCGGCATCCTGGCCAGCGATGGCTTCGAGGAGACCTCTCGGTACGGCCTCGAGCTGCCGTGGCTGCCTGCGGTGGAGCGTCACCTGCGCAACAAGAACTTCTTGGCGGGGAGGTAGGCGTCATGGACGGCACCGAGACCACCAACCTTCTGCGCTTCGTCGTGCTCGACCGCATCCCCTACGCCCTGGTGGTGGTGGTCATCACCGCCATCGGCACCCGGATGCTGGTGCGCTTCCTCGACGCCATGGGCGAGCGCTTCACCGGCTACCGGCTGTTGCTCAAGCAGGCCTCGGCGGTCAGCCGCTTCGGCGTGATCATCTTGGCTACAGCGGTGGTGACCTCCAGCGTCTTCCACTTCACCGACGAATTGCTGCTGGCGGTGGGCGGTTCTGTTGCCGTGGCGGTGGGCTTCGCCTTCAAGGATCTGCTGGCCTCCCTCATGGCAGGCATCATCCTGCTGTTCGACCGCCCTTTCCAGGTGGGCGATCGCGTGGAGTTCGATGGCAGCTACGGCGAGGTCAAGGAGATCGGGTTGCGCACGGTGCGGCTGGTGACCCTGGACGACAACCTGGTCTCCATCCCCAACCACCGCTTCCTCAACGACGTGGTGGCCTGCGCCAACGCCGGGGCGTTGGACCAGATGTGCGTGCTGGACTTCTGGATCGGCTGCGGTGAAGACTTCGGTCAAGCCAAGCGCCTGGTCTACGAGGCGGCGGCCACCAGTCGCTACGTTTACCTGGCCAAGCCCATCCTGGTGAACGTGCGCGAGGTCCCGGTCGGCGCTGGCACCGAGCGCTTCGCCATCAAGATCACCGTCAAGGCCTACGTGCTCGATGGTCGCTACGAAACAGCCTTCGGCACGGACATCACCGAGCGGGCCAAGCGCGCCTTCGTGAACGCGGGCATCCGCACGGCGGGCGAGATCACCTGGGAGCGCCCGCCGGGGGCGTCCCCCGCCTGAACCTCGACCTCGGCAGCGCCATCATGGTCTGTGAGCGCTTCGCGGGTTTCTATCCTCGAACCCAGGTCTACGCGTGGGGCTCGAGCAGTGTGACGAAGCGTGGTACGGGCAGGTCGCAGCGGCGGCAGTACAGGGCCAGCAGCCAGGTGCTGTCGGCGTCGATGCCCGTGAAGGCGCTGTCGCCCACGAGGGCCTCGAGGGTTGCGTTGGTGGAGCCGACGTCCAGGCTCCAGGTCTCTGCGGCCTGGCTGGACCAGGCCAGCATGTCATCCGCGTGGTCGGCCTGCTCGAAGCGATGCAGCACCACCCGGTCCACGTCTCCGGCATCCAGCTCGACCCCCTGGGCGTCCAGCAGCAGGTCGGACCAGTCGATGGTGATGTCGGGCTCTGTGGGGATCGGCAGAGCGCCGGAGCTTGTGAGATCCAGCTGGGCGTCCATGGACGACGAGCTGTTGGTGATGGTGTAGAGCTGTTCTGGGCTGGCCGGGGCGGGCTGCAGGAAGGCCAGCCCGTGGGGGCCGTCGGCGTCTTCGCCCTTCAGCTCCAGCAGCCAGAGGCCCTGGCCCTGGACGAAGTCGCTGGAGGGGATGATCCAGTGGCCCATGGTCACGAAGTCGGCGAGGTTGCAGCGGTTGTTTTCGGGGGTGCAGCTGACGATGAAGCTGACGTCGGCCTGGCTCAGGGTCTCGGTGGCCAGCCCGGCGAGGATGGAGGCTGGGTCGAGGGACTGGAAGGAGTAGATCCGCGCTTCGGTGATGTCCTGGGTGGGCTGGATGGGACGGCCCAGCAGATCCACGCTCAGCTGGGCCCAGTCGATGGTGCAGTTCTGGCCCTGGGCGAGGACCGCGGTCTCGGCGTTGAGGGTGATGGTGAGGCTGGCGTTGTCCTCGTCGCTGAGTGGGACCGTGCCGTCGTGGGGCTGGCCGGTGTGATCTGCGCCTGTGTCGTCGGTGGGGCAACCGATCAGGAGGAAGAGGGGAAGAGCGCGGAGCATGGGTTCACCGGGGGGCAGCGAGGTCGTGGGACGCCTGGATAGCGCTGCGGTGTGCGGCAGTCTACATCACGCTGCGCGGGTCCACATCCACGGTGATGCGCACCCCTCGCCGTTCGCGGCCGCTGGCCTGCAGGAGGTGGGCGTGGGCGTCGATCCAGCGGCGGAAGGGTCCCATCTCCCAGCCCCTCAGCAGGAGCTGGTAGCGCCAGCGCCCCACCAGCCTGGCGAGGGGAGAGGGGGTTGGGCCCAGCACGTCCACCACGCGGCCTTCGGGCCGGGCCCGCTGGAGCTGACGGCCCAGGTCGACGGCCAGGTTCAGGGCGGCGGTGCGGTCAGCGCTCTCGATGCGTACCAACACGAGCCGGGCGAAGGGGGGGTAGCCCAGCACCGTGCGCAGCCGGGCTTCTTTGGCCAGGAAGGCTTGGGGGTCGTCCAGGGTGCCGAAGACGAAGTGATCGGGGTGGTGGGTCTGCACCACCACGCGCCCGGGCTGGTCGCCCCGGCCCGCCCGACCGGCCAGCTGGGTGACCAGGGCCCAGGTGCGCTCGGTGGAGCGGAAGTCCGGCAGGTTGAGCACCATGTCGATGTTGACCGCTGCCGCGAGCTGAACGTCGGGGAAGTCGTGGCCCTTGGCCACCACCTGTGTGCCCACCAGCAGGCGGCTGGCGCCGGTGCGGAAGCCTTCGAGGATGCGGTGGTGGGCCCCCCGGGAGGCGGTGGTGTCGGCGTCCATGCGGGCCACGGGGACCGAGGGGAACAGGCGCTGGAGGGTCTCCTCGAGCTGCTCGGCGCCTTCGCCCAGGATCTCCACTTCCCCTTTGCAGGCGGGGCTGGGGCACTCGTTGCGGAAGGGGCGCTGCAGGCCGCAGTAGTGACAGGTCAGCTTGCCGTGGCGCTTGTGCAGCACCATGGAGATGTCGCAGCTGGGGCAGGTGTAGCGGCCCCCGCAGTCGGGGCACTGCACCAAGGTGGCGTAGCCCCTGCGGTTGTGCAGCAGGATGGCCTTGCCGCCCCCCGCTAGGGTCTGCTCGAGGGCGGCCAGCAGGTGGGGAGACAGGAGGGGGCGCTTGCCCTGGTCGCCCCGGGGTACCTGGTTGAGGTCCACCAGCTCGAGCTCGGGCATGGGCCGCGGGGAGATGCGCTCGTTGAGCTGCCGCAGGCGATAGCGGCCATCCAGGGCGTTCTGCAGGGTCTCCGCCGATGGGGTGGCCGAGCCCAGCACCACGGGGCAGCCCGCCATGGCCCCCCGCACCACCGCCAGATCGCGGGCGTGGTAGCGCACGCCATCGTCCTGCTTGTAGGAGTCGTCGTGTTCTTCGTCGACCACCACCAGGCCCAGGCGCTGGAAGGGGGCGAACAGGGCCGAGCGAGCACCCACGGCCACATCGGCATGGCCGCTGCGGATGCGGCGCCAGCTGCGCAGTCGCTCGACCCCGGTGAGCCCGGAGTGGATGACGGCCACGCGGTCGCCGAAGCGGGCCCGGAAGCGGCCCACGAGCTGGGGGGTCAGGCCGATCTCGGGCACCATGACCAGCACCTGCTGTCCAGCGTCGATGGCGCTGGCTGCGGCCTGCAGGTAGACCTCGGTCTTGCCCGAGCCGGTGATGCCGTGCAGCAGGGTGGTGCCCGGCCCGTCGGTGTCGATGGCTTCGAGCACAGCTTGCTGGGCCGGGGTGGGGGGCAAGGGTGTGGGCGCTGCACCGCCGAGATCGCCGGTGGTGACGGCGGAGCTGCGTTCGCGAGAGCGGAGCTCGAGCACCCCACGCTCGATGAGCTTGTTGATGGCGGTGCGCGCGTACTCGCCTTCGAGCCGGAGTAGGTCCGGGAGGTCCATGGACCCGCCGGCTTCGGCCAGGCGCGCCACCACGCCCCGCATCCGTGCGCCGGGTCGGGCGCTGTGGGCCTCGAGCTCGGAGGGAGCGATGAGCAGGTGGATCTGCTTGACCTTGTCGCTGCTGGTGCCCAGCTCGCGGTTGGCGCCCACCACCAGGCCTTCGCGCTTCAGCGCGGCGATGGCGGCCTTGACCTGCTTGGGTTCGAGCTCTTGTTGGAGGCGGATCGTGACCGATCGGGGTGTGCGCCCGGGGTGTTGGATGACCTCGCGCAGCACGGTGGCCCGGGGCTCGGGCACCGACGCTGCGGCCAAGGCATCGGGGGCGGCCTCGCCGGGCACCAGCACCTGGCGGGTCTTGGCCCGGGCCCCCGACGGAAGGGCGGTGGAGAGCATCTCGCCCAGAGGCGAGAGGTAGTAGCGGGCGGCCCAGCGCAGGAAGCGCAGCTGCTCATCGCCGAACACGGGGCGCGCATCCAGCAGGCGCTGCACGGGCTTGATCGAGCGGGTGGGGATGTCGCACTCGGTCAGCCGCTCGACCACCCAGCCGTTGACCACCCGGGACCCCAGGGGCACCAGCACGGCGTGACCCTGCACCAAGCCGCCTTCCACCACGGGGCCCTCGATCACGTCGGGATCGTAGGCGTAGGTGAGGGGCTCCGGCAGGGGAGCGGCCACGGCGACCTTGACGAAGACATCGGCCATGGCTGGCGGGTAACGGGCGAGCGTGGAACCTGCCCCTGGATTGCACCCGCTGGGCAGGACAGGAACTGTCCTGCCCCCTACTTTCCCTGTCCTGTCTCCTACTTGTCCCGGACCTCGGCGAGGATTTCGCGCATGCGCGGTGCGAGGTCCGGCCGCTTGAGCGCAAGGTGGATGGTGGCCCGCAGCCAGTCGCCCACGTTGCCGGTGTCGAAGCGCTCGCCCTCGAACAGGTAGCCCCAGGCCTGACCGCGGCCGGCCAGCACCGCTAGGGCGTCGGTGAGCTGGATCTCGCCGCCGGCACCCTTTTGGGTCGTCTCGAGGATGTCGAAGATCTCGCCGGGCAGCACGTAGCGGCCCACGATGCTGAGGTTGCTCGGGGCGTCGGCGGGGTCCGGCTTCTCCACCATGCCCGTGACCTCCATCAGGCGGCCGCGCAGGGTGCCGTCGCAGATGCCGTAGCGCTTGGTCTGGTCCTTGGGCACTTCGATGAGGGCCACAACGCACTCGCCCTTGTCGTCCCAGATGTCCAGCAGCTGGCGCAGACCGGGATTGGCGGGGTTGTGGATGACGTCGTCGCCCAACAGCACGGCGAAGGGCTTGTCACCCACCGCGCCACGGGCAGTGAGCACCGCGTGGCCCAAGCCCAGGGCGTCGTTCTGGCGCACCGTGACCACCTTGGCCAAGCGGGAGGCGCGACGGACCTCGGCCAGCAGGTCGGTCTGTCCACGCTGCTCGAGGTACTGCTCGAGGTAGGGGTCCTTCGAGAAGTGATCGACCAGGGCGCCCTTGCCCTTCGAGATCACGAAGACCATGTCCTCGATGCCCGAGGCTACCGCTTCGGCGATGATGTAGTCCACGCAGGGGCGGTCCACCAAGGGCAGCAGCTCTTTGGGGATGGCCTTGCTGGCGGGTAGAAAGCGAGTGCCCATCCCCGCGAGGGGAAGGACCGCGGTGGTCACGGGTTGCGCTGGCATCGGCATCCTCGGGGTGAGTCGTCAGCAGCGATGCGTATAGGCGCCGTGGGCCACGCGCAAGCCGCCAGGCGTGCGGAACCACCCCGCGACGCTGTGCGGGCCCCTGGGTCGCGTCACCGCGATCAGAACTCGCGGGAGCGACGCTCGAGCTGCTCGGCTTCGGTCTTGCAGTCGATGCAGTGCGTGGCCACCGGCCGCGCCAGCAGGCGACGTTCGCTGATCTCTTCTCCGCAGACCACGCAGATGCCGTACTCGCCTTCGTCGATGCGCTGAAGGGCTTGGCGGATCTTGTGGATGAGCGTGCGCTCACGATCGCGGATGCGCAGCTGGAAGTCGCGGTTGGACTCCATCGAGGCGAGGTCGATGTCGTCGGCCAGGCGCTCTTTGTCGTCCGTGAGGTCACCGATGGTAGCGCCAGCGTCCTCGAGCAGGGCCTGGAGGCGATCCATCAGCAGCTTACGGAAGAACTCTTGCTTCTTCTTGTCCATGCCATCTCCGAGAGGTAAGCCCGCTTTGCAGAGCACGAGGGAATACCAGCAACGAATTGCCGGTTCAGAAAGCGCCCCATAATAGTGGATTCCATGACACACTGCAAGGACACACGACACCGGAACCTACGGTGTCAGCGGGTTTTCCCGCGACGATTCACCTCTTCCAGCACCCTGGCTTCGATGGGGGGCGCGGCGCTGTTGTCCATCTTCGTGCTCTGGGTGGCGCCAGCGGCGGCTCAGGACTCGGCCCTGGATGCCTTCACGCCAGCGGATGCCACCAGCATGGGGCTCGCCGGAACAGGGCGTGGCTCATCGGGCAACCTGGACAACGTCTGGTACGGATCTTCGGTGTTGGCCCTGGACTCTCGCTATGACTTCCATGGCTCGGGCTTCCTCACCCCTGCGGGCTGGCGGGGCTTCGGGGTGTCGGCGCTCGACTCTCGCACCAGCCGGCTGGCCATGGGGGTGTCCTACACCTACATGCAGCACCCCGACATGCCGATGCTCGACAGCGAGCTGCCGGGCTGGGATCTGCCAGGCGCCAGCCCCGACAACCCCACCGCCGCACAGCACATCGGTGCGGGCTTGGCCATGGCCGCCGATGGCGATCGACGTGTCTGCATTGGCCTGCACGGTGGCTACTTCTGGCGCCGCGCGGGGCGCGCGGGCGATGGCAGCGGGTTCCGCATCGGCGGCAGCATCGCCGGCCGACCCCACGAGACCTTGTCCCTGAACCTGGGCACCACCTGGCCGCTGCTGGTCAGTGGCGCCCGCGGCTACGAGGATCAAGCCCGCGTCGACGCCGGCCTGCGCTGGGAACCGGTCCTTGGCCTGGGCCTGCTGGCCGACGCCATGCTGCCTGTCGACGAGCTGGACGGTGTGGACTTCGGGCTGGGCGCCGAGTACACGCTCGCCGAGATGGTGCCCCTGCGTGTGGGCTGGTCCCGCAACGCCGGTGACGTGCGGCATGCCCTGGGCGCGGGGCTGGGGGTCAAGTCCGAGTACCTGGACCTGCAGTACGGCCTTTGGATCGACCTCGGGCCCGACGAGCAGGGACTCGCGGTACCGTCCCACGCCCTGACCCTCGCGTTGGTAATGTAGCCTACGTCGCAGAATGCGCCCCCCGGGCCCGATCACGGTGCTGTTGGACGAACAAGGTGTGTGGCGTGCGGTCTACAATCCCGCGTCCGTCCGCTCGGACAGCCAGGATGTGCTCGAAGACTGCGAGCTGCTGTTCGGCGGATAGCGCTGTAAACCAACGGGTCAGCGTGCGTGTCCAAGGGTCGAACACTCAGATGGAGTAGGCTCGCCCTTGACCGCAGTCCCCGTCACAGCTTCCCAGGAGATGGCCCTGGCCCCCAGCCGCGATCAGCGCTTCGCCCGACTCGTGGAGCAACACCGCGAGCAAGCTGTGCGCGTGGCCTGGCGGCTGACAGGGGAGGACCGATCCACGGCCGAAGAGGTCGCCCAAGACGCGTTCTTGCGGGCCTACTCCGGCCTGTCGCGCTTCCGCGACGAGTCGGAGATGAGCACCTGGTTCTTCCGCATCCTGGTGCGCCAGGCCGCCAACCGCCGTCGCTGGCGGGGGCTGCGGCAACGCTGGGGAGACCTGTGGGGTGCGAGCAACGATGAGGGGTCCCAGGTCGAGCAGGCCCCCGACGTGGTGGTGGCCGCCGCCGACCCCGTCCTGCGCGACCGCATCGCCGGTGCCATGGAGCGGCTGTCTCCGGGGCAGCGCGCCATCTTCACCCTGGTTCACCTCGAGGGCTTCACCGTACGTGAAGCCGCCGCTATCGCCGCCATCGCCCCCGGTACGGCCAAGAGCCACCTGCACCGGGCCCTGAAGACGCTGCGCTCCGAGCTTCGGCCCCAGCGAGAGGAGGTCGGCCCATGACCGCACACCATCCCGACAACCGCGACCTGATCCAGGACATCCAGGGTGCCTGGTCCCCCCCTCCCACCGACGCCGAGCGCTTCGATGCCCAGCTCGCTGTGCGGCTGATGAGCCGGAAGCGGCGCCGCACCGCCTTGATGGTCGCCACCGCAGCAGCGGCGGTGTTGGTGATCGGCTCACACCTGCTGGGCAGCCAGGCCCACGAGCCTCCGGCGGTGGCGGATGCCCCGGTGGAGAACCCGGCCACCACGGCGGTGGCTGCGGCCGACGCTGACAGCATGTTCTGGGGGCAGGCCCTGGACCACGACCAACGCGACTTCTCCCTTCCTGGCGCCTACGGCGCCTTGGACACGCTGTTTCTGCAACCCTACGACCAGGAGCTCTGATCATGCGCTCGCTCCCCCTCGGACTCATCTGTGGCGCCCTGATGCTCGCCAGCTCCGCTACCTGGGCTGGCCCCCCCGCCCCCCCGGCTGGCGCTGGTGGACCGCCGCAGCCCCACGATCTGGTGCGGGAGCACGCCGTTGCGCTGGGCATCGACGCCGAGGCGGTCGAAGCCATCCAGCAGATCGCCGGCCGTGCCGGCCAGGAGCGCCAGGCGTTGGCCGAGACTGTCCAGCAAGCCCGCGGCGGGCTGTCGGAGCTGCTGCAGGCCGACGCCCCCGAGCGCGCCGCTGTGATGGCCCAGGTGGAGTTGTTGGGCGACGCCGAGACCGCCATGCTGCGCCACCACCTGAACACCCTGCTGGACATCCATGCGCTGCTCACCCCCGAGCAGATCCAGGCCCTCGAGGCCATGGCGCCCGGCGGTGCCTCCGGAGGGCCACCGGGTAGCCGTCCCGGCAGTGGTCCACCCCCACCGGGTCATCCTCCACCGGGAATGCCGGGTAGCCGCTAGGCGGGCCGAGCCTGGCGCTGGGCCCTACTTCTTCCCGTCCGTTGTCGGCCCCGGCACCACGCTGCCCAGCTCGTAGCGGGCCCAGGTGCGGGCTTGCTCCCAGTTCATGGGGCGCTTGGTGGCGCGGCTGAGGTAGAGCTGAGTGGTCTCGGCCAGGCCCTGGACGGTGCGGAACATGAAGCTGGTGTCGATCCAGCAGGCGCGCATGCAGCCCTCGCAGCTGGCCACCTCGTGCTTGCGCAGGTGCTCGTACTCGGCCGAGCGGAAGTAGGCCTCGAAGTCAGGGTCCAGGATGTGTTTGTGCTGGTGCAGGCTGCGGTGGCAGATGGTGAACTGACCGCTGGGCGCGATGCTGAAGTACAGGCGACCGGCATCGCAGCTCTGGGCGGGGAAGCGGCCGGTCTTGAGGTAGTGTCGGCTGGCCTGGAGATAGGGCGTGGAGTTGAGGACGGGGTAGCCCTTGGCCTTGAGGTCGATGATGGCGTCGTAGGCGCGATCGACCCGCTCGCCGACCTTCGAGATGCTCTGGGCGTCCCGGGGGATCTTCATCTCTGGGCGGAAGCGGATGAAGCGGTCTTCCCACTGCTTGTTCGAGCCCCGGGGCTCTTCGAGTAGCTCTACGGGTAGGAAGCTGATGGCGAAGCCCATGGCCTTGGCGAACCAGACCATCTCCTGCAGTTCGTCGAGGTTGAGGTGGCTGACCACGCAGTTCAGCGCGGGCATGCCCCGCTTGCCCTTGAGCAATTCGGCCATGGTGGTGATGGTGCGCACCACCTCTTCCCAGGCGCCCTCTCGCTCGCAGATGTAGTCGAAGCGTGCCGGGTGCAGGGAGTCCAAGGACACAGCGAAGCTGCGCAGCCCGCGGTCCACCAGCTTCTCGATGCGGGCGGGGGGCACGTCCACGCCGTTGGTCAGGACCCGCACCTCGAGGCCGTGGTCCAGCAGGATGCCCACCAGGTCTTCGAGGTCGTCTCGCATGAAGGGTTCGCCACCCCCCAGAGCCAGCTGGATGACCCCCATGCGCTTGAGCCGCTTGGCCAACACCTCGACCTGGGGCAGCGTGAGCTCTTCGTCCTTCTTGCCGTAGCGCCAGATGCCGCACATCTTGCAGGTCAGGTTGCAGCGGTGGGTGATGCCCCAGTGGCCGTACACCGGCACCCGGCGGCTCAGGGCTGCGCGGGCGACGCGTCCGATGGGGGGCAGGCGAGGGGACATGGGGGCAGCCTATCTCCGAAGCTTGGGCAGGCGGAAGCCCGAACCCACGGGGCCCAGGCGCTTCAGTGCGCTGACCCACTCGAGCACCGTGGGGGCGTCGAGGTGGTACAGGTAGTTGTACTCGGTGAATGCGGTGGCGGTGCAGGCCTGGCAGCGGTTGGACTGCAGGTTGGCGAAGGCGCGATCGAAGCCCACGTCGCGGATGTTCAGGGCGGGGAAGTCACCGATGAGCAGGGAGCAGGGGTAGACCGTGCCGTCGGTGTCCACGTTGCAGTACAGCTGCCCGGCCATGCAGGTCATGTCCAGGTGGGCGGTCTTGCTGGTGGGCTTTCCGAAGTCTTCCCAGCTCAGCATGTAGTCCAGGTACTTGCGCGAGCAGCCCACGGCCCGGCCGGCTTCCTTGGCGTCCCGCAGGGTGCGCAGGGCACGGTGATAGGCGCCGTCTTCGGGCATCAGCGGCGTGCCCTTGTCACCGGCCATCTCGGCGGTGTGGTGCAGCACCTGGAAGGTGGGGGTGAAGCCGAGCTCATCGCCCAGATCGAGCATGTAGTCGATGTCGTCGAGGTTGTGCCGGGTGAGCACGGTGATGGTCCAGAAGTCCAGCCCCCGCTCGGAGGCGCAGCGCACCCCCGCCATGGTCTTGGCCCAGGAACCCGGCTCGCGGTTGGCGTCGTGGTTCTTCTGGCGGCCGTCGAGGCTGATCATCAGGTGGCTCAAGTTCTTCAAGCGGTCGGCGAACTGGGGGAAGAGGTAGCCGTTGGTGTCCAGGGTGGTCCACAGGCCGTGGGCGGCGCAGCGGTCCACGATGGTGCCGATGTCCTTGCGCACCAGGGGCTCGCCGCCCCACAGGCCTACACGCAGGCAGCCCCGCTCGGCCAGTAGGTCCACCAGGTCGATGATCTCTTGGGTGGTGAGCTCGGTCTGCTTGCGCTGGGGGATGTTGCAGTAGCTACAGCGGGCGTTGCAGCGGTTGGTGACGCTCAGCATCACGTTGAGCGGCGCCCGCCAGCCCGTGGCCTTGTGCCGCAGGGCACCCAGGCCCATGCCCACCATGGTGGCGGTCTTCATCCCTGGACCTCGAGACAGGAAGCGCGCACTGCCTCCACCATGTGCTTCAGGTCGCGGCGGGTGAGGCGGGGGTGCACCGGGAGGTGCAGCAGGGTCTCGAAGGCTTCACGGGTGGCAGGGCAGTCGTAGCGCTCGAGCTCCGGGAACAGGAGCGAGCGGGTGATGTCGGACATGTAGCCCACGGTGGTGTCCACCCCTCGGCCCCTCAGGGCGTCCGCCAAGGCGGTGCGCTGGGGGTGGTGGACCACGAAGCTCATGTAGATGGCCTCGGCGCCTTCGGGGTAGGTCGGCACGCCCAGGCCGGGTACGTGGGCGAGGTGCTCGTCCAAGAAACGGCCGTTGGCGGCGCGGGCGGAGTTGAGGCGCTCGAGCTTGGTCAGCTGCCGCAGCCCGACCTCGGCCTGCACTGCGCGGGGGGCCTGGTACTGGCTGGCGTCCGGGGCTTGCTCGTAGCGGACCTCGGCTTCGCCGAAGCGGTCATGGATGGGGTCCTGGCCCAGCTTGTTGCCGAGCACCACGGCGGGGTGAACCGCGTAGGGGTAGACCCACTTGTGGGTGGCCACCATCATGGCCGTGCCCACCATCGCTTCCTTCAGCGCTTTGCCGATGGGGCGGGGTTGGGCCGAGCTCATCTCTCGCCGCAGGACCGCGGCCAGTTCGTCGTCGTCGGTGCTGACCATGGCGCCGGAGAGGGTGGTGATGTTCTTGGTCAGGCCGAAGGTGTAGTACGAGGCGTCGCCGAAGCTGCCCACCATGCGACCCGCCATGCGGGCGCCGGTGGCCTGTGCGGTGTCCTCGATGACCCGAATGCCGTGCTTCTTCGCGATCTCCATGATGCGAGGCATGTCGCACGGGGTGCCGAACAGGTGGGTGGGCACCACCGCCTTGGTCTTGGGCGTGATGGCGGCCTCGAAGGCGTCGGGATCGAGCACGTGGCTGTGCAGGCCGATGTCGGCGGGTACGACCACGAAGCCCGCGGCCAGGGCGATGCTGGGGATGGCCCAGTAGGTCATGCCAGGGACGATGATCTCGTCGCCGGGCTCGAGGCCCAGGCCCCGCAGCAGCAGCAGGAAGCCGTAGCGTGCCGAGGGCACCATCACCGCGTGCTTGACGCCGATCATGGTGGCGAACTCGTGCTCGAAGCGCCGGATCGCGGCGTGCTCGTCACCGCGGCGGGTCAGCGAGTGCGCCACGGTGAGCAGCTCGGAGGGGGAAAAACTAGGGCTGAAGCGGGCAATGCGGGGGCTGAACACGGGCTCTCCAGAGGGCCATGCACGAGGTGCGGCGAAGAGTTCCTACCATAGCCGGGCCCGCTCACAGGGGGGAGTCGCGACCGGCCGTGTGGTGGTGGTGGGCACGCGGCCCCGCGCCAGACTGCGGGAACAGCTGGACCAGCCTACTCGGGGGAACAGCTGAACAGGGTGAGGTCCTCGGCCCCGCCGGTGAGGCCGAAGCTCATGCCGGCGCCGCTCATGGCGACGTAGCCGGGCAGGCTGTTCCAGTCGCAGTCGCTGAAAATGGTCATGGTGCCGATGACGACCTGGTCTCCGCTGGGACAGGTCAACTGGTTCTCGCCGCTGCTGACCAGGGAGTCGAAGCTGCCGTCGGGGGTCTCGAGGGACCAGCTGTACTCGCCCGTGGTGTAGCTGAGGCAGCTCGAGCCCCCTACGAAGATCTCGAAGTTCCAGGGGTAGTCGAAGAAGTCGTCTTCGGTCGGCGAGCCAGCCACCGGCGCGGGGGTGTCGAAGTGCACCTCTGTGCCATCGGGGAAGCTGCAGATGGTGAAGTTGGCGTTGAAGGTGCCGGTGACGTCGGGGATGGCGCAGGCCTGGGCGCTGACCACATGCTCCTTCCAGCAGTTGTCGCCGTCGAACCAGTCGCAAGAGATCGCTTCGCCCGCAAGGCCGCCGGTGTCGTCCTTGGAGTCTTCTTCGTCGCCGCAGGCGAGCAGGGTGAGGCAGAGGGTGGCGGTGAGCGAGATGCGGTGCATGGGGACCTCGGTGGCAGGGGGCTGAAGGTCCACTATCCTCGGTGGGCGCCCCGGCCCGCTACGGGTCGCGCTATCCTGACGGTGCCCCGTATTCGAGGTCCGCCATGCGCAGCCTGCTCTCCTGCTCCTTGGCTCTGGTCTTGGCCCTCCCGGTCCCTGTCCTGGCTCAGACCGTGGTCTACCAGGGCGCCATCACCGGTGGCGTGGCGGTGGACGCCAACGGCGTCTCCACCGACTACGACGGCTCGTCCACCTGGTTCTCGGCCGATCGAGACTATGACATCGTCATCCCGAGCACAGCTACGGTGACCGAGGTCTACGCCATCCTCATCGCCAAGTGGTCGGGCTTCGTTGGAGACCCCGCCCCGGAGGTGGCCATCAACGGCGTGGCTCTCAGCTCGGCCAGCCTGGTGGACAGCGCGACCTATACGCAGGTCTATGATCTCGATCCCGCCACCTTCGGCATCACGACCGCCGGCTCCTATTCCTACGCCGAGACCGGAGCGGCGGACTCCGGCTTCCACGGTGGGGCCGGCGTCAGCGGCGCCACCCTGGTGGTGCTCTACGAGGACAGCACCCTGGCCACCCCGCGGCACGTGACCGTGGCTGTGGACGACCTGTACGCCACCGACTCCACCATCCTCACAGGTCTGCCCACCGACAGCGTCGCCACCAGCGGTGTGCTGTCCGTGGGCATGTTCTGGGAGTGCTCGAACGAACAGAACGCGGTGATCGCCGTGGATGGCGTCACGTTGAGCTCCTACGCCGGAGGTCGGGACGACGGCAAGAGCTTCGACGAGGCCTGCAGCAGCCAGGACTGGAACAGCCTGATCACCCAGGGCTCCTTCGGCTACGACGACAGCGACGCTGCGGTGGGGGCCGATGGTGACGATCCGGCCTCCGAACCTGGGGGTAGCTCCACCGACTCGCGGCTGTCGGATGAGGTGTGGGAGTTCGCCTATGCCGACGCGGGCGAGATCCAACTGGACATGACCGAGACCTCGGCAGACTCACGCATTGTGTCGATCGTTGTGGCCATCGACCTTCAGGACAGCGATGGTGACGGCATCGCCGAGGCCGACGACAACTGCCCCGGTGTCGCCAACCCCGGCCAGGCCGACAGCGATGGTGACGGCGACGGCGACGCCTGCGACACCTGCACCGATGTGGACGGCGATGGCTACGGAGACGCCAGCCACAGCGCCACCACCTGCACCGCCGACTGCGACGACGGCGATGCCGCGGTGAATCCCGGCGCCACCGAGCTGTGGTACGACGGCGTGGACAGCGACTGCGATGGGGCCAGCGACTACGACGCAGACGGTGATGGCCACGACAGCGATGCCCATGGCGGCACCGACTGCGACGACACGGACGCGGCCATCCACCCTGGCGCGACAGACGCCTGGTACGACGGCGTGGACAGCGACTGCGACGGCGCCGACGACTACGACGCAGACGGCGATGGCTACTCGAGTGACGCCCACGGAGGTGCCGACTGTGACGATGGCGACGTGGCGGTGAACCCCGGTGCGGTGGAGGTCTGGTACGACGGTGTGGACGGCGACTGTGATGGGGCCAGCGACTACGACGCCGATGGCGATGGGTACGACAGCGATGCCCACGGCGGAGCCGACTGCGACGACGACGACGCCACCATCAACCCCGCCGCTTCGGACGCCTGGTACGACGGCGTGGACAGTGACTGCGATGGGGCCAGCGACTACGACGCCGACGGTGATGGCTACGACAGTGACGCCCACGGCGGAACGGACTGTGACGACGACGACGCCACCATCAACCCCGGTGCGGTGGAGGTCTACTACGACGGCCTCGACCAGGACTGCGACGGAGCCAGCGATGATGACGCCGACGGCGATGGCTACGACAGTGACGCTCACGGCGGTGGTGACTGCGATGACAATGACAGCGGCATCAACCCCGGGGTGGTGGAGACCTGGTACGACGGCATCGACGCCGACTGCGACGGGGCGAACGACTACGACTACGACGCCGACGGCCACGACAGCTCGAGCTACGGTGGTGACGACTGCGACGACGCCGACGACGCCACCTACCCGGGAGCCCCCGATGAGCCCTACGACGGGGTCATCAACGACTGCGACGGTGCCGACGAATACGACGCCGATGGCGACGGATGGGACGCCCAGGCGTACGGCGGAGACGACTGCGACGACGCCAACTCGGCCATCAACCCCGGCGCCGAAGAACGCTGGTACGACGGCCTGGACCAGGACTGCGATGGTAACGACGACGACCAGGACGGCGATGGCTTCGCCCACGGCGAGGACGACTGTGACGATCTCGACGCCGACGTGAACCCCGACGCGACCGAGATCTGGTACGACGGCGTGGACAGCGACTGCGACGGCGCCGACGACGACGACCAGGATGGCGACGGCTTCGCCTCGGATGCCCACGGGGGAGAAGACTGCGACGACCTCGACGCAGCGGTGAACCCCGACGCCAAGGAGATCTGGTACGACGGTGTGGACGGCGACTGCGACGGCGCCGACGACGACGATCAGGATGGCGACGGCTGGCCGGTGGACGACGACTGCGACGATGGCGATCCCGACAGCTGGCCCGGCAACGGTGAGCTGGACGAGGACTGCAACCCGGTGGAAGATCCCGTCGACACGGGCGACAGCGAGCCGGGTGGCGACGACACGGGCCCTGGGGCGGACAGCAGCGCGCCCTCGGAAGAAGGCATGATCTTCAAGGGCGGTGGCGGCTGTGCGGGTTGTTCTGGCGTCGGCGGTGCCGCGCTTCCCTGGCTGCTGCTCTTGCCCGGAGCGGCGTTCTTCCGCCGTCGTCGGGATTGAGAAGGCCCCCCCCTTGGGTCCATGCGCCCAATGCCTCCTTTGTTCAGGCCTGACGTTCTCCCGGAGCCTCCATGCAGCCCTCCGAGGCCATCGAAAGTTGGCACGCATGGCTCGAAGCCTACCCTGACCTGGCCTCCACCTTCCTCGACCGGCTGTACCAGCGCCAGCGCGATCTCGACGCGGTCTTCGCGGGCGAGCCCACGCGGACCTTCGCCCGTCCCGCCTTCCTCTCGGCGACCCAGCACCGCTTGGTGCGCGACAGCTCTCAGGTGCTGTTGGACTGCGCCGAGGTGGTCATCGCCTGCATCCACGACGACCCCCAGCTGCGCGCCCAGATCCCCATGGGCCCAGGCGAGTGGGAGTTGCTGCGGCCCTGCCCGGGGCTGAAGCGCCAGCAGGTCATCGCCCGTCCCGATGCCTTCTTGGTCGACGATGGTATCCAATATCTCGAGTTCAACGCCGAGAGCCCCGCGGCCGTGGCTTGGACCGATCTGTTCGAGAAGACCTTCCGCGAGCTCGAGCCCATGCAGGAGCTTCCTTGGGCTCGCAAGACCGTGGGCTCCCAGTGTCAGCAGCTGCTGCTGGACGCCATCCTGGACGCCGGCCGCGCATACGGCCTGAGGGATGCGCCCAGGGTGGCGGTGGTGGACTGGAAGGAGGTGCCCACCATCCGTGAGCACCACCTGGTGGCCCGCTGCCTCGAGGCCCGGGGCGCCTCCGCTTCGGTGGTTGACCCCTGTGAGCTCGAGATTCGCGGTGACACCCTGTACGCCGGTGGCCAGCCCGTGGACCTCATCTACCGGCGGGTGATCCTGGGTGAACTCCTGGCACGGCGCGACGAGCCCGGTCCAGCGGCCATGCTCGAGGCCGTCCGCCGGAACCTGGTCTGCATCGTCAACCCGTTCATCACCCGCGTGCCTGGCTCCAAGGCCTTTATGGCCCTGCTGTCCCACCCCCGCAACGAGCACCTGTTTAGCGCTGAGCAGGTGAAGATGCTGCGAGCTGTGGTGCCCTGGACCCGGGTCCTGACGGCGGGTCCCGAGACCCTGTTCGGCCAGCAGGGTGAGCTGCTCGAGCTCGCCCGCATCCATCGGGAGCGGCTGGTCATCAAGCCCACCTACTCCTACGGTGGCAAGGGGGTCAGCATCGGCCCCGAGACCGACGCCGGCGCCTGGGATGCGGTCATCGACAAGGCGGCCTCGGAGCCTGGCGGCTGGACCGTGCAGCGGTACGTGCCCATCCCAGAAGAGCCTTTCCCGGTCTTCGATCCCGACATGAGCACCACGCCGCTGAAGGTGAGCCTCAACCCGTACGTATTCGGCGGTCGCTACGCTGGGGCCCTCGTGCGCCTGTCGCGGTCCTCGGTCATCAACGTCAGCGCTGGTGGTGGGGTCGTCCCGGCCCTGACCCTGCCCGAGAAGAGCCAGATGGGCGTCGTGCCCATCTTCGCCGATCCCTCCTGCCCATGAGGGCGTGGCCCTGTGCTACGATCCTGTGCCTGGCAGTGAGAGGAAGATCATGCGCGGATTCGTACTTCGCCTCGTTGGGCTCGCCCTCTCCGCCTCCCTGCTCGCCCCCGCCGCGCTGGCCGCCACCCGGCTGTCCGGTCCCTTCGACGACTCCGTGGCCAGCTACACGCTCATCAGCAACGGTGACATGGAGTCTCATAGCGGCAGTACCCTCGGTTCCTGGACCGACGGCACTGGGGGCCTGCATGGCTACGACAGCCGGGTCGCCTACAGCGGAGCCGGCTCCAGCGGGTTGCTGGACCAGACCTGGACCAACACCGGGGGTGGCGTGGCCATGCTCCAGAGCGTCTCGGTGACCCACCGCAGCTGGTACGTGCTGTCCGGCTACATCTACAATGGTATCAGCGGGGGCGGGAACGCCTACCTCGACCTGGCCGACGTCAGCTTCACCCAGGCTGACGGCGGCAGCGGAGACTGCTCGTCGGTGTCCACCACCGGCCACGGCGACTGGCAGTTCCTCTACTGCGAGTTCTACGTGCCCTCGGGCACCCACAGCGTCGCCGTGCGCACCATCACCGACGGCACCATCAACGTTGGCTCAACCGCCAACTTCGACGAGGTGGCGCTCACAGCATCGGGCAGCTTCTCACCGCCGGAGAGCCTGAGCGATGACGGCGACGGCGACGGCTACAGCGAGGTGGACGGCGACTGCGACGACGCCGACAGCAGCCTGTCCCCTGGGGTCAGTGAGCTGTGCGACGGCGTGGACAACAACTGCGATGGCACCGTGGACGAGGCCAGCGCCAGCGATGCCGGCACCTGGTACCTCGACGCCGATGGTGATGGCTACGGCGATCCCGGAATCTCGGTCACCTCGTGCAGCGCGCCCAGCGGCTACCTGCCCGTATCGGGTAGCGCCGACACGGACTGCGATGATGGAGACGGCGCCATCTACCCTGGGGCCACCGAGACCTGCAATGGCAGCGATGACGACTGCGACGGCGCCGTGGACGAGGACAGCGCGGTGGACGCCAGCACCTGGTACGCCGATTCGGACGGAGACGGCTACGGCGATGCCGCCAGCACAACCGCGGCCTGCAGCCAGCCCAGTGGCTTCGTTGCGGCGGCGACGGACTGCGACGATGGTGATGTCGCGGCCAACCCTGGCGCTGATGAGTACTGCGACGGCCACGATGACGACTGCGATGGCGCTGTGGACGAGGACAGCGCGGTGGACGCCCCCACCTGGTACGCCGACGTGGACGGGGACGGCTACGGCGATGCCGCCAGCACCACCGCGGCTTGCAGCCAGCCCAGTGGGTACGTCGGCTCCGCCGCGGCCAGCGACTGCGACGACGGCGACGCCAGCGTGAACCCTGGCGCCGATGAGCGCTGCGACGGCGTGGACGACGACTGCGATGGCGATGTGGATGAGGACAGCGCGGTGGACGCCCCCACCTGGTACGCTGACACCGATGGCGACGGCTACGGCGATGCCAGCGACACCTCCGCCGCCTGCAGCCAACCCTCCGGCCATGTCGACGTCAGCAGCGACTGCGACGACAGCGATGCGGCGGTGTACCCGGGGGCCGACGAGTACTGCAACGGCACCGACGATGACTGTGACGGCGATGTGGACGAGGACAGCGCGGTGGACGCCGCCACCTGGCATCCCGACGTGGATGGCGACGGCTACGGCGATGTCAGCAGGTCTTCGGTGGCCTGCAGCGCTCCGAGTGGCAGCGTCGCCGACGGTTTGGACTGCGACGACCACAACGTGGCGGTGTACCCGGGGGCCGACGAGTACTGCAATGGCTACGACGACGACTGCGACGGGGCGGTGGACGAGGCTGACGCTGTGGACACCAGCACCTGGTACGCCGATCTCGACGGCGACGGCTATGGCGATCCCGGCAGCCTGCTGGCCGCCTGCAGCCAGCCGCCTCTGAGCAGCACCGACAACACCGACTGCGACGACAGCATGGCGTCGGTGCATCCCGGCGCCCCGGAGACCTGGTACGACGGCATCGATCAGGACTGCGACGGCAACGACGACGATCGGGACGAGGACGGCTGGGGCATCGAGGACGACTGCGACGAGGACAACCCCTACATCCACCCTGGTGCCACCGAGGTCTGGTACGACGGGGTGGACCAGGACTGCTCGGGGGGCTCGGACTACGACGTGGACGGAGACGGCTTCGACAGCGAGAGCCACCACGGCGATGACTGCGACGACGCCGACGCTGCGGTCTACCCGGGGGCGCCCGATACCCCCTACGACGGTGTGATCCACGACTGCGACGCCAGCGATGAGTACGACGCTGACGGTGACGGCTTCGACGCACAGGCCTACGGCGGGGACGACTGCGACGACGCCAGCTCGGCGGTGTTCCCCGGCGCGACCGAGGTCTGGTACGACGGCATCGACCAGGACTGCGACGGCAACGACGACGACCAGGACGGTGACGGCCACGGCGTGGACGATGACTGCGACGACGCCGACGCCTCGCTCTGGGACGACTGCGATCCCGTGGTGGACACCGGTGACAGCGATCCGGACATCCCCGATGACACCGGAGACCCGGACATCCCCGACGACAGCGGCGTCGAACCCCTGGCCGACCAGTTCATGGGCGGTGGGGGGATGCGTTGCGGTGGTGGGGCTGTGGCGGGGCTGTGGCTGGCCCTCGCGGGCCTGGGCATCGCCATTCGACGCCGTCGACGTTGATTTCGACACATTGTGCCTGGTCTCTCCTTGACCCTACCCGTGCTCGCGTGATCATTGACGTAGGGGAGCACTTTGCGTGCTCCCGCTGACCCTGCCGCTTGCCTTGGATTGCACCAGGGTTACCCTTGCGCCGGAGTCCACCATGGCCATCCTCGAGATCATCCACGTGCCCGATCCCAGGCTCTCCGAGAAGTGTCGCCCCGTGCGCCCTCAGGAGATCAATGATCAGCTCCGCGCCTTCATGAGCGACATGGCCGAGACCATGTACGTCGCGCCCGGGGTGGGCCTGGCTGCACCTCAGGTGGGTGACACCCGCCGCTTCCTGGTGGCCGATCCCGGCTCCCAGGGCGAAAACGCCGGCAAGCGAGGGGTAGATCTGCTGTCCATGATCAACCCCGAGATCGTCGAGCTGTCTCAGGAGATGTACAAGGCCGAGGAAGGCTGCCTCTCGGTTCCCGAGCTGTGGGAGAACTTCCAGCGTCCGCGCTGGGTCGAGGTTCGCTGGCTCGACGAACGAGGCGAGACCCAGCAGCGTCGCTTCGAAGACTTCGCCGGGGTGGTCATCCAGCACGAGATGGACCATCTCGACGGTGTGACCATCCTCGACCGTGTGTCCCGCTTCA
>Ga0307987_1000597_pt1 | contig 21339 bp, 27 predicted proteins | sample EllFjometagen181_FD_203157 | JGI IMG/M metagenome (GOLD analysis project Ga0307987, IMG submission 203157) | Marine microbial communities from Ellis Fjord, Antarctic Ocean - #181 | ecosystem: Environmental > Aquatic > Marine > Unclassified | place: Southern Ocean | collected 2014-10-08 | reverse complement strand
TGCTGTCAAAAATGGTTTCTCTGTAGGAAGAAGTGGACCTCCTCCGGATTCAACTTTACATTTGCAAAATCCACAGCTTCCCCGACCTCCACAAGCTGAAGGTAGGAAAATTTTCTGTTCATTCAAAGTTGAAAGTAATGAATCTCCTCCTGTTACCGTTATCTCTTTTTTCTTATTAATGTTGATCTTACAGTCACCGTAGTTGGCAAAAAAGTAATCTGCAATTACTAGTAGCAAAGCCAAAAAACCGGAAATACAGGATACGATTAGAACAGTATTTATTATAGCAATTATCATTTAAAAAACCTATTATTGAATCACAACAATTCCAGAGAATCCGACAAAGGCAAGAGCCATTATTCCAGTAATTATCAAACTAAGTCCCGCACCAGCCAGTCCGGCAGGAACATATTTTTCTTTAACTTTTTGTCTGATCCCAGCGAGAGCGAGAATTGCCAGTAACCAACCTAATCCACTTCCTGCTCCATAGGCAATTGACTGCAGGAATGTGTAATTTCTGATAACCATAAACAATGAAACACCCAGAATCGCACAATTCACAGTAATGAGAGGAAGAAAAATTCCCAGGGAATAATATAAAATTGGTGAAAATCGTTCGATAATCATTTCTGTAAGCTGAACAAAGGCAGCAATAACTATAATAAAAATAATATATTGCAGGTAAATTATATCTAAAGGAACAAGAATAAAATGATAAACTGCGTAGTTTAAAGCTGAAGTTATAGTCATAACAAAAACAACTGCCATACCAAGACCAAGTGAAGATTCCACTTCTTTCGATACCGATAGGAAAGAACACATTCCCAAGAAATTCGTAAGAAGGATGTTACTTGTAAAAATAGCTGCAATAAAAATAATTAAAGGATTCAATTCCATATTAACCTACCTGCTTTTTGGGTGTATTTATAATCCAGATAAGAATTGCCAACATAAAAAATGCACTTGGTGCCATCACCATAATCGACCATTTTGTCCACCAATCTCCCATCACCTGAAAACCAAATAACGTCCCAAAACCAAAAATTTCACGAACAAATGCTATTACTAATAGAACAAAAGTGTAACCAACTCCTGCACCAATGCCATCGATCATTGAATCAAAGGGAGAATTTTTTCCAGCAAAAGCTTCTGCTCTTCCCATAATGATACAATTTGTTATAATCAATCCTACATACGGTCCCAAAGCCTTGCTAATCTCTGGATAATTTGCTCTTAGAAAAAGATCAACTATAATAACATAGGAAGCGATAATAAGGGTTTGAACCATCATGCGTATACGTTTGGGAATGTAATCTCTAATCAGCGAAATTGTAAATCCGGAAAGTGCAAGTGTGAAAATAACTCCTAGTCCCATAACCAGACTGTTCATCATCAAGTTTGTAACAGCAAGCGCCGAACAAATACCAAGAATTTGTCGCCATACCGAATTTTCTGTAAAAGCACTGGTTATAAATATTTCTTTCTTTTTCATAAATCTGCTCTTAATTTGGGACTGTATTTAAGTACATTTTTATAGATCATATCAACTACTGCTTTGCTGGAAGCTGTAGCACCTGTAATCTGGCATATCTCATTGCTCTTTGTTTTTTCATTTTCGGGTATCATAGAAAACAATTGTGGAACATTATCTATCAGCAATGTTTTGCCTTGGAATTGTTTCCTAAACCACTTTTCGGTGATTCTACCGCCAAGACCGGGAGTCTCATTTTGATCTACAATTTCAATATTAATAATCTCAGAAAAATCTGGTGTGACGGACAATAAAGCTTGAATTGTTCCCCATAAGCCACTACCTGAAATCGGAAAACAATAACCCAATGATATGGAATCAGTAACAGCTTCGTAGTACATCAACTCGTCAATATTGTTTACTTTAATATATTTTTCAAAATTTGTATCAATATCTTCGATAGGTAATTCGAATACGCTCAAAACCATTTTTTTCATCATCGTTTGACGATAACTCTCTACCTTTTCTAAAGAAAGTTGATAGAATGTAGCTAAAACTCCAATAAAAATAATGGTGATAGCAAGCATGAATACTACAGGATAGGCTCTATTTTCTCTAAATAGTTTTTTTTCATTTCCCATTTTTCTTCACCTTTGCATTATTCAAACCAAACTCAATGATAGGCATAAAGGTATTTCCAAGAAGAAGGGCAAACATGAATCCTTCGGTAAATAGAGAAAATTTTCTTATGAGAACCGTGAGAAATCCTACTAGGATTCCATAAAGCCAGATCGCCATTTTATTTTTAGGCATCGAAACTGGATCAGTGATCATAAATATAGCTCCGAACATCAATCCTCCACTTAACATAAATTGAAGTGGATTAATTCTATAAAATAAAAACGTGAAAATCGCAAAAGAAACCAATACAGAAAGAATTGGCTGCCATTTGGCTGTCTTAGTGATAATCAGATAAATTCCTGCAAGTAAAATGAGAATTGCTGATGTCTCTCCCATACTACCGGAAATTGTTCCTAAAAATAGTTGAGGAAGATCAGTAATTTTATTGGTGTTTCCATACTCGATCATAGGTGTAGCAGAAGTAATAAGTCCGTTATTTTGCCAATATGAAAATCCACCGGGAAATTTTGTAAATGGTTTTAACCATTGCATTGTCATAGCATTGGGGAACGAAATGTAAATGAAAGTTCTTCCAACTATAGCCGGATTGAACACATTCATCCCAAATCCACCAAAAACCATTTTTCCAAAACAAATTGCGATAATTGCTCCAACTGCTACCATCCAAAATGGAATTGTGGGTGGGAGTGTGAGAGCTAAAAGTGTACCAGTTACAAAAACCGCCATAGAAACTTTACCGAATTTCTTTTTGCGGATAAATAAAAATTCTGTTAAGAAAGCGAATAAATTTGAAATTAGTATTATGGCTAAAACTCGCCATCCAAATAGGAAAATTGAGAATAAAATGATCGGTATTAGGGCGTAAAGCACTTTATTCATCATTTTTTGTTTTAAAATAGTATTATTCATTTTTACAACTTTTCCATAACATCTTTAAGTTGTCTAATATGTTTAAGTTCTTCGTTAATAATAGCGTTTACAGCTTCTTCAGCTTTGTGACCTTTTACATATTTAGCCATTTCATAAAAGAAAAGGAGAGTGTCTTTTTCAAATTGCAAAGCATTTTTAAAGATTTCTTCAGTATTTTTTGCCTGAATAGCTAATTGGATAGCTTTTTCTGAAGAGTCAAAAACATGAGATTGTACAATTGTCTGCATATACATTTTTGCATCTTCCCAGTCTATAGTTTCACTAAGATCTAACTGGTCAATCTTATCACGCAGACCTAAAAATGTTTGTTCATGTACTTTTTCGTCATCGCGTAACTTTGTAAGAACTGCAAGATCATCCTTGTTGAGATCTTTTCTAGTTAAAGCGCTATTATAGTAGGAATAACCATTATTTTCCATCTTTACAGCCATCTCAATAATATCATTTTTAGTGAAAAAACTCAAACCTCCCCCTTATAATTTAATATTTTATTAATTAACCTAATGCAACATCTAAAGTCATCATAACTGCAAAACCCAGCATAGCACCAATAGTTGCAACATCGGTATTTTTATTTTGTTGTGCTTCCGGTATCAATTCTTCTACAACTACATAAATCATTGCTCCAGCAGCAAAAGATAGGGCGTATGGTAAGATTGGACGCATTAAGATAACTGCAGCAGCTCCAATCACTCCAGCTATTGGCTCTACAACTCCAGATAATTGACCATACCAAAAACTTTTCCCTCTAGATAACTTCTCCCTACGTAGAGGTATACTCACAGCAGCTCCTTCAGGAAAATTCTGAATTCCAATACCAATAGCTAATCCTATAGCTCCTGCTAAGGTAACTGACGAAAAATTAGCAGCAACTGCCCCAAAAGCAACACCTACAGCTAATCCTTCTGGAATATTGTGTAAAGTAATAGCTAAAACCAAAAGCACACTTCTTCTCCAGCTAGTTGGAATTCCTTCCGCTTCTTCAATTGGTAATCCCAAATGCAAATGCGGCAAAATTCTATCTACAAGCCACAAGAATGCTCCACCTACAAGAAATCCTACAACAGCAGGAAACCAAACTGGTAGAGTCGTGACTTCTGGTGTCATCTCTATTGCAGGAGCTAATAACGACCAAAAACTGGCAGCGATCATTACGCCTGCTGCAAATCCAAGCATTCCATTTAATACATTTTGCTTAATTTCTTTAAAAAAGAAAACCATGGCAGCACCAAGTGCTGTAAGCAACCAAGTGAATAGTGTGCCGATTAGAGCTTGAACAATCGGATTTAACTCTTTGAACCATTCCCAAAACATACGTACTCCTCAAAAAATGAAGAGTGGAATAAAAATATCTTCTATTCCACTCACAATAAATTAATCAATCGGGCTGAAAAGGTCTTTACCAACGCCGCATTCAGGACATACCCAATCTTCTGGCAAGTCAGCAAATGTTACATTGTCATTTTCTGCAGGATCATAGATATATCCGCAAGCATCGCATACATATTTTTGCATTTTTTCCTCCTATTTAGTAATTATTAATAATTCTCGATATGAACTTCAAAATACGCCTGTGGGTGTTTGCAAACAGGGCATAATTTTGCAGCTTCCAAGCCTTCATGTATATGTCCACAATTCAGACATTTCCAGTAAACCTTACCATCTTTCACAAATACAGATCCATTCTCGATATTTGCAAGTAGTTTTTTATAACGAGCTTCATGTTTCTTTTCTACTTCAGCAATTCCTTCAAACATTGCCGCAATTGCATTAAATCCCTCTTCACGTGCATCTTTAGCCATATTGGGATACATCTCTGTCCATTCATAATGCTCACCACCAACTGCTGCTTTTAAGTTAGCTATGGTATCGCCTAATTCCCCCAATGCTTTGAAGTGAAGTTTTGCATGTTCCATTTCGTTTTTGGCAGTTTCTAAAAATAGGTTTGAAATCTGCTCATAACCTTCTTTTTTTGCTACTTTTGCAAAATATGTATATTTGTTTCTAGCTTGAGATTCACCTGCAAAAGCATCCCATAAGTTCTTTTCTGTTTTTGTTCCTTTTAAATCCATGTATATTCCTCCTTTTTAAAAAAATTTCAACTTCGTTTAGAAGTTATTTTGCTTCCCAATAACATCTTTTGGGAGACACTATTAATTCGTCTTTCTTGAGTTCTTTCATAGCTTTGTCGACATCTTTTTTATCAAGCCCACTCAATTCGATTATTTCTCCACCCTTAAGAGGTTTCCCCGCAGACTTCATGGTACTTAAGACAACTTTCTTAATATCAGCCATTTTCACTCCATTTCTTTACTTAACCTTACGAATGTTACAACTTGATAGAATTATTAAAACTTTCGCAAGGTTAAAGTAATCTAACTTTTCCAAAGACCGTGCAGGTTACACCATTCACGAACTTCAACGATATCTTCTTTTTTTACAGGGAACCAAGCTTCAGGTGCTTGTTCCGGTTTAAGTTCTTTTCGATAAACCTTACAACCCGTGAGTACTTCGATGAATTTGATGTAATGCTTTTCCATCATTGGATGAGCTGTATTCTGCCCGACTTTTACCAGAATTCCACCATCTTTTTCTTCAACGTAAGGAACGTGTTTTTCAGTGCTAGCATCCTCAGATTTTGCTACTAATTTTTCCATTGGTACTCCACAGCATACCAAAGCTGGAGCACCTTCATTCAAAATCTCTACGACATTACCGCATTTTTCGCAGTAATAAATTTCTCTTAATTGTGTCATATTTTCCTCCTATTTTTTTACTTCTTCCAAAATCACTTCAATCAACCACCTTCTGCAGAAGAGAAGGAAAAGAATCCAATATCCTCTATTACTCCTTCTGCTACTGGATGGCGGTTCTTTATTTCACAGGTGGATTGAAAACACGAGTACTGAGTTCATTATCGATCATCAACATACCATGTCCTTTTCCACCAATCATTTTTAATTTTCCTACTATTGAATCCATCGAGGCTTCTTCTTCTACTTGCTCATCGATGAACCAGTTCAAAAAACTTTTCGCAGCGTAATCTTTTTCTTCGATAGCTATATCCATCAAATTATTGATCAAGCTTGTAACTAACTGCTCATGTTCATAAGCTTTCTCGAAAATTTCCAGTACAGACTTGAAATCTATTTCAGGTTTCTCGATAGCTTCTAGCACAACTCTACCACCTCTTTCATTAACAAAATCATACATCTTCATAGCATGAAAACGTTCTTCTTGTACTTGAATCTTAAAGAAATTTGCACATCCTGGTAAATTTTCTGCATCAAGCCAGGCTGCCATTGCTAAATATAAATACTCAGAATACAATTCCTTATTTATTTGCTCATTAAAGGCATCAACTAATCTTTTCGGTATCATAAATTTCTCCTTATCCTTTCAAACTTTTAATTGCGGCTTCATAATTTGGTTCTTGAACTATTTCAGGAACAAGTTCGGTATATTTGATAACTCCACCTTCGTTAAGAACTATAATCGTTCTTGCCATCAAACCAGCCATCGGTCCATTAACTATTTTCACACCAATGCCTTCACTGAAATTAGAATTTCTCAACTCGCTGAGAGAGATAACATTCTCCAAACCTTCTGCTGCACAGAATCTAGAATGAGCAAAAGGTAGATCTTTTGAAATACATAAAACTACAGTATTGTTTAACTTCTCAACTTCTGTGTTGAATCTACGAACAGAAGCTGCACAGATACCTGTATCCAAACTTGGGAAAATATTCAATACTACCTTCTTACCCCTAAAATCATTTAGATCCACATCTGATAAATCTGTTTTTGTGAGCTTAAATTGTAAATCATCTAAGTTTGCACCAATTGGAGGGATATCACCAATTGTATTAATTTTATTTCCTTTTAAAGTTATAGTTGCCATTTTTTCTCCTATTGTATTTGGTTAATCAGATTATTTTTTGTGTCTTTCAGCAAAGTGTCATCTGGAATATATTGCAGTCTGATCTGATCTAACATTTCAAAACCGCACTCCTGTAAGGTTTTTTCTACGATACCTACGCTTTGTCCTCCCCACCCATAAGAACCAAAAGCCAATCCATATCTATTTTTGGGAGCTAATCCCTTTAGATATGTAAGGAAAGCAGCAACTGTAGGAAGAATATTGTTATTAAGTGTTGGTGAGCCAACACAGATATATTTTGCAGTGAGAATCTCAGTCATAATATCAGATATGTGAGTGTATTGCAAATTGAACATCCTGGTCTGATAATCTTTGGCTTCAAATGCTTCCTGAACTGAATGTGCTATAAGTTCTGTTGATTTCCACATTGTATCATAAATTATCAGTGCTTTGTTATCGACAACATTGCCAGACCATTTTTTGTATTTTTCCAAAATTTCAGGAATGTATTCTCGCATGATGAGACCGTGACTTGGACAAATTGTATCTACATCTAATGTACTTACAACTTCCAACGCTTTCTGTACTTGCTTACTGTATGGAAGTACTATATTGGCGTAATATTTTGCCGCCTCATGAAGCATAGTATTAAGAGGATATTCATCATCAAATCGTTCGGAAGAAGCTATGTGTTGTCCAAAAGCGTCATTGGAAAATAAGATTTTCTCTTCAGGACAATAACTAACCATATTATCCGGCCAATGAACCATTGGAGTTTGAACAAAATGCAAAGTTCGCTTCCCTAAATTTAAAGTATCCCCTGATTTCACAGTGGTAAAGTCCCAATCTTGTTTATAATGCTTTTGAAGTCCTTCGATACCCTTGGGTGAAGCAAATACTTTTGCATTAGGACATTTTCCCATAATTGCTGGAAGAGAACCTGAGTGATCCATTTCGATATGATTTTGAATTATATAATCGATTTTAGCAGGATCGATAATCTGTGATATTCTTTTCATTTGTTCTTTTGCCATATAGTATTTCACATTATCGATCAATGTTACTTTTTCATCAATAATCAAATAAGAATTATAGGTCGATCCTCGTTGAGTGAGATACCCATGAAAATTTCGTAGATCCCAATCTATTCCTCCTACCCAGTAAATTCCTTTTTTGATTTCAACTTCTTTCATTATTCCTCCGGTATATATTTCTTTTTTTAAATTTATTTCTGACATTTCTCACAAAAATACGTTCCTCTTCCAGCTTGTTTAATTTTAATGATTTGAGCACCGCATTCACAAGTTTTCTTGCCGTATACTTTTAGGAAATTCTGGAATTCTCCTGTTTTATCTTCCACACTTCTATAATCGGAGATTGTCGTTCCGTTATGCTTAATCGCTTCTTGTAAAACTACTTTTGTGTGTTTTACAATATCTTTAATCTGAACTGATTTTAAAATTTTTCCTGATTTTCTTGGATCAATTTTACTTCGAAACAGAATCTCTGCTACATAAATATTACCTAGTCCGGCAACTACTCTTTGGTCAAGCAGAATATTCTTGATAGGTGCAGTTCGACGCAAGAGTTTTTCTGTAAGATATCTTTTATTGAATGTCTCAGATAAAGGTTCAGCACCAAGTCTACTAAATGCTTCAACTTCCTCATCATGGTTCATAACTTGAATCTTGCCAAAAGTACGAACGTCATTGAATATTAATTTCGTTTTATCAGTAAAAATAATTTCTGCCCTGGCATGTTTTGCATTTTTATTCCAATCAGTTTCAAAGATTAGTTTTCCCGTCATTCTTAAGTGAATTATTAACTTCAACTTTTCTGAAGTTTGTAAAATTATATATTTTCCTCTTCTAGATATTTCTACAATATTGCCCAAATTTGTAATTTCCGTTTGCCAAATAACCGTTCCCGGACGAAGCTCTATTATTTCTTGAATTTCTTTTCCTAAAACTTTTTGAATCAGTCCTCTGACAACAGTTTGAACCTCGGGTAATTCTGGCATTACTCTTCTTCCTTAATACACTCTTTACATACACCTTTCAAGTTCACGTGGTGCTCTATAACTTTGTGTCCATCAATAATGTCATCTTTGTAAAGATCAAAAGATTTGTCCATATCATATATCTTATTGCATTTAATACATTTAAAGTGAATATGTGGGTATGTGTTATACTCATAACGAACTTCGTTTTCAAAAAGTGAAAGGGCTACCAAAATTCCTTTTTCTGTGAATGTTTTTAAGGTGTTATAAACCGTTGTTTTAGAAAGTGTTGGTATCTCGTCTTCTAAGGCTTGATATATCATATCTGCTGTAGGGTGAATTTTATAGTTCTGCAAGTATTCTAGAATTTTTATTCGTTGCATAGAAGGAGCGATATCATACTCTTTCAGAACCTCAATAATATTTTTCATTATTACTCCCTTGTTACAAATACAATTTTGTAATGATTACAAACTTGAAATAGAGCTAATGACAGTCAAGAATTAATTTAAATAAACATTTTATTTAGTAATATAATTAGGTTATATTCTCTTGTGATTCTTTTAGTTTTAGGTAAGGTTTATCTGAAACATATTGTAGTAAACTTAAGAGAAGTTTTTTATATTCATTATTTTTAAAATTCTTAAGATTTTTTTTTGCCTTCTCACAATATATCTTTGCTTGTAAAAGCAGATTTACCTCAAAATTTTTAGGTTGTTCGTCATCCAAATAATCATCCATAAGCTGATAAGCAATTCCGAAATTCGTTCCGAATTCCCCTAGTGCTAATACTGTTTTTTCATCTGCTCCAGCAAGGATTGCACCACTTTTACAGCAAGCACTCATCAATGATGCAGTTTTTGCGTTTAAATGAGCAATATATTGTTCGAAGTTCGTAAATGGAGATATGATCTCATTGATCTCACTCTGACACATTTTTTCTACCGTTTCTGTCAAAATTGCTGAGATTTTCGGTTGCTCAAGTTTATTCATTATTAGGAAAGCGTGTGAAAAAAGTAAATCTCCAGCGAGTACAGCAACTTTATTATTAAATCGGTGATTCAGTGTTACCTGCCCGCGGCGATGCGACGATTCATCTACAATGTCATCATGAATTAAGGATGAGTTGTGAATTAGTTCCAAAGCTGCTGCAAGTTCGATTTCTGTTTCATTTGTCTTAGATGTTTTACCATTCAGCTTAGATCTGAGTTCTCTAGCTAAACCTGCTGAGAGAAGAACCAGAATTGGCCTTAATCTTTTACCACGGATTTCAAAAAAATAATTGAATACATTATAAAGATCGATCCTGTTTTCAGTAAAAGATAATAGCCTTTTTTTAAGCTCATTTTCCAGTAAGGAAAGCTCTTTGCCAAGAAACTCAAAAACTTGTTCCAGCCATACGTTCACTTCATTATTCATAATAATCTATCCAATACAAAACCAAGACTGAGCAGAACTCCAAATATCATATGCAATCCGATTGTCGCTGCATTTGCCGGTAAAAGTTCTTTAATTTTATCATAATTTACACGAGCTACTTTTATCGCTTTTATACAGATTGGAAGAGTTAATATCACTGCTAATGTATAGATCGGGAACCAATTCAAAATCACACCAATGATCACCCAGATATAATTGAAAACAAGGAAGAAATAAAATAATTTAATTGCTTTTACTTTTCCAAAAACAATCACCAAGGTTTTCTTCCCTACTGCTTTATCGGCATCATGATCCTCGAATTCATTGATGTATAGAATTAAACCTACTAAAATTCCGATTGGAATCGAAGCCAGCAGAGGTTGAAGAGAGTGAGTTTGAGTAATTACAAAATATGTTCCATAAACAATGAGTGGACCACATGCAATAGCTGTAATGAGCTCTCCTAGCGCAGTATAACCAAATTTTAATGGTTTTGCTGTATAAAAATACCCAATTAAAAAACCACTGATCCCAATGTATAAAATTACATTTCCTGCTGTGATAGAATTTAAATACAAACCGATAGCTGCTGTAGCAGAAAAGCAGAGTAACCCGGCTGTCAGCATAGCTTTCGGACTCAATTCTTTATCTTGGATTACTCTGGAACCACCGCTGAACATGTTATGGTTTACATTGATTTCATCCAGGTTGGATTTATGATCGAAATAATCATTTACCAAGTTTGTGCCGGAATGTACAAAGATTACTCCAAATGTTGTTAATATTAACTTCAATAGATGTAATTCACCAGTCAGATTCCAGGCAATAACTGCCCCTAGAACAACTGATACTAATGATGCTGTGAGAAACGGTGCTCGTGAAGCTTTGATCCATAATTTTATTTTATTCAATTTTCCTCTTTATTTATAGCCTTATGAATGGTTAAGATTTCAAAACCTCCGTAATGGTTTGAAAATAAACCATTGCGAAGGTCTATGACCATTCGCAAGGTTTGTTAAAATTCATCGTAACGAATATTTTCTTTATCTACACCCAGATCGTAAAGCATCGTATCTATGGCATTCAGCATGGCTGGAGGTCCACACAGATAGTACTCAATATCTTCCGGCTCAACATGATCCTTTAAATAATGTTCCAAAATCGCTTCATGAATGAAACCTGTCATACCTTCCCAATTATCTTCCGGTTTCGCATCGGAAAGAGCAATGTGGTAAGTGAAATTCGGAAATTCTCCTTCGAGTTTCCTGAAATCTTCCTCGTAGAAAATTTCTTTTTTGGATCTTGCTCCATACCAGAATGTAACCCTTCTGTTAGTTTTCAACGTTTCAAATAGATGTAGAATATGTGAGCGCATTGGAGCCATACCGGCACCACCGCCGATATACATCATTTCGGCATCAGATTCATTTATGAAGAACTCTCCGTAAGGACCTGAAATGGTAACCATATCTCCAGGCTTCTTACTGAAAATGTAAGATGAAGATATTCCTGATGGAACTTTCTGCAGGATATTCTTTTTGTGGTCCCAGGGAGGAGTGGCAATACGAACGTTCAACATCACTATATCACCTTCTTTAGGATGATTTGCCATTGAATAGGCTCGAGTGATATTTTCAGTATTTCTGTTTTCCAATCCCAGTGCCTTTATTCTGGTCCAGTCTTCACGATATTCTTTTGGAATATTAAAATCATCATTAAAATTTACATGGTAATGGGGTACTTCCAACTGAACATAACCACCAGGTTTGAAATCAAGAGATTCACCTTCCGGGAGTTTCACGACAAATTCTTTGATGAAAGTTGCCACGTTATCGTTGGAAACAACTTCGCAATCCCATTTTTTGGTTGAGAAAACTTCGTCAGGAACTTTGATTTCCATATCTTCCCGAACCTTTACCTGACAGGCCAATCGCCAGTTATCTTTGGCTTTCTTTCGATTGATGAAAGTCTCTTCGGTCGGCAGTAGATCACCACCACCAGATTCCACCTGACAAGTACAATAACCACAGGTACCACCACCACCACAGGCGGATGGTATTAGAACATCATTTTCCACCAAAGCATTCAGCAAAGTTCCACCAGTTTCGACTTCTTTTACATTTTCTATATCATTATTTATGGTTAATTTCACAATACCGTGTGTAACTAGGAATTTTTCAGAAATAACGATAGTAAGTGTTAGCAAAATAATTATCGCTACTATCATTGTAATTCCACTGATTATGATTATCATTAATACTCCATTTAGTGATGCTTGCAGGCAGAACAGGCTCCGCTGCAGGAATTATTATTTTTCTTTTCCGAATTCAATTTTAAACTAAATGCAAAGCTCAATATTGCAATGAATATGGCGAACACAAATATACTTAATAATATTGTTAACATTATGTTCCTCTTTATATATTAATGCCGGAAAACGTCATGAAAGCCATAGCGATCAATCCGGTAAGCAGCATTGTGATTCCAAGTCCTCGTAACGGCTTTGGAACGTTTGAATATTTCAGTTTTTCTCTGATGGCAGCCATTGCAATGATCGCCAGCATCCAGCCTATTCCCGATGAAACTCCGAATACTGTTGATTGACCTAAAGTATATTTTCGTTCGATCATGAATAAAGATACACCAAGTATGGCACAGTTCACTGTTATGAGCGGTAGGAAAATACCCAATGCTGTGTAAAGTTTCATTGAAATCTTTTCGATTGCCATTTCAGCAATTTGCACCATCGCAGCAATAACAGCAATAAAAGCTATATAGTTCAAATAACTCAAATCAACTTCACTAAATTGAGACCCAAGCCAGCTGAGAGCACCTGCTTTTAGCAAATATTCATGAGCCAACCAGTTTACAGGTGTGGTTATAGCCATTACAAATACAACAGCAAACCCTAATCCAATAGCTGTGGTAACTTTTTTGGAAACTGCCAGAAATGAGCACATTCCCAAAAAATATGCCAGTAGAATGTTCTCTACAAAGACAGATTTTATACCTAAACTTAACATTTCTAGCATATCTATTCTTCCTCATAATGGCCAGTAACAGCACGTTGGAGCCAGACGATCAAACCTAATAAAATAAAGGCTCCTGGAGCTAAAACCATAAGTCCGTTATTTTCATATCCAGCATTGTAAAGCGATTGCGGGATCACAGAATATCCCATCAAAGTTCCTGCACCGAGTATTTCGCGACCAGCTCCAACAACGACAAGGATCAGAGAATATCCAATTCCGTTGCCAATTCCATCTAAAATGGAAGGAATCGGTTTATTAATAAGTGCAAATCCTTCCAATCGACCCAGTACGATACAATTTGTAATGATAAGTCCAACGAAAACAGAAAGCTGTTTAGACACATCAAACATATAGGCACGAAGGATCTGATCCACCAGGATTACCATCGTGGCAATGATCGTCATTTCGACAATGATCCTGATCTTTTTAGGAATGAAAGAACGTATCAAAGAAACGATCAGACTTGACATGGCAATGATCACCGTTACAGCAATTCCCATCACCAGAGAAGGTTTCAATTGTGTCGTTACAGCCAGTGCAGAACAGATTCCCAAGATCTGAATCGTAACCGGATTATTATGAATGATAGGTTCAAAAAAAGTTTTCTTATTAGACATTAGATCTCCTCCTTTTGAACGAGTTCTTTTCGTAAATTTCGAAAGTAAGTTTCATATTTTGTTAAATCTTTCAAGAGCAGATTCATCACTCCATCACTTGTTTTAGTTGCTCCGGAAATTCCAGCAACTTCATACATTATGTTTGGTGAATTTGGAGATGGTTCCAATTTTAAGATTTTAACAGAAACCAGATTATCCTCGTCATCCCAAATCTGTTTGCCGATAAATTTATTTTGGAAATTTTCTGCTTCCACTTCTGAACCAAGTCCAGGAGTTTCTGCTTGTTTATAAAATGTGATCCCCAGAATTGTGTTCAGATCCGGTTCCAAAGCAAGGTAACCATACATCGTACTCCACAAACCTTTACCGAGTATTGGAATGCAATAAGCTAAAACAACAGTTCTTGACTTCTTCACATAAACAGGAAATAATCTATCAGATTCTGGTTTTGTATCTTCCTTTTCAGGATCGATATCTTCTACCAGAATTCCTTCCGGCAGATTGATGATCTCACCTAGATTATTTACTACATAATTTTCGATATTTTGATTGTAGAGATCCAATATTTCTTGCTGAGACATTTTATTATTTTCCAGCAGTTTAACAGCTTTCAGAATATTTTTCTTCCTATCTACTTCGACGTTTGTCTGCTGTTTGTCTTTCAGATAAAAAGCAGCTGAAGAAAGCAGCCCGGCACAGATTATCGTGACGATGCTGATGAATATGAAAGTGTAGAGGTTACTGTTTCGCATATTTCAACCTCCTCTTCTTGTGGGCCTGCACCACGAAATGATCTATAAGTGGAGCAAAAGTATTCATAAGTAAAATCGCTAGCATCATTCCTTCCGGATAAGCCGGATTCAAAGTTCGCACCAAAATAGCTAGGACACCGATCAAAAATCCATAAAAGTATTTTCCGTTTTTGGTGGAACAGGAAGATACCGGATCCGTAGCCATAAACACTGCACCAAAAGCAAATCCTCCCATTACAAAATGATAATGAGCGGGAAGAGCAAAAATGTGAGATGGATTTGGTGCGAGATAATTTAAAAGTGTACTCATGGCAAATCCGCCGACAAATACCGAAAGTACAATACGCCAACTACCTGCTTTTGTTATCAACAATACAAGAAGACCCAACAATATCATTAACGTTGAAGTCTCTCCAATACTGCCGGGAATTGTTCCTAAAAACATATTCCATAAAGTGTAACCTTTATCTGCTAATGCATCAATGACTCCACCGGAATTTGTAATAGTATCTGAAACCACTGCCAATGGTGTTGCCGCTGTATAAGCGTCGATTGCTTTTTCACCAAACACAGTCCACACTGAATCTCCAGACATCGATCTTGGAAAGGCAAAGAACAAGAAAGCCCTGGCAACCAATGCAGGATTGAAAATATTCATTCCCACACCACCAAAGATTTCTTTGCCGATCACAATACCAAAAGATGTAGCCACTATCAACTGCCAATATGGAATTGTAGGTGGAACAATCAGTGGAATCAGGAAAGTAGAAACCAGCAAGCCTTCGTTGATTTCATGCTTTCGAACTACTGCAAATAATATTTCCCAAATTGCCCCCACAGCCAACACAATCAAGTATATCGGCAGAACAATGACAATCCCTTTCAAAATTATCTGCCATATACTTGCAGCAATTCCAAGAGACAGAAAATGCTGATAACCTGTGTTGAAAATTCCAAAGATGAAGGCTGGAAAAATGGCAATATAAACGGTTATCATAAATCTTTTCATATCTATCGCATCACGAATGTGGGTTCCTGTTTTTGTGTGATGCGGTAATGTAAACAGAAATCCTTCCCCCATTTCGTAGATCGGATATAATTTTTCTAACTTACCGCCTTTGGAAAACAAAGGCTCGAATTTTTTAATAAAATTATATAAAAACTTCATCTTATTTTTAACCTTCTTTTTCTATCAGGTTCAAGCCCAGTCGAATGATCTGCTGGAACTCCGTTTTGGAAGGGCAGATGTATTCACATATCGCAAAATCTTCTTCCGCAACTTCATAGATGCCAAGTGCTTCCATTTCTTCGATATCCTCAGCTAAGATACTCTTAATTAGATAGCCAGGCAGTATCGACATCGGAATTACATCTTCATAAATATCATTGATCACAAAAGCTCGATTTCCACCGCCTATATTCGTATCAGCTGCAAATGCTTTTTTAGGAGTAATAATAGGAGCAACAAACGTTTTCCACCAGCTTCTTTTGGAAATTCCAGGATTCATCCAAGCCATAAATACCGGGTCTTTTGCTTCCGGAACCACTGTAATGAGATTATCTTTAAATCCAACAAATCCATCAGCTTCGATCTTTGTTCCGGTCAGTACATTTCCAGAAATGATCCGAGAATTTTCCTCAATCTTTCCCATGAAAGAAGAAACCTGAGCTCCAGATATCGTTTTAAAATAGTATCTTTTTTTTGCTGCACTTCCGGCCAGTTTGATAAGAATTTCATGGTTGATCTCTCCAGTTTCAAACAATCTCCCGATGAGAATAGCTGCCTGAACTGAACAAGTCCAAACGATATCGTGAGCATTCCTGATCGGTGCAATATGATGGATGTGAACTCCCACATTCCCAGCTGGATGAGGACCTTTGAAATTGTATAATTCGCAGTTCTTAAATTCAGAGAATTCGGTTTCTTCCGGTTTAAACGATAATCTTACTTTTCCTGAAGTCAATTTTGAAAGAACATCAATTCCTTTTTGGAATGAACTTTCATTATCTTCCAAAATGAATGACTCTTCTGCAGCCAAAGGCGCTGTATCCATGGCAGAAATGAAAATGTCTCTTGGAATATCAACAGGATTGGCAATTTTATTGTAAGGTCGCTGCACCAAATTTAAGAACAGGCCTGTTCTTAAAAGTGCTTCAATTATAGAATCTTGCGTTAGATTATTCGTATCAATTTTCAGATCTTCTCTGGCTTGTTTTCCGTCTGTTTCGATCACAATTGCTTCTATCACTCTCCGCTTGCCACGAACTATTCCTGCTATTTGTCCGCTAACATGCGAGATTAGTTTGATGTCTTCGTTGTTCTTGTTGTAAGCTAAAGGAGTTCCAACTTTTACTACATCTCCCAGTTCTACAAGCAGTCTCGGCTTGAATCCTTCAAAATCAACTGGTTTCAAAGCTACTTTCTGCGGAAGATCAGTCTGCTGAATCGTTCGCACGGTTTCGCCAGTAATTTTAATGTCGTAACCGTGCCGTAATTTTTTCAATTTCATATTTGGAGATCTCAATTAAAGTATCTTTTTAAGTGAAGATTATTGATGCACCGGCAGATTTTTCGTAAAATTGACCAACAGTTAGTACATCCTCAACTTGGTCAATCAGATCCTCTTTCTTAAGTTTAAACATATCCATGGCAAGTTTGCAGGCATATATTTTTCCACCGGCATCGGAGAACATCTCCAGAAATTCATTAACCGGGGGAATATCCAGATCTTCCATTTCTTTTTTCATCATCATGGTTGCCATGCTGGACACTCCAGGAATCGCACCCATCCAGGTTGGAAATGGAGCTGTGATCGGAAATTTCATCATCGGCATAGCCAAGTTTAAAGATGGATTTCCAACTGTAGCAACTTTAAGTTTCTTCACCATTTTTTTCATGATTGCATTCAAACCGAAAAAAGTGAAGAAAATGGAAGCTTCGATTCCTTCCATTCTGGCTCCATTGCCCATTATCAAAGCTGGATAAACTTCATCCAAACCACCCTTGGCACAGATAATCGATACTTTCTTAATTTTATCATTTTCCATTTTATTCTCCTAGTTTTATATACAGCTTTCAGGTTTTTTTAATCCAGCTATTTTAGATGATTTTTTCAGCGGTCCACCTGGAAATAAGCTGTAAAATTCCTTTGTATCTACAACACCAGATTTTTTCAATTTGCGTATAGATGGCATTACATTATTTTCTTCAAAATATTTTTGCAAATACTTGATTACTTCCCAGTGTCTGTCTGTCATCTGGTCAATACCTTCTTCCTTGGCAATAGCTTCACCAATCACTTCATTCCACTGATTGAATTCAGTAAGATAACCCTCTTCATTTACATCAACTGTGTCTCCAGCAATTTCTTTTGTAGCCATTTGTTACTCCTTTTGATCGCACCAAATCGGTATCGATCTATATTTTTTTATTTAATTTTCTTTCCTACTTTAGTCATTTGAGCAGATATTCCCGGCATAGGTAATCCTTTCAGCAGCATGTACCAATAGATATATTTGAAAGCCAATTTCCCCATATGATTTATTCGACTTTCCTTCAATAAACTAAAAGGACCAACCAGGGGAAGCGGGAATGTTCCTTCAACAGGTTCTACGTCGTAATTGAAATCGATCAGGAAAGCTTTTCCAAAACCAGATTCAATGAAACAGTTTGCATGTCCGTCAAATTCTTTAAGAAGCTTTTTCCCATTGATAAAATTCATGATGTTTTTTGTTAGTACCTCAGCTTGGAAATGTGCAACAGATCCAGCTTTGGAAGCAGGAACATCCGTTGCATCGCCAATCACAAAAATGTTCTCTTTCTTTTTTGATTGAAGGGTATGTTTATCGGTGGGAATAAAATTCAGATCATCACCCAAACCGGATCGTTCAATAACATCATCACCCATATTGGTTGGTATCGAAACCAGCAGATCATAATTGATTTTTTGCCCATCATAAGACTTTACGAAATTGTCTTTTTCATCCACTAATTCCACGTCAAAATCCGGTACTAAATTTATCTTTTTCTCTTCCATTAGATAGCCCAGAACATTTGAGCAATTTTGTTTTGTGAAAGCACCTGTAAGCGGAGTAATATAGGTCATCTCAACTTTTTCACGAATGCCCTTTTTTGTGAAATACCAGTCTGCTAAGAAGCAAAATTCTAATGGAGCGACCGGACATTTAATCGGCATTTCTGCCAGGTGAACTACAAATTTTCCACCTTTCCAGTTCTCCAGTTTATCACGAAGAGCAGAAGCTCCTTCGAAAGTATAAAAATCGAAAACATTTTTAAACCAGCCTTCACCTTTCAAACCGTCAACTTCATCGGGAACAATCTTCGATCCAGTTGCAATGATCAAAATATCATAGGAAAGATTGGTGCTGTTTTTCAAAACTACGTTATTCTTATCATGCTCAATAAGTTCAATCTCTTCTTCAATATATTCCACACCTTTGGGAATGAACTGCTTTTTGGTTTTGATCACGTCCTTTTCATTATAGATACCAAAAGGGATAAATAAAAATCCTGGCTGATAATAGTGCGTTTTATGCTGATCAACTATCGTGATTTTCCAATCTTTTTTGTTAAGTTTCCTGTTCAGATAATTGACCATCATTGTGCCGGCTGTTCCGGCTCCCAGTATCAATAATTTCTTCATGAAATCTCCTTAAATCTATGTCGTTATTTTGTTCTATTAATAAGAGCGTAGCGTATCATTTGAATTGTGTATTTATAAAGTTCGACAGTATCAATATCATCAATTTCTTGTAACAAAGTAGGAATCAGCCCGGAAATCTCACCCCAGAGAATATAGGAAATTTTTCCTGAATCAGCGTCGTATCGAATGCTATTATCTTGTTTTCCATTCATAATTATCTGAGAGATAATATCTCTGATTTTATGATTTTCAGCTTCGATATCTTGAAGTATAGTACTTTCAAATTTGCATCCGGCTCGATGTTGTTTATAATTGGAAAAGGCAAAAATAAAATTGGGATATTTTTTGTAGAATTTAAGGAATTTTGTTGCTAACGATTCGATTTTGTTGATGTTTGAAGTTGATTCTTTTACTACTTTTTCAAATTCACAAACAAGAACTTTCAAACCTCGCAGAACGATTGATAAACATAATTCATTCTTACTCTGAAAATACGTATATAAAGTTCCTTTACTGAATTCTGCTTCCTCGGCAATATCTTCCATAGTGGCATTTTCAAAACCTTTGGTCATAAACACTTTTTCAGCAGCATCAATGATTAAATTCTGTCTTTGCACACGCTCTCTTTCTTTTCTATCTGCTATGCTCAAATCTTGACCTCTATCCTCTTTTCTGAATCTGGGTCATATAATTGACTGAGAGTCAACAAGTCAAGAAAATTTATTTTAACTTCTTTTTTGCACGTCTAACTTATTATTTAATATAATGTTATACATATTCAATGATTTGTTCTTAGAGTTTATTACTTATTATATTAAATTTGTATTGTTTTACTTGTTCAAGATTTTTAGGGCAAAAAAACCTCCCAGTTTTCAAAATTCTGGGAGGTTGAGATGGTAAAGTTAACCTGAAGACAGCTCTAAATTATTTCAACAACAACATTTTCTTCGTTGCTTGATATCCTTCAGTTTTAAATTGATAGAAATAGATTCCAGAAGAAACTGTTTTATTGTTATCATCAGTACCATTCCACACAATGGAGTGTTTACCAGCTATGATAGTAGAATCAATTAGTTGCTTAACCTTTTGTCCTTTCATATTGTAAATTTCCAAAACAACTCTTGCATCATTTTTAATATCGAAATTTATGCTGGTTTGAGGATTGAACGGATTTGGTGAATTCTGATAAAGCGCATTTGCAATAGGAATTAGCTGATCATATCCTTCTGTTCCGTCCCAATTAATCATTTCAGTATTGGAAGCTTCACTTTCGTTTTCTTGATAATACATTGCAATTATATAATATTCATACTCCCCTGCTTCAGATAACATATCTTCATAATTAAGATCAACAGTAGTAGATAAAAGCTCGAATTCACCTCCATTCATATTTCGATAGATGTTAAAATTCTGAAATTCACGAGTTGAGATATTGTTTTGTTTTCTGATCTCAGTTGGTTGATTATGTTCCCAGGAAAGATTTATAATATTATCATTAGTAACAATAACCAGATTTTCTGGAGCTTGTAGGTAATGAAGTTCAAAATTACTTAAAGCAATCTGACTTTCCTGAACAACTACATCTTCATTTACTATTGTTTCATACCCATCAATAGTAGCTATTACATCGTAAATCCCTGCGGGTAGTTCAAGAGTGTAGAATCCAGTATTATCAGGATTTATAGTAATTGCTCCAATATTAACTTCAACTTCTTCAACCGCACCTTCAGGAACCAAAGTAACTGTTCCTTCAACCGTACCAATTGCTACAGGTACAATAGATGGGAATGTTATGAAATCAACCCAGGCACAATCATCTGCAATAAAAGTTGTACCATCACTGCCGTCTTTTGCATAAACCCAGTCAAAAACATGAATCCCAGCATCAATTTGATAACTGGCAAGTGTCCATGGAGATGAGCCATCAGCTTCT
>Ga0307987_1000595_pt1 | contig 21352 bp, 21 predicted proteins | sample EllFjometagen181_FD_203157 | JGI IMG/M metagenome (GOLD analysis project Ga0307987, IMG submission 203157) | Marine microbial communities from Ellis Fjord, Antarctic Ocean - #181 | ecosystem: Environmental > Aquatic > Marine > Unclassified | place: Southern Ocean | collected 2014-10-08 | reverse complement strand
TGAAGTCCATTCAATATGTGTCCTTTCACCTTCGCAACTTTGCCCTTTAGCTCTCAAACTTGCACCTTCCAATTTTTGAAACGGAAAGCAAACTTTAGGGAAATCAGCAAGTAATAAATCATTTGAATCAAGTTCAACTTTGATACTATCAAGCATTGAGTTCGCAGCGGTTTGACTTGCACCAATAATTACAACATATTTTCTATATCCGTATAACGTGGCAAATAGAGCAGCCATTTCACAAAGTGAACTTTTACCGCTTGATCTTGGCATGGCCATCGCAAATAACCCACCTTTGATTATAGATGTTTGAAGTTTGTTAATAATTTTAATATGGTCCGGACTCCAAGGAAGATAAAACGTTTCAGGCATATAGGTTTTAAAGAATAAAGCAAGATCAGCTTTGCACCTTCCCCGCCTTTCAGTATTTACTGTTTCAGGTATTGCGCCAATATCCCTAGATGAAGCGTTCCGGGCGTTCATTGTCTGCCGCTGCTTCTCTCTATAAGATTTAGTGCGCTCCTTTTTATCTGTATATACTATTTGATATCTTGACCCTTTTTTAGATATATTGATATTTCCTAGATGTTCTACATATATTTTTTTTCCTATATTTTTTTTGCATTTTCTACGCATAGCATCATAAGTAATTTTTGCTAAATTTGCTGATTCTCTGACATTCATAATATTGACTTTCTGTATGTTTATAAGATTTAAGATAAATAATTAATATTTCTCGGTTTCCTCTTGAGCGGTTCTTTCCAAAACTTTTGCCCGGAAAGAACCTGCTATGGCGCATGTTTATTAATTGAATAAGCCTGTGATACTTCTATTTGTGTTTTGCATATTGAACAGCCTAACTGCTTATTGCCTACATCTGGATAATCAGACCAACTAATAAAACTATCTCTATTACATTTGCTGCAATAGGCTTTATGGGTTAGTACTGGGGCTTTTGTTGGTAGTCCTACTGCTGTATTAATCTTTCGTAGTGCTATTTTTCCAGTAGCTTCAAGTTTGTTCCAGTGAGGTGTATTAGCGGAAGTTGTGTTTTTTATTTTGACATCTTTACTATTACTATTATGACTATTATAACTATTTTGGGTCGTTACTTCGCTATACAATGGGGGTATAATAGTTAAATTAGTTAAAATAGTAATAGTAGAAAGTGAAATATTTTTTACATTTCTATTTTTAAGAACATCCAAATAACTCATATTGCACCTGCTCCATGAAGCTCTATATACTGTGGATTAACTTCAAATTTTCTTGCAGGCGCTTTACGTCCAGTAGTTTGTTCAATCTCTATTTCACGAATATAATTTTTATCAATTAATTCTTTTACAGCTATCTCAAATGATTCTTTTTTTAGATTACTAAACTGCATACCCTTTGTTGAATTAAATATTGCATTGCTAACTAGCTTTTCATTCCCCAACTGAGAAAGTATCTTTTTGCTATCCCTTGAAAGGCATCTTTTACTAATTGCATCAAATACTTTCTCTGCATGCTGATAATAATAAAGAGCAATATCTATACCCCATTCCATGTGTTCAGGCTGAATTTGGCTTTTACCTTCAATTAAGGCAAAGTTTAAAGCATATTTCAAAACCTTTTGTGCTATCCTAATCGCAAAATCTAACTTATCACCGCCAAATACTCCATCGTCGTGGCTGTCTCCTTCAACTTCATGATAGAATTCAATCCATATATTTTCAGCTTCTGGAGTTACAGGAATATTTATCTCTTCTTGATTATAATAATACCTGTCCAAAAGTGAGAATATTAAATTTTCATATCTGTCGGTTATTTCTGGAGACATCCTTCTTTTATCAAATGATCTGACAAGATTTCCATCTGGGTATCTTTTACCAACTAATGAGTTAGGATAACAAAATTCAATACGCGATATAAAACCTCCAGCAAAGAAGGAGTCTACTTTTGATATTAAATCAATTACATCAATCTGAGTCATTAAAAACACAATCGCGCATGGATAATAAATTATTACATCATCTTTTTTTCGGTTATTTGTTAAAGGATTAAATCCATCATAAATTTTAGTGTAAAGATGTTCTTTACTAAATCCATCAGTATAAATCCCCATCATAACTTGAATTAAATCCCTAGCATCATCCGCAAACAATCCAACAATCCCCCCTGTAGTTTTTAGTATATCTATACAGGCTTCATTTGTAGTATTTTCCGCAAGAAAAAAAGGATTTATAATTTGTTCGTTACTGCTTTCTCTTTCCAAATTTTCTATATTATGTTCCAGTTCGAATGTATTGCCTTTTGCCTTTAGTAACTGCCCCTCTAGTGATTCAATCTTCCTAAATTTAAATCTTTGCTGCTTCTTGGCTCTTTTATATTCTAATATTTGTGTGTCAATCCAGCGATAAATAGGCTGTATGGTTTTAGAATAAATAGCTGATTTTCTTTCACCACGAGCTAGAAAAATTATTGAATACATGTTAGTTCTGGTTTTAACCTCTCCTGAAACATCAGTATAAACTTTATTTCCAAAGCAAGCTGATAGTGTAGTCATAACGGCTTGTGCGGCTACTTCTGGCTGGACTTTTACCGTTTTCTGTATTTCAATAGTCATGTCTCTAACAATGGCAGGAACTGAGTTTATTGGAAAAGGTGGAATTTCTTTAAAATCTTCATTTAAATCAATATTTCCCCATGCTTCTGTAGAAAGAACCTCTTTAATAAAGGTGTCACCACACATTAAACATTTACTCATTTCTAGTTGATCACTCAAATTATATTGGGTTTTAACAAGTATATCGTTCCAGTCCTTTTGATCAAAAATAGGAATTGCAACAGAAACATTTGTATAACCATTTGATGTAAGATATTTATAGTTTTTCTTAACTCCATTATTACCTGTAATATCATTGTCAAGAGATAATACTATTTTACTATCTTTAGGAAGTGTTTCATAAAACTTATTAGGAATATTCACCCCTGAAAAGCTACAGACTGCATTGTATCCCCAATGAATAAGGCTCAAAGCATCTATTATACTTTCAGTTATGTAAATAGGTTTATCAGGAGTAAAGCTCTTATGTTTCCATACGTTTTTATTTGGGCCATGACCTTTTTTAAATAGTTTCTCACCATCCAGAAAGATAAACTGTATTATGTTTTCATGTTCAAAAGTTATACAGAGTTTATATTTTTTATGTTTGAGTGAATATTCATAAGCAATTACTGGTTCAATATCCTTAGGTTTAATTCCTCTTTCAATAACGTATTGTTTGGCTGCTTTATTGTTTTTTTCTGTTACTATTGGTTTAGGTTGTGCTGTGTGTGTTGGAGCAGTCTTTCTTTTTATATTTACTGGTTTTAAATTGTAGTGCTGTCCTAAAAATTCCTGGGCCTGAATTATATCACCACCGAAAAAAACTTTAGCACATAAATCAATTATTGAACCTTTTTTATTTGTAACAAAATCAGTCCATCCTCTTTCATTTATACTTAATGCTCCTGAATCACTTCCGGCCCTCCAAGGAATATGAAACATATCATTACTATTAACAGGATTCATATTTAATACTGTTTTGGCAAATTTTAGACAATCACCAGTTTTTTTTATATCATCATAATTATAAAAATTCATATTACAGCACCTCACTTATGAAATCAGTAAATTTGAAAGCATGGTGTTTATTACCATTAATATTTATATTATTGAAAACTGGCTGATTTGCAGTATATTTATAATACGTTCTTCTTATTGGCGGTTTGCCTTTGCCCGGTAGCCGCTTATTTTTTTTATACATTATTGGCCTCCAACCTTGTTAAAATCAATATTAAGAGCTGATGAAGGAATCCTCACAAGACGTTTACTAATTTTTACTGATGGAATCTTTCCATCTTTTATTAGGCGGTGAACTGTCATTACTGAACAACCTCGTTTTTCTGCATATTCCTTTTTAGTTAAAAGTTTTTCTGTCTTGCTCTCAACTGGTTTTTCAGTTTGTTTTAGAGCTTCAAGAAGTGATATTGCTGTTATACCGGGAAAAAAAGGCATAAGAAGGGATGTTGCACCGGCTAGAATTTCTGGACTTGGTGTGTGTTTTTGCATTGTTTAACCTCTGCTAAAATGTTAATATTTTTAGTTTCAGAAACTATGCGCGCGCTTTTGTTTCTAAGGTTAAATTTGTCCTGTTTGCAGAATATATCAAATGATAACAATCTAATAAGTAGATACTTATAGTGTAGAATTAGTTTTGCATGATCTGATTTTACACACAAAAAAAGGCAGTTTAAATACCACCTTTATATGCTCTATTTTGTATTATACAAAAAAATATTATTTTATATCTTTATATTTCCAATAGTTTTTAACTGTCTTTAAACTTACTTTATAATGTTTTGCTGCAAGGCCCCAAGCACTTCTAGGTGAACCTTTTTTAAGTCTTGCTTCATCGTCTGCTCTTGATAAGGGGTATTCTTCTAGTTTTTTTTGAATAAATTTACATACTTCGTTTGGGTCTGTTTTAGTTTTCCCCTTTTTATTTGCAATAACAGCCTGTCTTATATTGGATAGTGATTTTATTTTTTTTAATATCTCCTTATGATCGTCTTTAACGTCAAGAAATTTTAAAAATCCTTGTGCATGGTCCTCTTTTATTAAATCTTGTTTTGCTTCTTCAAGAATATTTATCATATCTATAATATCATAAGCTGTTTGTGTAAATTTTAACTCTAATTCAGACAAACAAGCATCCCTTTCTTTCAAAAAACCTGGCTCAATAGCTTCTAATTTCTGACAAAGGTTAATATTATATCTTGGATCAGGATATTTTTTTTTAAATTTAGCCCCTTTTTTCAGAATATCTTCTGAAGGCTGCCATAAAGAGAAATCTATATTATCAATATTTTTGAAATCAAAATTTTTTCGTTCTCGTGGACTTTTATAAATATATCCAAGGTCTATTAAAAACTCATTGTCATCTTTATAGATTTTTCCTAATACTTGAGAATCATTAAATGATTTAAGAAGTAACTCTTGAAGTTGCTCAATTTTATTGATTATCCTTTTCATTCCATGCCCTCCAGTATTTTAATTAAATTCTCTTTTTCTTCTTTTGGAATAGCTGCTATTTGTAGATAGTCTAGGGCTAGATTTATGCGGCTTTGCTCTTCAGTCGGTTCTAGTGGGTTTATTGTTATAATCTCATTGGCAGGCTCTAAAAAACTGTTAAATGTATTCTGTGCTATCTCTACCGCTTCCCCATCCTGTAAATGTGTATAATGTTCGCTCATTTTTGAACTATGACCAGCTAGCTTGGTTAGTATATTTTGAGATATTCCCCTTTTTGCTGATATGCTTATATAACTATGCCTAAGTGAATGAAAACCAACTTCAAGAACTGCTCTTTTTTGTGTTCCTTCTCCTGTTCCTTCTTTATATAAATTTATTCCACATTTTTTTAAGTGATTTTGAATAGTATTTGTTATCATAGGGCGCTTGTTTACATCATTATATCTTTCAGCAAGAGCGGGAAATAAATAGCTTTTTCGCTGTTTATGTGGGGTTTCTATTAGTTTAGAATATAAAACATTTGGTATTCCTATTGTTAGAGGTTTACCACCTGTTTTATTTGTTACTCGTTTTATTATCTTTGTATCAAGGTTTATTTCTTTCCAAAGCAATGTGCAGCAATCACCAAGCCTTAACCCGGTAAAAGTACCAATTCCCAGTAATAGCTGAAGTTTACCTTCCGCCTTTTCAAGAATAGTCTTTAATTCTAACTCTGTAAGCTCTCTACGGCTGTTCGGATTATTTTTTAATCGTTTAACACTTTCAAAAGGATTTATTTCAATCTTTGCAATATCTTTTAAATAATGAAAAAATATTTTTAAAAAATCTCTATGTTTATTGAAGGTTCCTGGACTGAATTTTGATTGTTTAAGAAATAAAGCATAATCACCAGCAACTGACTTTGATATTTCTTTTAAGTGGATAATCTCTGGATATGCTTTTTTTTTCCAAGAATAGAATTTATTAAAATATCCTGAATAATCTTTTAAAGTTCTTTCTCCTGGCTGTGGGCGTTCCTGATTTTTTAAATAGGCATTCCAGGCATTAGAGAAGGTAAGGGCAGGATTTAAAATATCATCTGCTTTTTTTGCTGCATCAATAAGTTTTGCATCATAAGATTTGAGAGAGTCCAACATTTTTTGAGTTAATTCTTTTTGATCTCGTATTCCATATTGAGCAAGTAGTATATTTTTAGCCTTTTCTGCATCGCTTTTTGTCGTTATAGATCGTCCAGAGCTATCTTTTAGAACTTTTAAAATCTGCTTCCCATTTAATGTGAATTTTACTGAATAAGTATTACCTCTTTTTACAAGGCTACCTCTTTCAATTCTTTTTTTTTGATTACTCATAGGTTATGTTACTTGATATAGTTTGTTAAATAAAGTTATCTTATGATAACAATATAACACCATAATCCATTAAAGCAATTATCAATTAGTATCAAAAAAATACAATTCGTACTTAAAACAACGGACTTAAAATCCGTTTTCCTTTAGGAAGTGGGGGTTCGAGTCCCCCCCCGGGTACCATATAGTTAGCCTCAAATAGTGGATAAAAACACTGTTTGAGGCTTTTTTGTTGTTATAGCCTGTTATCCCATGTTGCTACATTTAACAACAAGAATTTAAGGTAATTATTGATGTTGGATAATAGAATAAAAGATATAATTTTTATCTGATAGTTTATAAAAATTGATTGAGTGCTAAACTAACACAAAATAAAGATTTAACAAATAAAGATAGATAGTTTTCAGAAGAGCTATAGTATGGCTTAACAGGATATTTAATACTTCACTTATTGTTAAAATATGCATAGATGTGGCGAAGTGATCGAGTGTAGCACTCTATTGTTTTTTTACTCATTTCCTGTAGTTTTAATGCACGAAGATGTTTTTCATACTGCTTTTTGAATTTTGTTTCTTCGTCAATGGAACTTACAACTGTTGCTTTCATGATATAACTACTAGAGATACTTGGGTTTAACATATTCACCTTGAATACGTATCTATAAGTAATTATTTAATAACGTTCACCTTTAATCGCCGCTGCAAGTGACTTAGTTCAACTAGACAGAGCAGCTAATAACCACGTTATCTAAAAAACTTTCCCAGTTGACAAAAAGCACACAATGTGTTATAATATACTTATGATTACTTATAATTGGAATAAAGAAAAAAATATATTATTAAAAGAAACTCGTGGCATCAGCTTTGAGCAGATAGTAATGCATATTGAAAAAGGTGATTTAGTAGATATAATCAAGCATCCAAATAATAAAAAATACGCAAATCAAAAGATTTTAGTTATAAATATCAATAGTTATATTTATACCGTACCATTTGTTAAAAATAATAATGAATGGTTTCTGAAAACGATAATACCAAATAGACAGTTCACGAAAAAATATTTGAGGTGACATGATGAAAGAAAAATACTTAGATAATGAAGAAAAAGAATTAGTTGAATCATTTGAAACTGATACATGGGAATCAGTAGACAACTTAGAGAATGAAATTAAAAAACATCAAACAATTGCAAGAAATACTTTGAGAAAAGATAAAAGAATTAACATTAGACTTTCCTCACATGATTTGGAAGCATTAAAAACAAATGCTGTCGAACTGGGATTGCCATATCAAACTTTGGTTTCAAGTGTATTACATCAATATGTTACAGGAAGATTAATTCAAAAAACTAGCTAACAATGAATGAAAAAATATTGAATGAATACAAAAATTTAAAGCACAAATGTATTTTAATACTGATATATTCAAAATTATTGGGGAATAACAGTTCAAAAACGACAAAGATTTATACACATGTATCTAAAAAAGGGATTGATAAAATAATAAATCCAATGATTGTTTTTTTTGATTAGAAAAGGTAATATAATGATAAAAGAAAAATATAAACAATTGTTCTTGCACCATAAAAGTGGCGGTATATATACAATTGTTAGCAAGCATTATAAAAAACAATACATGAGAATATAATGGTTTAAAAAATATTTATATCATACTCTTGGAAAAATGAAACTGTTGTTGATGAAATTGATGAGTCATTTGCAACAGATGGGGTGACACTTGTTAGAGATAAGAGAGATACTGAGTATAAAGACAGTTTTAAAGAATTTATGAAGAAAATTCGTTGTACCGATTTTGTATTAATGATTGTAAGTGATGCTTATCTAAAATCAAAAAATTGCATGTATGAGGTTCTAGAAACACTAAAGGACGAAAACTATAAAGACCGGATTAATCCTATAGTTCTGTCCGATGCTAAAATTTATTCCCCTGCTGAAAGACTTGAATATTTAGATTATTGGAAAGTTGAATATTCCTCTCTAAAGGAATCTATTTCAAAGCATTCACCAGAGGAAGTTATTTCTGTTGCTAACGATTTGAAAATAATGCGTGATATAAATGGTTCAATTGTTGACTTTATTAGCATAATTAGTGATATAAAGAACATTCCATTAGACATATTAAAGAAAAGTAAATTTAAGGAAATAAAGCAAAAGCTTGGTATTAAAGCTGTATCTAAGTCTATAATTAGATATGACTTATTGAATCAAGAAGATATCAGTCATGCAGGAGCAAAAAGGTATTCTTCTCAAATATTGATTGATAGCAAATATTCCAGAGATGAGGTTAAATTTGTTATAGAAGAAGTTACTCAAAGTTTAATCAATAGTAACTATTACAAGAATGAGAAACTAAAACATCATTTTAATAATAAAAAAGCTGATGTTGTTTGGTTATTCGTTGCAAATAGACTTTCTGATGTGAATAATGCAAACTGGATTTGCAGAACTAGTTGGATAAATATGGACCCTTCATGAAAATATGAGACCATTAGACATGGAAGGAAATGATTCTATAGGTGGAATAAAAATTGAGTGGAATGAAAAATATGAGGAACTTTCAGCGTTTTACAATGGATACTTGACAACTAAAGATAAATTCTTATCCCTACATGATAATCTTATTCATCGAAATCAAGCTGTTACTGATCCTTTAATTGATACGTTTAATACAGAATTGCAGCAAAAGAGCAGTTTTAAAACTGTTGTTAAGTATGTTGAAGACTATGAAGAAGAAATTAATAAAATATACAGTGAGGCTAATGATATGCCTTTTGCTCCTCATGATTGTAAAGAGTTAGACAAGTTGACTCAATCATATTTAGCTCATAGTCATAATTTATTTCTTTACTATTCTAAAAAGGGATTGGAAACTTGGAAAGAAGAGAATCGAATATATTTAATGAAACAAGACATTACGAAAGTAAATGAGCTATCAGAGAAAATTATAAACGAACGTAAAAGGGTGTAATCAATAAGGCTTGCTAATAATATATATAAGTTATACGACAAGAAATAGTTAAATTGAATATTATGAATATAAATAAACGGCTTACTAAATTGAAAGTTTGTTTCTATAAAGTGCCCAACACCTCATATACTAACCATTGTGTTTCATATGAAAAAAGAATCACTGCATAAATAGCACATTTGGTTTTTTGCTGGCACACTGGCAAACGCTGAAAAAACAAAAGAGCTATTTTTCGCCAACGCTCCAATAATAATGAGAATTGAAATATGAATAATGAAGCTCATGCAAGAATAAAAATTAATAAACTGCTCGAAGAAGCGGACTGGAGATTCTTTGACAATGAACAAGGAAAAGCAAATATACTGCTTGAAAATCATGTCAAAATAACTCAACAGGAAGTTGATGCCTGGGGCAATGACTATGAGAAAACAAAATCAGGTTCATTGGACTTTTTACTGGTTGACAGCAACAACAAACCTATTTGTGTACTTGAAGCAAAAAAGGAAGATTTACACCCTTTGGTTGCCAAAGAACAAGCAAGAAAATATGCGACAACAGTAGATGCTCAATTTATCATTTTGTCGAATGGAATTGTTCACTATTTATGGGACTTGAAAAAAGGAAATCCAAAGCCAATTTATAAATTTCCTTCACCCAGTGAAATTGGTGCAATAAAAGAATGGAATCCTGACCGAAACGCTTTAGCAGCAGAACCAGTTGAAAATGACTTCATTGCTATTGTTCAAATGCCTGATTACAGCGAAAGACCCGATTGGAATGGAACGGTAGAAAAAAGTAAAGACTTTATTTGGAACAATGGATTGCGTTTTTTAAGGCATTACCAATTAGCAGCAATTCATAAATTACAAGAAGCTGTAAGTAAAGGAAAAGACCGATTTTTATACGAAATGGCAACAGGAACAGGGAAAACACTGGTTGCAGCAGCAGTTATTCGTCTGTTTTTACGAACTGAAAATGCAAGACGAGTTTTGTTCCTGGTTGACAGATTAGAACTGGAAGATCAGGCATGGAAGGCTTTTACCAATTATTTAAAACCTGACTACACAACATTTATTTACAAAGAGCATAAAAGCGACTGGCGAAAAGCAGACATTGTAGTAACGACAGTTCAGTCCTTAACATTTGACAATAAATACAGTCGTTTATTTACACCAACTGATTTTGATTTAATTATTTCCGATGAATCTCATAGGTCAATATCTGGAAATTCAAGAGCCGTTTTTGAATATTTTCATGGATACAAATTAGGCTTAACAGCTACACCCAAAGATTATTTGAAAAATGTTGATATTGACAAAATAAAAGATAATGACCCAAGAGAAATAGAACGCAGAATGTTGCGTGATACTTATGCAACTTTTGGCTGTGAAGGTGGAGACCCAACTTATCGTTATTCTTTAATTGATGGTGTAAAAGATGGCTTTTTAATAAATCCAAGAGTACTTGATGCAAGAACTGAAATTACTACACAACTTTTATCTGATGAAGGTTATGCCGTTACAGTTACCAATGAAGAGGGAGAAGAAACAGAAACATTTGTTTCTCGTGATTTTGAAAAGAAATTTTTCTCAGAAAAAACTAACCGTGTTTTTTGCGAGACTTTTTTGAAAAATGCTTTGCGTGACCCAATTACAAATGAAATTGGGAAAACGTTGATTTTTGCTGTAAGTCAAAACCATGCAAGAAAACTGACAGAGATACTAAACGATTTTTCAGCACAACTTTATCCAAATAAATACAATTCAGATTTTGCAGTACAAGTAACTTCACAGGTTAGTGATGCACAACAAATGACAATAAATTTTACGAATAACAACCTAAACGGAAAAACAAATTGGTTGGAAGGTTACAAATCGAGCAAAACAAGAATTTGCGTAACCGTTGGAATGATGACTACTGGTTATGACTGTACAGATTTGTTAAACCTGTGTATGATACGACCTATATTCAGTCCTTCTGATTTTGTGCAGATAAAAGGAAGAGGAACAAGAAAACACACCTTTGAATTTAAACACAAAAACGAATTAGGAGAAGAAGAAATCATACAGCATGAAAAAAAGTATTTCAAACTATTTGATTTCTTTGCCAACTGTGAATATTTTGAAAAAAAGTTTGATTATGATGAAAAACTGAAAATCCCCAAACCAAAAACCAAAGGTGGTGAAGGCGGTGGCGATGGAGTTGACATTGATATATACACCAGTTTCAGACCGGACCCGTTAGCAGTTTTAAATGAAGAACAAGTAGGATACGGAGGAATGAAAATTGACCGTATGCTTTTTCAAAAGTTTGAAGATAGAATTGTAATGGACGACATTATTAAAAAGCATGTTGAACTTGGTAATTGGGAGCATGTAATTAGTCATATTCAAAGTGAAATATTTGACAAACCTGATGAATATTTCAACCTTGAAAAATTGCGAAAGGCAGGTAAAATTGACCGTAAAGTCTCCATTCGTGAAGTAGTAGAAAAGGTATTTGGCATTATTCCAAAATTCAAATCGAAAGACGAATTATTAGAAGAGGAATTTGACAAATTCATTTCTATCTATCCACCAGAAGAAGATGTAAATGTAAGGGCTTTAAAATACTTTTTCAAAGCTTATGTAGTTGACCAGGACATTAGGGAAATTTTGAAATTAAAAGATTTTCAGGCATTACAAACCAATGCTACATTATCAATTTCACAGTTTAAGGCAGTTACAGAAAAGTACAGGGCAGTTATCCCAATGTACATTAAAGATTATATCAACTTAGAGCAGTTTGTTGCCTAAACAAGGAATTTATGTTAGATAATACAACAAGAAAAAGAATAGACGATTGCAGAGATATTTTAGTAGGTAAATTACCCGACCCAAAATCGCAAATAGAACAAATTACCATTGCTTTGATTTATAAGTTTATGGACGACATGGACAAGGAGTCGATTGATTTAGGAGGAACTGCAAAGTTCTTTTCTGCCGATTTTGAAAAGTTCAGTTGGAATAATCTTTTTAATGCCAAAGTAACCGCTACGGAAATGTTGAGCTTGTATTCGGAAGCCATTGAGAGTATGGAAAAAAACCCCAATATTCCACAACTGTTTAGAGATATTTTTAAAAATGCTTATTTACCCTATCGTGACCCTGAAACACTAAAACTGTTTTTAAAATCCATTGGCGAATTTGAATACACACACAGCGAAGTGCTGGGAGATGCCTTTGAGTATTTGCTTTCGATTATGGGTGCACAAGGTGATGCAGGGCAATTCCGCACACCAAGACATATTATTGATTTTATAGTTGAGGCAGTTGACCCTGGTAAAACAGATACCATACTCGACCCTGCATGTGGAACAGCAGGTTTTTTGATTTCTGCTTTTAAACGAATTAAAGAAAAGAGTACAGACGCAAAATCTTGCGTATCAACGTTAACGCCTGACCAAAGAAAGAAACTGATTAAAAACTTTATTGGGTACGATATTTCGCCCGATATGGTGCGATTGAGTTTGGTAAACTTGTATTTGCATGGATTTTCTGACCCACATATTTTTGAATACGACACCTTAACAAGTGTAGATCGTTGGAATGATAGCTTTGATGTAGTACTTGCCAATCCTCCATTTATGTCTCCGAAAGGTGGAATACGACCACACAAAAAGTTCACCGTTACTTCTAACCGGTCAGAAGTGCTGTTTGTTGATTATATAGCCGAACATTTAAACCCAAATGGCAGAGCAGGAATAATTGTACCCGAAGGCGTTATTTTTCAAAGTGGAAAAGCTTACAAACAATTGCGTAAAATGTTGGTTGATAGTTATTTGTATACTGTAGTTAGTCTGCCTTCAGGTGTTTTTAACCCATACAGTGGCGTGAAAACCTCTATTTTATTAATGGATAAAGCCATTGCCAAAAAGAGCAATAAAGTATTGTTTGTAAAAATTGACAATGATGGTTTCAACCTTGGCGCACAACGCAACAAAATTAAAGGTGGGCAATTAGGTGAAGCTATTGAGGTTTTAAGTCACTTTAAAGAAAATATTGAAAACGGTACTGATTTTGAAAATATAAAATTGGCTCATGCAGTTGAAAAAACAAAAATTGCAGAAAATGGGGAGTATAATTTTAGTGGGGAAAGGTATAAAGTAATTGATATTATTTCAACAAATTACCCAATCGTTGAACTTGGTGATATTTTCAAATTATCCAGTGGAAATGGTCTTACAAGTAAGAATATGATTTCAGGCAAACACCCTGTCTATGGTGGGAATGGGATAGCAGGTTGGCATGCTGAATATTTTATTGAGCAACCGACAATTGTAATTGGAAGAGTTGGTGCATATTGTGGTTCGATACATATTACAAAACCATTCTCATGGATTACTGATAATGGCTTATATGTTACTGAGTTTTTGAAGAAGGATGTAAACCAATTTTTTTTAGCTTTGATGTTAAAGGAATTAAATCTTAATCGTTTTGCTAAAGTAGGAGGACAGCCTTCAATATCCCAAAAACTGTTAAGGAACAAAAAATTCCTCTACCACCCCTATCCATACAAGAAGAGATAGTAGACGAAATTGAAGGCTACCAAAAAATAATAGATGGGGCAAAAATGGTAGTAGAAAACTACAAACCCCAAATTGATATTGACCCAGATTGGGAAATGGTGGAGTTGGGTGAACTGGTTAAACTGGTTGGAGGTGGTACGCCTTCAAAAAAGATAGATAAATATTGGAAAGATGGTACTATCGATTGGGTATCATGTTCTGATTTTAAAAGTAATTCAAAATATTTACCTGATTCAATCAGAAAAATTACACAAGAAGGATTAGAGAATTCTTCTTCAAACTTAATTAAAAAGGAAACTTTAATATTAGTTACCCGTGTGTCGTTGGGTAAATTGGCAATTACAAAAAAACCAACTGCAATAAATCAAGATTTAACTGCTTTAAATTTTGTATCAAAATCTATTAATAAGTACTTTGTTTATTACTACTTGTTATCCATTTCAGATAAAATAGAACAAGATGGTAATGGGATAACCGTAAAAGGTATAAATCGTGAGTATGTTAAAAGAATAAGAATCCCATTGCCTACAATAAAGATTCAACAGCAAATAGTGAAACAAATTGAACACGAAATTGAATTAGTAAACTCAAGTAAACAACTCATAGAAATATTTGAGCAAAAAGTAAATGATAGAATTGCTAAAGTTTGGGGTGAGTAATGAGAGCATTAGACGAAATGACAAATAGACATGATAAAGTTGCCTTTCTTATTGGGAATGGTCCAAATTTGTTTTCCAATATTATGCCTTCCTGGAAAGAACTTTTGAAATCAGCAGCAGACCGACCAATTGATTTTGAGTTAGACGGTCTTTCCAATACAGAAGTTTACGATTTGGTAGAAATGAGTTCAGAAGATCAGCACGGGGTTAAAGAAAGAGTTAAAAATAAACTCATTTTAAAGGCAACTGATAATATTGAAGTCCACAGGAGATTAATGGAATTTGCTGCAAAAAATAACTCACCTGTTCTCACAACAAATTTTGATGAAGCGTTGGAAACCTCAGTAAATGCCAATTTGTATCATATCGAAACCAAAAGGTTTACTCGTTTTTACCCTTGGAAAACCTATTATGGACATTCTCAATTAAAACTCCCAACAGATGGTTTCGGTATTTGGAAAGTACACGGTGACGTACGATACAAAGACAGTATTCGTCTTGGTTTAACAGACTACATGGGAAGTGCAGAAAGGGCAAGAAAACTAATACATAATGGAGAAGATAGATTATTCAAAGGCAAGCGTCAGCAATTCTGGCAAGGTCACCAAACTTGGCTACACATTTGGTTCAATTTACCAATTGTTATTGTTGGTTTAGGCTATGGAATTGATGAAGTATTCTTACGTTGGCTATTAATAGAACGAAAACGCTATTTGAATATCGACCATGAGCCAATGGAGGTTTATTATGTTTCTAAAGGCACACCTGCTCCTGCTATCAATAACCTGATGCTGAATCTTGGTGTACAAGTAAAGTCTGTTAACAATTATGGCTTATCATATGCTATTTATGAGTTTCGTTTATTTTAATATTTGGCAAATAAAGTCTGTACGAAAAGAAGATTTTGAAAAGATTAAACTTGGCTTTAGCGATGATTTTGGAAAAGCTACAAATCCTTTTATGTTCAGCATAGAAGGAGAAAGTAGAGTTTTTGATTTACTAAAATATTTATGTGCTTCTCACTCAGATGTAAAGTCTTTAATTGGTCAATACAAAAAACTTGTTCGCGAACGAAATGATATCGCACATGCAAACGGTAATATTACCTTTCGAACAGTAAGCTATTTAGAAACCAGAATAAATGATATTATTTGTTATGCAGGAGAAATTCAAAGTTATAGCCAACCAATTATTGAAGAGTGTTTTGAGAACTTTCTGATTGAAAGCCAATATGAAGAAACACGGCAATACTTTGATATTAATGAACAAATAAATGAGGTATTAATTCACGAACACTATCTGTCTCAAAAGGACATTGAATTTTGTTTGAATTATGATATTACACAACTCACAGAGCAGCCAAACTCTGCTGAAATTGAAAAGATATTTGAACACTTAAAAAAAGAATACGGAGAAGAAGAAACAGCCAACGCATAAAGCCATACAAGAAAAATGGCTTGAGGTCAGTTCCAGTATTTAATATTTGTTATTATCTTAATATAAGTGGTTTTATTGTTTTGAGGTTTGTCTTTTAATAACAAGTCTAATCAAATTGTGTAGTAATACCATTAATATTATTACTATAATAATTCCAATTATTGTATCTACAATTCTTTGGGTAGTCAACATGTAGCGATCTTGTAAAAACAGACTGTACAGTAATGTTATCATAATAGTTAAAAAGAATGTGTATGATGCATAGTGCTTTGCAAATGCAATATTAATGAGTGCTAAGGTTGGGAAAAGGAGTATTGCAAGAATGATTGAATCCTGTATGAAAAAAATTATTACAAAAGCGAATATGCTTCCTATTAATGTTCCATAAAGTCTATGTTTTATTCTTTCTTTTGAAAATTTATTATTAGTTTTTATAATAAGAAGTGCCGTCATTGGAATCCAGAAACCTTCAGGAATAGCAAAAGAGTATGAAATGATATTTGCGATAATTACTGTTAATGTAAGTGTAAATGCAAATTGAATATTTGATTTATAGTCTCTGAATATGATTGTATATTTAAATGATTCATGGTTTGGGTTTCTTTTTGAAGTTGATGGATATATTTTGTACGAAATAAAGAAAATTATAACAAGAAGCATGCCGCCGCAGAAGAAGAATACACCAAATAATAAAGCTACACTGAAATCTGCAGGAACTCCTGATCCTATTATAAACATATCAGTAGTAAAAAGAATTGTACTGGCTATTTGCGGAGTAGAATTTGCCGATAATGCTACAGGAGGAACCAGGAAACAAATAAAAATAGTCGTTGAAACTGCAGAAAAACCATAGTAACTTCCTAAGAAAACTGTAATTCCTCCAGTTATAGAGAGGGCTGTTGAATAATGAAATTGAGATACATATCCTTCATTTATTCCAATTGTTTTTATTAAGCTTATAAGAAAAACTCCAATTACAGCAAAGATTAAATACAGTTGTGGTTGATCAGTAAGGACGTAATATAGTGATAATAAACCACCAAAAATTCAGGCAATTAATCCGAGTCGTATTGTTAAAGGTGAAATTTCAAAATAGTGTTTATAGTTTAGTTTTTCCATATTGTTTTATATCTGAGTTTTTAATTTAGGTTTTGTACGTTAAACATTTGTTTTAATATATTCTTAAAATAATTAACAAATAAATTGCTTTGGTATTAAAATAACTTAAAGAAACGGTATTATTATTCTGCAGATCCTAGATAGAAGATTTTACTTCTTTATTTAAAATATCATAATATTTATAACTAACAATATCATAAAATGTTTGATACTTCAAAAAGACGAGAGTAACTCTCAGAATAAATTGAATATTAACATAAGTGATCTATGATTAAATTGAGAAATAATAATATCAATTGATAGAGTTTGAATTATTTATGATAAGATTATTGAGTTTATGAATGAAATATAAAACAATTCACATTACAGGGGAATGATGAAACAACATTAATTTGGCCTGAAGATATAAAATTTCCTGAAATTGATGAAGATTTTAATTTGAGAGATGCGATGATGCAATCTGAAGAAGACTTTATCAGTTATGAAAATTATGTTTCTACGGGGAAAGAAACATTTGATGAATTAATGAAAATAATGGGATTCGATTTGTGCGAATATGAAATAATTTCCTATATTAGAGACGAATTATACATGAATGGTAGCCTTGACAGTGTGAAAAAAAGGTGTTTTGATTCTAGACTAGATACTTTATATTCAGATTTAAATCGTATTTTAGATAAGAGACTGCTACAGCTCTGGAATAAAGAATCAAAAAAATATAATAGAAAAACAGATGAAAAAGTGGCATCTGTGAGATCAATTCTTCTTGAACTTAAGGATAAAAATATACAAGGTCAGAGACATCTTGACAGTATAATAACAGATCCTGAAGAGGTTCCCTATGAGGAAATTCACCAACTTACAAAAATAATTATTCCATTATTGTCAAGCTTGATGTTGTTGAATACACCTTCAAAAGTAAAAGCTAAGGAAATGAATGAAATGATAGAACATTTGAAGCATATGTTTCCAAGGCTTGAGAATATGATTCACGAAACTTACATGATGTGATATGATATGATAAATTGAAAAATTGTTAAAATATGGTCAAAAATATTATTGTCATCTCCATTCTATTAATGAAATAATTTCAATTTATGATAAAATAATTCATAATACCAAATATTTTAACATTAAAGGAGGATTATGACTAATTTAAGAAATCATTTTAGTGGATTTATTTTGTTGTCAGTTATATTGATTGTGATTTTTCCATCACAAGTTAAAGCTCAGATGGTTGTAGCTGAGATTGAAGGAAATTTTATTCACGAAAAAAAACCTGAGGTTTTTCATGGATATCTAGTCTTAATTGAAAATTTTGCAAAAAATTTCTGTCCTGTCTTAAATAATCCAAAAAATAAAATGTCAGGTGCATCTGAATATTTAATGACAACATCTTCATGGGCTCAGAATGTAAATGCTTTTTTAGCCATTAATACAAGCTTTTTTGATCCTGAAAAAGAATATAAACCTAATGACTTAAGAATTGTTTTCGGACCTACTAAAATTGATGGAAAACTTATCTCATCAACGTTGGAAAGGCCTGATAAAAAGGGAAATCCTGCACTTCTATTTGATAAAAAAGGTGAGCCGAGAATTATTATGGCAACAGGGAAAAATGTTAATAATGCATATAATGTGATTGGCGCTCAATGGGAAGGTAGTAGTAAGCTGGGCAATAATGGATCTCTATTAATTGAAAAAGGAGTTATGCAGGGCAGTTCTACCCTTCCTGCACCATTAGAATTAGCTCCAAGAACAGGTGTTGGACTTACAGAGGATAATAAGGTTTTAATTATTCTGATGATCGAAGGTAGACTTCCTTCAAGTGCAGGAGTAAATTTAACACAATTCGCCAAGATATTTAAAACACTTGGAGCATACAATGCAATAAATTTTGATGGTGGCGGGTCAAGTACCATTAGCTATGTACCTAATAAAGATTTACCATTAAATGAATCACTGAAATTGTATAATACTCTTAAATCATCAATTCATAAAAGCGATGATAAAGATTCGTTACTGTTTGCTATAAAACAAAGAGATGCTCGAATTCCATTTGCAAGTTCGCCTTCAGGAGGTTCTATATTTGAGAGCGCTTTGATGTCTAAGAATGAAAAAAATAAAAATAAAAAACTGAAAATTCAGGCCAATCAACTGTATAGGCCTGTAGCTGCACATCTAGGTTTTACATTAAAAACAAATAAATAAGAGTTTTTCAACTATATAGCTCTTGGGGTGGTTAACCGCAACAGTCTTCACTTTGCGAGTTACGCCCGTCAAGAAGAACGCAAATGGAAAACTCCAAGTTCGCGAAAAAAATGTTTTTTATTTTAACTTATATTTAGGCAATGTGATTGAATACAACCATTTCTTACGTCTGAGTATTTAATAATTACAGTGGACATGTTGCTGTACTGCATTTTAATAAACATAAACTTTTATAGTTATTGTTTATAAATACATAAAGTATATTTATTAAAAAGAACACAAATTAAGGAAAGTATTCTATGAAACAAAAGGGACTATTACTGCTCTTGGCTTTAAGCGCTTTGCTCGTAACTACCGGCTCTCTGTTTGGAGGTGAAACAAATCAAGACAATATCATTGCTGAAATTATTAATGTTCAGAAATATAATAGATCAATACATGTTATGGCCATGCTTTTAGTAGGTTTTGGTTTTCTAATGGTGTTTGTTCGGAAATATGGACGTTCAACACTCACTGCAACATACTTATTAGTTAGTGTAGGCATACCTATGTATTTTCTTGTTTCAGAGGGATCAAGTGTCGAAATTGAAAAATTGATTCTTGCTGAATTCGGAACTGTTTCTCTGCTTATTTGTGCCGGTGCGGTTTTGGGGCGTCTTAAAATGATACAGTATATTCTTTTGGGAATACTTTTTATGCCATGTTATGCTTTAAACGAATGGATTGTTCTTTCCGGAGGGTTGGGATTAATTGGAAAAGGTATGTTTATTGATACTGGAGGTTCAGTTATAATTCATGCATTTGGAGCTATATTTGGTTTTGGAGCTATATTTTCACTAACAAGTAAAAAAGAATTTGAAACACCTGTGGAAACAGATGAAACAAGCGATAAGTATTCATTGCTTGGAAGTATGGTGTTATGGATATTCTGGCCAAGTTTTTGTGTAGCAATTGTTGCTCCCAAGGATATCCCTGCAACAGTTATTAATGTAATTCTGGCGTTGTGCGGATCTACAATTGCAGCTTATTTTTCATCCGTAGCCTTTAGAAAAAAAGTTTCTATGGAAGACATGGCGAATGCCACACTTGCAGGTGGAGTTACTATTGGAGCAACATGTAATTTTACCACGCCTGGGACTGCCTTTGTAATCGGTATTATTGCAGGAATTCTTTCAACTTACGGTTTTGCAATTCTAAAAGAAAAAATACAAAAACTAATTAAAAAAATGGACACGTGCGGAGTTCTTTATCTTCATGGCTTGCCTGGCTTACTTGGAGGATTATCTGTTTTAGTAGTTGTGAAAAGTGTAAATCCCGGAGCACAAATATTAGGTATTGTAATATCTATTGTAATTGCACTTGTAGCAGGGTTGATTGTTGGAAGAATTGTGAGATTTATTGGTACAGTAAGAATTCCGTATTCTGATGAATCTGAACTTGAAGTGGAATGATATGTTCCTAGTTGAATTAAGAATATTTTATTATTCAGCCATTTTTTTGTTGTAGTTCAAGCTTTAGCACGACCCCGACAAATGTCCGAAATTTCATAATGAGACTTTTGAATGGAGTACCTCGGACATTCCTGTCCGAGTAATAACGGATAGAAATATCCGTTTAACTTCAAGTATCATATAAGCTTGTCTGCACGATCATGAAAACACACTAAAGTGTGAACTCCAACAGCTCTAAGTTCAATGGTGTTAAGTAATCAGTAATACTTTTTGTGATTTATCACTGTTTTTGTTGAGTAGTATATAAAAAGACTATTCACTGATTACTTTTTACCAGGCGTCATTCTTCGAACTCTCCTCTGAAACTAAGTTGCTGGTTGATAGTTAACGGTTGTTGGGTAGGGACGGCTGTCCCAGCCGCTGACTTTATCCACTAAATATTACATCTTGCAATGACATGTTCCAAAACTTCGTTACCTCCTGGAATATCCATTATTATATTTTTAATTTTGCAAT
>Ga0307987_1000594_pt1 | contig 21358 bp, 13 predicted proteins | sample EllFjometagen181_FD_203157 | JGI IMG/M metagenome (GOLD analysis project Ga0307987, IMG submission 203157) | Marine microbial communities from Ellis Fjord, Antarctic Ocean - #181 | ecosystem: Environmental > Aquatic > Marine > Unclassified | place: Southern Ocean | collected 2014-10-08 | reverse complement strand
AGTCACCACCTTTATTTCCTTCCAATTTTACTTTTAGAATTGCACTTATCACTTTTGTGTATTCCAATCCTTCCATCAAAAACTCTATTCTTTTTGCATTTTCGCCATCTGCCACTTTCCTTGCTTCTTCCAGAATCAATCGAAGTTCGCTAACTCTTTTCGGCGTATATATTGTTGGTAATCCATTAAGTATCCCTAATTTCCAATTCCAATTATGAGCGGCAATCTCGCTAGTTATTTTTTCTATTTCTTGAAAATACTGTTTGACCAAAGGTGCCGCGTCACCAAATCCTATCCTGCAATAGTCATCAAGCTCCTTTTCAACATCAAGGGACGGATTCCACATTAGTTTATAGAGCATATAGTAATTAAGCCCATTGCTACCCCAATAATTAAACAGGGAATCATTATCAACTGCGTATACTTGTCCTCTGGAAAAAAGCTCGTTAAAATCTCTTCCCATTTGTGAAATATAAACATAATTCAGCCCATAGCCCTCGCATAACATATTGCTGCGAAGTGCCATCTTCCCGACTATTCGTTTCTGCCATTCCCTCCACCATATTCGATCATCCGCGAGCATGCCATCATTGAGGTAATCAAAACCCACGTACGACATCAAAATAGATTCATATTCAATCTTGCTGGCAACCGGTGGTGCTGTTACCGCGCCATATCCACTAACAGAAATCATTTTTCCTGGACATTTTTGAGAGAATTCTTTGCCAATCCGGTTCCAAAATCTGACATAGCGATCACTCAGACTACAATAATCAAAGGGACCACTTTCATACATCAATTGGTATGGGGATGCCTTTTCCGGTTTATCCCAAGAAAGGCATTTTTCGCAAAGGCAAAATCCGGCATTACCACCATCATTAATTGCCGCCATGAAAACGGATGTTGAATGATCCTTGTAGTGTTCAACTGCATTTGCTACCACTTGACTGGCAACATTAGGATTAGAAACACAAAGCTTAACTGTATATTTTGTCAGCCCTCATTTATCAAAATTCTGATTTCTGGTACCATCCGTCTGTTCAGCGAACCAGTCGGGGTGCTTCTTGTTATAATTATCCCACCACTTTGTGAACCCGTGCCCGCCGGGAGATACTTCAACGCTTCCTCCCATCAAATGAAATTTCTGCCAGTCATACAGGCTTTGAGAAAGATGTTTATATTCATCATTGTCTATACCTACTTCCTTCCAGTCAGTTGCCCAATAGGACTGATAAATTGGTGTTCGGCATCGCCGCGACATAATGACTGGTTTTTCTGTAAATGGAGATTTCATAGAGACAGAAAGAGTATCTCTTTTACTAAAAGCCAAACCATATTTGCCGGGCCAGAGCCATCTGACATTTAGATATTGTTCAACGAAACGACACGTGCCATTCCATGTTCCATTTTCACCACTTCCATAATTAGGATTAAAACGGTTATCATCTCTACCAAAAATAAATATGACATTACCATCATGCTGGCAGATAAACTCACCCACCTGCATTTTTGTGCTATTTAATCCCACGCTTGCAGCCAAATCAGTTGGTCCAAGCGATAAGACGGAACGGTCAGCCTTTTCAAGTTCGCTCTCTCTTCTAACAGGCAGTGTGATTCCAGTTATCAGTTTGATATATTTATTAAGTGCTTCAGCACTCGCTACAATAACTTTAGATGCATTATCCGGGATTGCAATCACTGCTATAGGTTTTTTATTCTTTACCAAGGTCAGAGTTACATTAGTGCCACCAAAAGCGCAAAGCGAAACCATTAAGATTACAATTATGACGGAGTATTTTTTTGACATTATTACTTTCGGTATGTAAAAAATCTTCTGAAGTTGGAAACGTTAGTTAATCAAGATTACTGTTCCCTGCGGTTCAAGAGTAACTGTTAAAATCACATCCCCACCAGAAACTGAAACTTCGCCAAGAAATGATTTAGGCATATTAGTGCTGTTGAAATTGCCAGAGATAGTACCTCCATTAAGATCAAACAATTTATAGTCTCCAGGTTCCAAACCACCTAGGTTTTCTACATTTAATTCTCCGGCAAGCGTAATGTTACCGCCTGAACTATTAAAAGTTACCTGATCGCTTGTGCCTGCAATGGCATCCAGTTCAAAAACAGATGCGCAACCTGACTGAAGAATAAATGTGCCATTGTTGATGACTGCCAGCATCACTTGCACCAGGCTCAAGAGCTGTCTTAACCGTAAGATCACTGTTATCAAGATTTACAGTTCCATTACCTTTAATGGCTCCAAGTGTTTGTGTTGCACTACCAACTAGACGAAGAGTAGCACCCGAAAGAACTGTAACAGCACCGTTCGTAGGAAGATAATCGTTACCATTAATATTTAAACTACCATTGGTAATAATTATGCCACCAGTAAAATCATTCGTAATGTAGCAACTCACACCATCAGGACAATCAATGAGTACGGATCCACCCCCGCTAATCCATCCACCATAACCGGGATTGGCGTGTCCCCAGAGTGCCACCCCTGATTCCCTTGCGAAAACAATGGTGCTGTTGGTTGTCAATATCCATTCACTCTGTTGGTTATTTTTTGCTTCAATTGTAAGATTTCCCGTGCTACCACCACTATTAGGCAGTACGGCAACAAGTCCCTCAACGCATCCCCCTTCCACGGTAAGTGTAACATCAGAGGCTCCTGCATCTTTGATTAGTAAATTCATGGGCGAAGTAACTTGCAAGTAGTTATAGATTGTAACATCCGTTGCCAATGCCAACGTTGCACCTATTCCACCGTTACGATACGTGCCATCTCCAAGAGCATGGGCATGTTTAGCTAAAATTTCTCCATCACCATTGTTTTGCACTTTACTAGCAGTATTTGACCCAGCCAATGTTAGAAAGCCTGAATAGTTACCTGAAATCTCATGTGTTCCACCGATATTACCAATTTCACCATTTACTATGATTGTTCCATTTGGGCTACGATAAAAACGGATTTCGACCCCAGACACCAGAATATCTACATCAAAAATCAGATCGACCTTCATAGTTGATGCGTCAACATCGTAAGTCCCGGTTATTGTTATTTTTGAATTATTAGACGTTTCAATGGTGTAATTTCTATCTCCAGTAGCAGAACACTGTATGGCAGATAAAGATACATCTGTATCTAAATTTATAATTTGCGCCTCATCTGGTGCACTGTTTTCAAGTTTCACCGTATCGCCTGTTACTGGAGGAGTATCACTAGTCCAGTTTATTGGATTACTCCAATTGTTGTCAACTCCACCATTATCCCAATACCTAGTGGCTCCGTATATCCTATTGCTCAATACAACCATAACAAACAAACAAATCACATACTTACTTACTATACTTTTCATTTTACCTATTTCCTTTTTTTTTTTGCTCTACAATGATTTTACAGAATCACGAATAATCAATTCAAGAGGAATTTTTACATATTTCGGTTGATAATTATTTTCTCTCACAAAATCTACAGCATGTAACACTGCACTTTTGCCCATTTCTTTTATATTAATAGATACAGTTGTTAGAGGTGGTTTAGATTTTTCAGTTCTGGGATCATTATCTATGGAAATAAATGATATATCTTTCGGCACATCTATGTTTTCTTTGTTTGCAACTTCCAATGCTGATAATGCCATCAAATCATTATAAAATATTATTCCCGTAGGTCGGTCATTTCCTTTCCATATATCAAGAAACGAAGTTTTTGCCTGTTGAGCATTCTCATATCGACTTTCTGATCTGACATAGGCAGGATTATATTCTAATCCTGCATTATTTAATAGTTCACAATACGCTTTCCACCTCAATGATGCCGTATTTGATTTTTCAAGAGAAGGCAAAATGAAACCTATTTTCCGATGACCTTGTTCATAAAGAAAATCAAAAGCGATTTTTACCGCTTTACTATGATCAATTCCAATATGAGCAACACCTGGTCTCTCAAAATACGTGGTAACTAGTGGAATATTTAAATTCCGTAGTATTTCGTAATGTTCATCAGATGGAATAGGAAGAATTAAGGCATCAACTTGCGATAATCCTGCCAATTGATCTGCTTGAGACGGCTTCACATTCAAAAGCATAAGAGAATAATCTGTATCCCAACATCCCTCACAAACACCGTCAAATAAAGTCTGATAAAACGGAATTTTATGCATAGAGTATTCAGCAGGCCAAACCAAACCAATGGTATGAAAAGGAATAACTTTGCCGGTTCTGCTTGCCGCCATGCGCCGAGCGCCCTGATTACCATTAAGAGAATAATTGATTTTTTTAGCAACACTCAATACGCGATCACGAGTTTCACTGCAAATCTTAGAACTGCCATTCATAGTCATAGAGACAGTAGCTCTTGAAACCCCAGCTAACCGGCTGACATCTAATTGTGTAGGCTTATGAATGCGCGTTAATTTCCCAAAATTGTCACCATTTTTATCCATAAAAGCAACTATACAATATCTGTTAACGCGCGTCAACAGATTATTTTAGATTTTTATTTTGAGCAACTTACAAAACTAAAGAAATTGGCTTATCTACCTTCGCCTTTACGGCATGACATGTAGAGCCAACGTTATAGCCAGATTGCTTGTAGAAGTGATGATTGCCCTCATTAAAATATATTGTACGTTTCATTTACAAAACCTTTGATGTTAGAAAATCTTTAATATAAGGATTCCTGTTCAATTGATTTCGGTCAGCAAAGACGATGTTAAAGAAATTGAAAAGGGAAAATATTGTAATGCCTCCGTTTACCGTCTTGTCGCGCCGTTTTGTCGGGCCGTAGACAAGAACTGCGAAGGCGAATTTCCCTTTTCCCTTTTAACTTTTAACTTTCCTTCCCCCCCCCTATTGCCACCCATTAACACCCTGATAATCCCCGGACAATTCTTTATCTAGAAAAAAAGGATTTTGTCTGTTTTTTTCTGTTGACTATAATAATAATGTAGACTATTATCACTTTACATAATTATAAAAAGCTTATCATGCACTTAAACAATGTGTTGATAAAGCACTAACTAACAATCAAGCTTCTATCAATATCACGGCGGGCGAGTTATTGAGTTACTGATTGTACGCTGTGAACGGTTACCAAAAAGAAAGAGTTCAAGAATGAAAAATTACGGATGCAGGTGGACGATTAAACTGATGGGTGTTGTGTTGGCTATTTCTCTGGGGACGAGTGTGGTGAAGGCGGAAGTCCTGCTGTCGTACGATTTTGAGTCAGTGGCGCCGACGGACCTATTCGTTGTCACGTCGGGGGGCGGGGTGGTTTCGAACACAACCGTGACGGCTCTCGGAGCCAGCAACAAAGTATACCTCACGACGAGCGACTCCTCTCCGTGGGGGAGTTGGACCGGCATCGGTCAGGCATCTGGTGTAGTGGCCGGCCTCAACTCTACAAGCGGCTATGCCATCTTCGAAGCCAAAGAGAAGGCAAGCAACAGCTCGACTGTCGTAGCCACGCTCAATGCTCTCACGCCGGGCACTTACTACCTACGGATCAGCTACGATGAGAGCCGGATGGAAAGCGGCGGATTCAGAGTCGGAGTCGTGATATCGGGCAACAACGGTGGAATCGACCAGGGCGCACGGGGGGCGCCAGGTACACCTGGCACTTTCGTCGGTTTCGACAGGTGGGGCTACGGCGTGCGGTGTCTTGACCCGTTGTTCGACAACGCATTCATCAAGTGTGCCGGCGAACATGAACACAACAACAAGACCAGTAAGCCATACCCCTGGCGCATCAAGATCGTTCCCGCCGGTGCCACGCCCACCGACCTAAATGTATTCAAACAGGGCTCCTTTACCGAACTGGATATCTTCGTGCACCGTGACCAGACTGGCGAGACGTATATCGACAATCTTCTGATCGAGTACCAAAAAGTAGACGGTAATAAACCGGTCTATCTCGACGATCTCCTGCGCACAGCAATCATCTCCTCCGACTACAGCACTGCATACGTAGACTATCCAGGGACAACTGCACCCGGCGATGGCATGATCGAATATCTTCGTTACATCAACAACACCGATGCACCTTATACACGCGCCGGTGACGTTACAATCGACGTCGCAGCCTACAGTCTCGCATCCGGCGGTGTCTACAAATTCGGCTCAGGCGCCTTTGGTTACCGCGACCCCGCATGGAGACGTTTTTATCCACTGTGGATTAAAGGCGATGGACAGGTATCTCCTACGAATACCGTCGCAACGTGGACGCTGCGCGACCAGGGACTGGCGAGTCATGGCTTCGGGTGCTGGAACAACCAGCTCATCACTTTCGATCTTGCTGCAATACGTTCCTACCTACTAGATGGCACAGCAAACCCAATGCAACTGGTTGGTCAGTTCGGGATGTTGGGAGAAAACTCATCTGCTACCGCCAACGTGATTGGTGGCGTCTGGGTCGACGGTGTCAACGTGTTCATCAGTGCCACAAAGACAAGAGATGATGCTTCAGACGCTTTTGATCTTCGGCTGAATCCAGCCGATCGCTACCTGACGCTGGCCGTTCTCGATGCCAAAGATTGGCTCTATAGCTTCGGTGTCTTTAAGGACGTGAGCCTAACGGTGGTGCTAACGGGAACCGTCATCACGGTCAGATAGGGCTTTCATCGTCAATCCCGAATAGCGGCTTCCTTTGGAGGCCGTCAAGAAAGTGAGGTATGCACATAGTAACACTATCCATGCGTTTTGTAGTGCCATTGGCACTCAATCCAATGCCGATTTCATCCACTCCTACGGTGCCAATACCATCTTTATGGATGGGCACGGAACCCGAGTAGCAATTGGCAAATATCCAGTTTTTAACGGCTATACATCATCCCCTACCTAACAGCCTTTTTATTTTGGCAACGGTACTAGTAACTAATTCTCTTTAAACCATTATAGAAAGAAAATTTCATGAAACATTATTTTTTCGTTTTACTCGCAGCCATTTCAATTAGTAATCTCTATGCCGGTGAACTCAAAACTAAACCTATTTTCTTAGAAGATTTTTCTAAATGGGCAACAGTTGATTCCCTTCCTGAGGGATGGGATTGTAAAGGGAACATTCTACCATCCGCCTGGGAACCTGTGATACGAGAAAAACAACCGGCCTTTACAGCACAGGTACTTACCGATACCACTGGCAAACAAAGCGCACTGTGGCTTAACGGTAAAATCCGCAGCAAAGGTCTTTTTGATATTCAGGACCGACAGCTATTTACCATCTCCTTCCGCGCCAAAGGGGCCGACGGCAATATCGTTGTTGAACTCAATGAGATTGGAATCGACAAAAAAAGTATCAAAGCATCTGTTGAAGTGTGTCAATTTGAAACAAAAGGACAATGGAAACAGTACTCTTCTAAAATTAAAATATTACCATTTAGCATCCGGCATGGACAGCTTGAACTTGTCGGTAAGAATGTGATAATAGATGATATCTGCATAACCCCATTTTATGAGGGGAAAGTAAAGAAAGCCCCACTACCGAAATTCACAATTCCTGTAATCAACAAATCAATCAATGTAGATGGTAAGATGGATCGCCAGGAGTGGAGAGGTTCCGTCGGCATGGAAAAACCTTTTGTAAACACCGGCACCGGTTTAACGGTGAACCGGTCAGCCGCTTTTCGAATGTTTTCCGATGGGACTAACCTCAACATCTACGTACGGGCCAATAATTACAAAAGAAGTTTTGTCAGCAACGCCAAGAAAAAAGATGGCGATGTTTTTCAGGATGACTCCTTAGAGTTTTACTTTAATCCACATCTCGGAGAGAAACGACCTGTGGTGGTCTACTTTATTGCAATTAATGCAAAAGGGATTGTTCTGGATATGGCAGAGAAAGTCTCAATTGCACAATACGAACACAATTGGGACTGCAAGGAACTACAGACCAAAACCTATGTGGAAAAAGATGTATGGCACACGGAAATGTCTCTCCCTCTCGCCTCAGTTGGTCTTAGCGCTGGAACTGCTTTTGGTTTTAATATCTCCCGCAATATGTTATTCCCACAGGAATACTCTAACCTGACCGGTAGTGGCTATAAAGATTACCTGCGCATGGCAACATGTGTAATAAAACCAGCACCGGGAATATTCTGGAATTTTTACAGCCAACGGGGCGAGGTTAAAGGATCTGCCTCTATTATAAATTCACTGAATAAAGAGATCGACATTGAAACTACCATGGGTAGTGAATTCAAGAAAAAGAAAGAGCAAAAAAGAACCCTACGTTTAGCATCTAAAGAAGAAGACACCATAAAAATGGCCGTATTTGAAGGCTACTCGGCCACGGGTGATGTCTCTTTGCAAGTAACTGGCAAGGATACCCATCCCCTATTTCAAGTAAGTCGTAGACTGGTTCTGGGTACACGTAACACACCTGTCAGTGAAGATGCGGTTGGGACTGATTCGCGAAATTTTGTTGATTACTATCCGGCCCAAAGAAAGGTTAATATTCTTTTTAAAGATGCAGGTCAGCAAAACACCCTCTTTCGTAGCGAGTACGCATATACCAGCGTCTTTATCAGCCATGACGGGAAAGAGGTCTACCGTAAAGATATCCCCTCTGTTGAGTTTGCAAACGATGATGCCCACGTTAGCTTCCCTTTTAAGCAAAATACCAGTGGCACCTATAAACTAAAAGCAGCGGTATTTAATAAAGAAGAAACCTGTATTTCCGTTGCCTATGGTACATTTGAAATCCGTGATATGCCTTGGCTTGGAAACTCACTGGGGAATGACACTACCGTCATCCCACCGTTCTCACCGATTACCGTTAAGGGAAATTCGATTTCCTGTTGGGGCCGCACCTACACCTTCGGCGCCAATGCCCTCCCCGTTACCATACTCTCTCAGGGCCATAATGCTATTTCAGCACCGATTGAATTAAAGGGGGCACTCAACGGAAGCGTCCAGCAAACACTAGCCGTGATCGAACCATTTAAGATTGATCATAAAGAGGGTGACAAGGTGCGCTTCTCTGCCACCCTTGGGATAAAGAACCTTCAGGTGAAAGTTCATGGATCGATTGAGTATGACGGGATGACGCGCTATTCATTTGAGCTATTGCCAAATGCCAGCAATGTGCTGGATACGCTGAGCCTTACACTTCCAGTAACAGAATTGGAATACATGCATACCAGTGCCAACCGGCGTTATCCGATCATTAACATTGCCACACAGCCAGATAAAGGTGACTATAAATCCGAAGGGGTCCCTGTCTGGCACGAAAATTATGATTATTCAAAGTTTAGGCGACAGACACTTTATTTCCCAGAAAAGGATGGCATCGTGTGGTCAAGTAAAGGAATAAAATCAAAAACCATCATAGGTGATTTTCTCTCCTTCTTCTGGCTGGGAAATACGAAAAGCGGACTATTTTGGTGTGCCGATAATGATAAAGGTTGGAATTGTGACCAACAAAAATCCCGTTACCGTTTGGTACGCAATAACGGAACCGGGACATTACATGTGGATTTTATAAACAAAAAAACAGATATGAACAAGGGACGTATAATAACCTTTGCATTAGCGGCAACCCCCGTAAGACCTCATGTAAAAGGGGCAAATGCGGTATTCAAAACAGGGTCAGAAGGGTTTAACAACCCCAACATGCAGGGAATTCAAGGAATCCGCTTTCGCAATGACAATTTGTATTATCAGAAGAAATTCCGTACAAAGGAAAAAGAGAGAGGGCTTCCAGCACATCTTTATTTTGCCAATGACCTACTGGCAAAAAATGATCCGGCGCTAAAACATATGGGCAAAGAGTGGTTTTCACTTCCCTATTTTGAACTAGGAGATCAAAGTGCCAATGCCAGTTGGTTGGAGAGACGTTTTTCATCCGATCGAAAAGACTATGCCTGTGCCTATACCACCGCTGTACCAAGTCGCACGGACTACTATCTTCATTGGATTGACAAATACATGGAACAAAAAGCAATCGACGGCATCTACATGGATAACTCGTTCCCGGCGGCAACCATAAATATTCATCAGGGTGATGGTGGTGGCTATGTAATGGATGACGGCACCATTCAAGGTGGCTATTCCCTTTTTGAAACCCGAAACTTGCTTAAACGAGTTGCGGTGCTAGCAAACAAGCATGAATGCACCCGTAGACACGTCTCCGTCCACGTAACCGGAGCCACCATGCCAGGGATATTCTCCTTTTCAGAATGGTGGTTAAACGGTGAAGATACTTACGATGACGCAAAAGACTTCATGGATTATTGGAAGCTACCAATTCTGGAAATACAAGGTGCGGGTGCCATGGGTGGAAACCTTGCATGGATGCCACTAGCCATAAAAAGCTGGGGTAATCCAACACCTGAAGAAAAAAAGAAAACCCGCACCGCTCTGGGCGCATTGAAACTCTTTGATATAAATGTCGAATGGGGAAAGATTGACTATAAATTTGCGCGCAAACTCAAGGATATTGAAAAAGAATTTGGTATCGATAAACCGGACTGTAATTTGATTGGTTACTGGGATAAGAGTAATCACAAAATAAGCAATCTGCCCAAAGGGGTAAAATGCAGTTATTATGTCCGCCCAAAAGTAGGTGCCCTTATCTATATGACCAACTTTAACCGTGAAAAAGTAACGTGTAGACCCTCTATCAATTTTTCCGACTACGGCCTTGACGGTTACACATTGGTAGATGCCGAAACTGGCATCGAAATTAAATTATTATCAGGACAATACACCATTAAAATCGAAAAACGGGATTTCCGTCTTTTGAAATTGGAGACCCCTTAACATGAATAAACACCAGTCTAGTTTTTACTTTGCAAACGGCTTCCCTCATCAAAGACGAGATTTCAATGCCGGAGAACTCTCCCTTAGCGTTGACAAATGGGGGGGGCTCGACTCCCTTCACCTCCTTGATATTTTCGAGATGGATGGACACTCATTCCCCGATCGTTTGGCCACCCCACCCTTCTTTAGCAAAGAAAATCGATTTTGCAACAACCGCCATCTCTACGGACCCGCCATCACTTTTTCAAGTACTGTAATCCAGAACGGAAAACCGGGACGAAGGCACATCTATTTTCCACAGAAAACCCAAATCTATCCCTTTGGCTTTCAAAGCACTTCAGACCATTATGATTGTCATCAGGAATATGACTTGGTGATGGATGACAAATGTGTCGCTCTCCGGTTTTTTGATGATTCAACAACGAAAGAAACCTTCCATATCCACTTTCAAAAATCTCACATCGTTTCTGGGAAAATCCGCACCATGAAAAATCAAGTGGTGGAACAATTTTGGGGAAGCGATGCCTACCGGGGAGAGGACTTCGATGCCACCAAACCATTTAAAGATAACTTCGAAGCGGATTTAGCTTGGGAGGATATTGGATTTAACGACAAACACGCCTGCTTCCAGATGAAAGGTCGACTCAACTTTAGTTATGGTGATAAAGAGTGCTATCTGGTTATCCTCTGCAATACCCCATTAGCCTTTGAAGAACGAAAAGAACATTACAGATTGTTTGCACCATGGGGCACTTCCAATGAAATGAAAGTCGCTATTGCCGTAGGATCGAACTTTGCGGAAGTATTAAAGAAAGCCGAAAATGGGATTGCATCCAATAATGATGTTTTTGAAAAAAAGGCGTTATTAATGTCCAAAACAAAAACAGAAAGCCCCACCATCCACATAGACAGTATGCCGGAGGCTGAGCTCTTTGCCAAGGTGATTGCCGAATATGAGCATAATATGGTATTTGAAGAAAAAGCTGACATCGCCTGCCTGCGTGCGGCCACCCACAAGTTTGGCTTCTTTGCCATGTGGGACCAAATCTGTCCGGTAAAAGCGTTTCTGGCCACCGGTGACTATGCTACATCAAAAAAGTTAATCACCTATATGCTTCAATACCCCCATATGAAAAGCTGTTTCTGGACTACAACACTACTTATCAACATGATAGCGGAATACTATGCCTATACAGAAGATTCCGATTTTCTACATCACAACTTCCCGCAACTGAAAGAGTTCTTTCTAGAAGCAGTTAAGCACACCTGCACCGAAAATGGTCTACTAGAACTGCCTATGTGTGCCGGGGCCGATTTCCCTGAGGAACTTGGATTTAATGATCTATTCTGGCCATCCTGCATCAATGGCTGGTGGTACGATGCCTGCCGAGCCATTCAACATATGGCAATTGTGGTTGGCGATGTCGAAGTGCCTGAAAAGGCGCGGGCTATTGCCAATCAAATAGAAGCTTCCTATATGGATATCTTCTATGACGAAGATAAGGGCTACCTGCATGTTGCGATTGATCCGGAAACCGGCAATAACTCCGGCGTCTACCAAAACGTAGCTTCATTTGCGATGGACTTTCCCTATGGTGAATACTTGTTTCGGCAACGTATTGTCGAATTGGCGGATTATCAGGCTAATATGCTTTACCATCCCGCCGGGCGTATCTCTATCAGCTTCGATGATGATTGCCATGAGATGTGGAAAAACTTACGAATGTTACAACATTTAGGGCACGAGACAAAACTGGCGCGGGCTGCCGGCATCAATAGTGAATCCGAACGTCTAACAGCAAATTACCTAACCCTTTTTGCAGATGCTTCCATTGCCATCGAAACCCATAACATCTGTTCAGTTATGGGAAATGAGACACAAACAGCCAACTGGCAGACATTCAGTGCCAGCGCCGCCTACGATGCAATTATCGGTGGATGTCTAGGGGTTCAGTGGCACATGGGGGGATTATTTTATACCCCAGGCGAAAGCGATCAAAATATGCACCTAAACAGATTCAAATTTAAGAATTCGACATGGGATATATGTATATCCAAGAGTGGCTGCTGGCCAGAAAGTCTTACAATCGACGGGCTTGAATTGAAGGGGTCTCTTCAAATTCCGGACACCTACTTCCATGATGCAGGTACACATAAGCTTGAAATTATACGAACAAAAAATACCCCTACTGCTATCACTCTGCTGTATGTACTTAACCTGAAAATAGCTGCTATCACTTCAACTCCTGAATCACTCAGCTTTCACGCACTCAATAATGCATGCACAATTATTAAAGCTTACTCTAACCGGCCTGTGCAGTTAAGAGTTAATACACAAGAATTTTCAATGGAATTCGATGCGGAAAAGAAAATTGTCTGGGCACAGGTGAGTGTCAAAGAAGGTGATACGATACAATTATCCAATATAATCAAAAAAGAGTTCGAAGCGTAATATGAAGAAAATCTACTGTAATCCCCTGCCCATACCCTCAATTCCAATTGGAAGAGGTGCTTTAAACAAAAATTACGAAGGCACCTGGTGGCGGGAATTTGGAGACCCCTCTGTCATTAAACATAACAATCGATGGTACCTGTTCCCCTCCTGTGGCATGATCTGGTGGTCGGATAACATGGTGGATTGGGTACATCAGGAAATCAACATCTCCGATGTGGGATGGGCACCCAGTGTAACTATTAAAGATGGCATCTTTTATCTGACAGCCTCCTGGGAGGGTTCCTGCATCTGGCGTGCCGATGATCCGCTTGGCCATTGGGAAAACATTGGTGAAATTTGTGATCATACCGGAGCAAACCTCCGCTGGGGTGATCCAGATCTCTTTACAGATGATGATGGTTCAATGTATGCGTACTACTCCATCGGGGCCAATAAAGGAGTATACGGCGTCAAATTAGTCGATAAAGACCCAACAAAATTCAGCACGCCTGCGACTCATCTTATTGCTTATAATCCACAGCATACGTGGGAGCGTTTTGGAGAATGTAATCAGGACCCAAGTATCTCTCACCTTGAGGGAGCCTCCATGACAAAACACAATGGTCGTTACTACCTGCAGTACAGTGCCGCCGGAGCTGAATGGCGTAATTATGCCGTAGGCTGTTATGTATCAGAACACCCCCTCGGTCCTTTTACCTATCAGAATCATAATCCTATTCTGATTCATCGAGGCGGGATGATCAATGGCTGTGGTCACAACTGTATCGTAGAGGGCCCTGATGATACCCTCTGGTGCTTTTATACCATTCTCATGCGTCGTTTCCATGCGTTGGAGCGACGCATCGGAATGGACCCTGTACTGTTTGATGAAATGGGTGAGATGGTTATTGATGGGCCTTCGGAATCACCCCGGTTTCTGGATGGCTCATATCCCAAAGATATTTTACCAGTGACAATTTGCCAGGGAGCAAAGGCCTCCAGTTTTACACCAGGACACGAACCCGAATGCGGCGTCGACAATTATATCCGGACCTGGTGGGAAGCCGAAGGAAACAGACATCCCCAATGGCTCGAAGTAGACCTGGATGGTGAATACGACGTGTCATCTGCACGGATACTTTTTTCTGAGCAATGTACTAAAGATCCAAAAGCAGAGGCAATATGGCGATTTAAGATTGAAGTGTCATCTCAGAGCTCGGGTTCCAACTGGGAAATGATCTGCAATCTGCTCGACACGAATTTTGACGGACATATACGGTTTGTTGAGTTTCAAGAAAAAGAGGCCCGACGGCTTAGAATTACGATAATGGAAAACCCATGTGGATCTACTCCTGGGATTATGGACTTTTGTGTTTTTGGCAAAATCAAACAATAGAATGGGAACCACATGAAAATAGAGGAAGAACAAGGTCTATTGACAAAATTTAAAGAAGCGCATTTCACAATGGTCGCCTTGGGGGACTCTAATACAGAACAAAACCACTGGACCGGCGCGGGATTAAACTGGTTGGGTATGGTGTCTGTGAACATTCGATCTGTGTGCCGTAACGGATACACGATAATCAACAGCGGTGTCAGCGGTGACACGGCTGCCGGTGCTTTAGGGCGAATTGATCGTGATGTGCTCCGTTTTGCACCTGATCAGGTCATTATCGCATTCGGACTTAACGATTCATGCCTAGACCCATCTCCCGAGAGTTTTATCAAAAATCTGGATGCACTCGTAAAAAAAATGCAGTCAGCTGGCAGTGATGTATTACTTCGAACTCCGAATCCCATAATTGATATGAGTACCGGACACGAATTGCATCAGGTTGAATCCCGGACATACCATGTCAAGGCCTATGCAGATGCCACCGTTAAATACGCTACAGAGAATCAATTGCCTGTCGTGGACCATTACGCAGCCTGGACACGTTCTATGAAGTCGATATATGCCGGAGAGTTAATGCTACTAATGGGAAACACCATGCACCCAAACAGCTGTGGGCATCGACGGTTTTACCATGAGCTGGCACCTGCACTGGGACTAGATGACAGTCTGCCTTACGAATTCAACCATTTGATTGATCGGGAACATCTATAATCCACTTTCAACCCAAAACATGGCATAAAATCATACCCCGACTGTGTCTAGCAGTAGCTTACAAAGTGAAGACTGGAGCTTTCCTCAACTTGCGCATTTACAAATTTACGAATTTCTTTATTCCCCCATTGTTCCGTTAATGAAGGTTTCAACAAAGGTTAAGATTTTTTCAGTAATTCTTTCGGCAACAGTTTTTTGACTTAATCCCGTATCCAATTTTTGCAATACAAAGTTCTGAATATCAGATTCACTCACTTGATGCTTATTGCCAAACTCTGGCATTAGATGATTCTCCACCAATAATGCATAAGCAGCATAGCTAGATTTTTTCACATACCTCTTCTTCTCCATTTTCCATTCTGTTGCAATTTCTAAGAATTCCATTTTTTTCACTTTCTTTTTTTGTTATTTTTTTAATTACTTGTATGCCTGCGGCATGACAAGGAAGAATCTCTACCACGAAAGGCATAGGGCGGACAAGTCGCCTGTCTGCGGGCGAGCATCGCACAGGCAGGCAACCAAAAGAGTTAAATGACACTCGACCAATGGGAGAGAGACTGGAGCTTGCGACAGCAATGAGCGTAGCGAATGGCCTACGGACGAAAAGTCGCAAAGGACGCAAGAAAAGAGTATTGTCCTCAGATTAAGAAAATATTCTTCTTCGTGTTCTTTGTGCCTTCGTGCGAGAATCTTAATGAAATAAATATATAACATAATTCCGCTCGCAAAGCGGACTCTACATTATTTGCAAATAATACTGATTGGAAGAAATGTAGCGTCGGCTCTATGAGCCGAAAATCAATTCAACCAAAAAATTAAGGACCTTACTTTTACGGTTGAGCGGAAAAACATGTGTTTAGACCAATAAAATTAGCAAATAATATTTTTTCTTTTATTGGTTTGGTCACTTTTAAATCTGATTATATCATAGCATGTTTTTTTACTCTAAAATCTTTCGCAGTTGATATTACAATTTATATTAAGGAAATAATAAACACAAAGATGTTGCTTAAAAAAATAAAACATGTTAATCTTTGTTTTTTAATAACTAGAATGCTATGGCAAGCCAATTTGTGGTAATTGTACTTATAATTGGTTGGTTCGTACCCGTGAATATTCTTGAAAGAAAATAACAGGGAAGAGTAGAGAACAATTTTCGTTGTGTACACTTCCCACTGGAGCCTATGAAAAAATATACATGCACACACACACACATTCGGATCAGGATTCGCACAGTTGAACGGTATCCCGTGTTATCTTGGCTGGGGGCACTCCTCATCGCGGTGGGCGTGTCCGGATGGGCACAGGCCGATGGACCGTTCCGAGTGTTGCCATATCTGCAGTACCCTGCGACGAACGCGATCACGGTGACGTGGTTCTCAGAGACCGCCACCGGTGGTCAGATCGATTTCCGCCGAACAGGGGATTGGGCGACGGTTACGGTTCCTGCTGTGTTGGCCACCACGCTCGACTACCACGCGAGTGAGACCAATTCCCCGCCATCCATTCCCTACTCCCACAGGACTCGGTTGACAGGGCTGACGGCCGGGAACGCCTACGAATATGTGGTCACGCAGGATGGGGTGGCGATCACCAACACGTTTCGCACCGCTCCTCCGCAGAACCGCGCCGTTCGCTTTATGGTCTACGCAGACTCTGAAACGGAGCCTGAATCGACAGGCAAACGGACAACGTGGCCCCAGCCAGACGGAAGCACCAGCCGCCAGTACCTGGTTGACCAAACGCGCGGTTATCAGGAGAATCTTGGTGTCATAGAAGCCCGCGCGCCGGACTTTATTGTAATCGCCGGCGACCTCGCCCAAGCGGGCGGCGAACAAAGGGACTGGGACGAGTTCTGGCGCCACAATGCTGGAACATTGAATGACTTGGCCGGTACAGTGCCCATCATGCCCACGCTGGGCAACCACGAATATTACGGTGGAACGCGCGGCAGCTACAACCAGCCAGCCTCCGAAGAGAGCGTTGCCAAGTACCTCACATACTTTGATCTGCCTACCAACGGTGCGACGAATTCTGCCCACAACGGACGCTATTATCGTTTAGACTACGGCCCAGTGACGCTTCTTGTTCTGGATCTATGCAATGGCGACGATACAGATAGCACCAAGGACACTAGCGCCTACCTGACAACGGCTGGCGGCTGTCAGGCCCCGAACTTCAATCCAGGCTCGCCACAGTATGCGTGGCTGGAGGAACAGCTCGCGTCGGCCCAAACCAACAGCCAGTTCACGTTTGTGGCCTTTCATCAAATCCCGTATTCCATCGGGCCGCACGGATTGGCCAGCGAAAACCAATCGGGCGTTCCTGCGCGTATCCTCACGCCTCTCTTCCTGCAATACGGCGTGGACGCTGTTCTGTGCGGTCACGACGAGACGTATGAGCGCTCTACCGTGACGGGCATAGAGCAGTTGCCGGGCGGCGGCACGCGTTCCATCACGCTTAGCTTCTACGATCTGGGAATTGGCGGCGATGGGCTGCGAGGACCAACAACTGGCGTAGTGAACGACAAACAGGCTTTTTTCGCGCATAGCGACGCGCCCGAGGTGTGGTCAGGCGCGATGCTTGTGAGCGGCGGCAAACACTACGGGCATCTGGAGGTCAATGTCCAGGTGAACGGCCAGGGAAATTGGGAAGCGGTTTTGACACCGGTCTATGCGTTTCCGCTCACGGACAGTGGCGGCACTGTTATCGGTTTTGAACGACGTACATACGACGACGTGATGACGGTCACAGGTACTCCAGACCCTCTTTTCGTACATACGGGAACGCTCCTGAAAACACATTGAGGCGTTTGCGAAACGCCCTACAAAGACCAACTCATGATGTTACATCGTTAAACATCACTCCTCAAACCTCAGCCGGAAAAATGCGCACTAAGATCGATCAGAATTCATTTTGCATGCTTCATCCAGCCTTCATGCAATGCCGCCCACTTGCCGGAATGGGTCCTAACTTTCCCGCCTGACGCGGATGAACAAGGTAAGGGGCTTATAACATTTGCCTGCATGCGTTGCTCGTATCAATTGAAAAAGTAACCCCCTTCTTACTTCAGCGAGCGAAACATTTGATTAATTGCTTTCTTTTTTTGTTCCAGATTATGGTGTACGTACAAGTTAAGCGTAGTGCTAATATTAGAATGTCCTAAAAGAACGCTCACTGTTTTATAGTCACATTTACTCTCAATACAGCATGTGGCAAAGCTATGCCGTGACCCATTCCTCTATGTTTCCTCAACTTTTTCAAGCAACCGTTTACCTAAAACAGACTTGACTTTCTTTGCTCATTCATCAGGATTATTATCCTATCTTACATATTACTTGTTTTGAAATGTTAATACTCTTATTCCCTTTTTTCTTGTTTAAAACTTGAGATGTATTTATCTTCTTTCAAAATCTTTACAAAATTCATATTTGTTGTGTTGTTTTCTATTACAGGGCGCTTGCCACTTTCTGCTATAGAAGCATATGGTTCTTTCAAAGTATTAAGAAAATTGTCAATTTCAGAATGATCAAACAGTGCACTATTGCTATTAAAAAGCTTAACCTTACTCAGTTTTTCTAAATCACTATGCATAATTATATTAAACATTGCAATCCCTTACTTATCTCCAACCAAAAAAGCACCAAAAGAACTCCGAATAAAATGAAAACACAAACGGACTTATTAGACAGTACTATCCTAAAGGATGTAGCTTTAAAGATGCTACACATAAAGAACTATTAAGAATACAAAGCTTAGATTTTGTTAGGATCACTTGCCTGTTCGCCAATGTGTTCTGCGTATTGAGGACCTTTAATCTCAATATCCTCGCGATCAAAGAATGATTTAGACCTTGGAGCCACTGGTCCTCCAGCCTTTTGTGCACAGTAAAGAGTAGTTAACTCTTCATAGGCATTGTTCAACGTCTCTGTTACAAATTCTGTTGAACTCATTTTCTCAACATCAATAATTGCTCTCAATTTTAAAATGCGCCAACGCCAGGAATTTAGTGTTCGTTCTGGTAACTTAGCTTCGGCTTCCTCTATCAATTCTAATGCTTTTTTAGCTTGCTTCAGACATAGATTGTCTGTAGGATAGGTATCTTCAAGGATATCAATTACAGTCATAAGCGACTCAACTGCATCAGATCCATATTCAAAATTAACATACTCTCTTATAATTTCTTTTGCACTGATATCCTTGTTCCAAAAAAGTGAAATACAGCTGACTTTATTAATATCCTCGAATCGCCCTTCAGAATAGGGTAACCCACCATCAAGAAGATGTTTGGCCTGATTCCAGATTTCAACAAGACGTTTAGGGAATGGATTGGCGGCAGAACCTCCCCAAGGGAAGCGACCCCACATGCTTATTTCTGCAAAGTTAATCATTGGTAAGCCACCAGGAACTCCATGCTTAAGAGGGTACTCAGGAAAAGCTCCGTGAGCATCTGTCATGATGGCATCACACCAATCATTTCCAGCTTTTAAAGCATTATCCAATCCTTCATATTCACCATCTGATTCTTCACGAACATCGTAACACCATGTGGTTAGCACAAATTTACAGTCCTTAAAACGCTCTTTGCCCAAGTTTGCCAGGTCATGACTCAATTCGACAAATCCTTTAGCGCCCCAAGGCCAGCAATCATCGCAGCCACAACCACCAGCATCATAAGGAAATGATACAAGAAAACCAATATCCAGCCCCTTGTAACAATCAAGGTCTGCACCAAGACGATCTAAAATAAATTTTCGACCATCAGGATTACTGGGGCACACAAAACTTGTAGGATTTTTACCATTTCCACGACGGGCAGGTTCAGTATCTGGAAATGGCGATGCTTGGATATCCTTCGGGATTTTTCCAAAACCAAAGTTTGGCGCATAAAGTAGACCTACGCGAATTCCTAATGATGTTGCATAGTCAATGATTTCACGATTTCGGTTTAAGTAATCTTTGGCCACTTTGTCTGGAAGAGTTGCATAATGTGGAAAGCAATATGCCAAGGTGTTCATCCCCCATAATGTCAGTTCGCTGATGTAATTCTTCATTTCATCCAATGGGCAAGCATGATTCCAGTTGATAAAGTTGTTTGCCATATAAATTCCGCGCATGGAGCAATCCGGGATGCTTTCCCCTCGCCACGTCGAGAGCTCAAATGAATTGCGCGAATAGTGACTTGTATGTAAGAGTTTACCAACTGCATAAAGCAAACCCAGCTCATTGTTTCCAATTAGCTTGAGTGAAGTACCAGAATTTTCCATTCTGTAACCGTCAAGGCCAATTGAGGCGTCGATATCCAATAATATATCAGCATCATTCACTGTAACTGAAGATGGAACCGAGCCATAGTCATTTAACTTTTTCTGAAGAATAGATATAATTGTGTCAATTTTTTCAGAAGTGGGACAGCAAACCTTAATCGAATAATTCATGATCTTACCTTTTCATAATGTTGGTTTAACTGATAGGCATTTTGATTTTTCATAGAGACCGTCCCAATTTGTGTGTCTAAAAAATTTTGTTAGGAATCATCTTTAACCACCAAATTATTTTGTTGTTGTTATATTTCTGTCATCTGATTTTTCTGATCTTCTAGCATTCTATCAAGTTCATATTTAATGTCAATTAAAGATGTTTTTTTGCTATTCATAATAATGCAATATACTATATTGCAAATAAAAAAGTGGAAAAAACATTAAACAGGAAGCCCTAGTTATCCCAGTACAATCCACCCAATCCAGGATTACGTGTAAGAGGCTAATATACGCCGAATTCACGCCAGGCATCAATGAGCGCAAGATTGCAGTCAATGTCTTTTATTGATTGTTCTCTTGTCTTGCCGTTTCCAACGGCGCCACCGGTCGTCGACAGGCTGAAACCACCTCCTGGCGCTCCATCCTCGATGGCTTGTTTCACCAGATTCCGCACATCTTCAATTGCAAAAGAATCAAGGCAGAACGCCTGTGTAATAACATTCCCGGACAACAACATCCTTTTTCCAACCGACTGCTTTGCCTCCGTAAGAATGTTGTTTCCGTATGGCG
>Ga0307987_1000593_pt1 | contig 21367 bp, 13 predicted proteins | sample EllFjometagen181_FD_203157 | JGI IMG/M metagenome (GOLD analysis project Ga0307987, IMG submission 203157) | Marine microbial communities from Ellis Fjord, Antarctic Ocean - #181 | ecosystem: Environmental > Aquatic > Marine > Unclassified | place: Southern Ocean | collected 2014-10-08 | reverse complement strand
GAGTTGTTGCTGGCGCCGTCAATCTCGATGACGTCGGGAGCCGAGCCTGCAAGGATGGACGTGCAGAGCACGCAGGCTCCGCAGGGTTCCGGCGTGGGCCCCTGCTCGCAGCACAGGGCCCGTGCCAGGATGCGGGCGACGGTGGTCTTGCCGACGCCACGGGGCCCTGTGAACAGGAACGCGTGGTGGATGCGCTCCATGCGGATGGCGTTTTGCAGCGTCCGCGTGACATGTTTCTGCCCGACGATCTCGTCGAAGACCATGGGGCGCCACTTACGTGCGATGGCGAGGTAGGACATGGACAGCACTCCAAGGACTGCTTTTCCATAACCGAAAGGAACCCCGCTGCCGGGAACGGAGAGATCCACGAAAAACGCCGCAGGCGATGCCTGCGGCGAATTCGAGATCGTGAAGGGGGAGATGGCCGGGCGACCTACTGCTTCCCAGGTTCCGCTACCGTTGCTACCTTCCGGTCCTGGCGGAGTTCACGGGCCGGAGATCAATAGACCCGGCCATCAGTACCCTTCGCGATCAAATCCCAGGGGGTGGCGGAGAAGGTGGGATTCGAACCCACGGTAGGTTGCCCTACACGGCATTTCCAGTGCCGCACCTTCGGCCACTCGGTCACTTCTCCTTTACCCTTAGGGATGGGCGATCGAGCGCTTGGCGGAGAGGGTGGGATTCGAACCCACGGAGGGCATGACCCTCAGTGGATTTCGAATCCACCGCCTTCGACCACTCGGCCACCTCTCCGAAGCTGCTCAGCGCGAGCGCAGTCGCGAGAAAAAATCCTTCAGCTGCTGAGCCGACGCATCGGCCAACACCCCGGGAACCACCTCGAAACGATGGTTGAGTCCTGGATGGTGGCTGAGGTCTGCCAGCGTGCCGAGGAAGCCGCCCTTGGGATCCGCCGCTCCATAGACACAGCGCTCGATCCTGGCGAGGATCATCGCGCCGGCGCACATGGAGCAGGGTTCGAGGGTGACATAGACCGTGCAACCCACCAGGCGCCAGCTGCCCAAACGGGCTGCGGCCTGACGGATGGCCAGGAGCTCGGCGTGAGCCGTGGGGTCCTGGTCGAGCTCGCGGCGATTGTGCGCACCAGCGATGATCTGGTCCTGCTGGACCACCACCGCGCCGATAGGCACTTCACCGAGCTCTGCGGCTTTGCGTGCAAGCGCGAGCGCCTGCTGCATGTAACCACGGTCAATCTCTTCCTGCATTCGCTCGCCCGATCAAAGAACGTGCCCGGGAGCTACGCTCCGAGCGGCGGCACCATATCATCGCCCCCCACCTTGTCAACGCTCTTAGCGTTCGGATGTCCAGTCTACGCCTGACTGGCACCTACCTCCCCGCTATACTTGCGCATCGGCCTTTCGCGGCTAAGTGGAAACATCACCCCCCGTGCATTTGGGGGTGGTCCCCGTACACATCACCTGCAGCCGCGCTGTCACCCGCCGTCTTCCCGAGGCATCCCCATGCGCCACCTGAGCCCCCTGGTTCCCCTCGCCCTCCTGATCGGCTGCGTCCCACAGCAAGTCGAGATCGCCGGCACCTACACCGCATGGCTGGCCGCTGGCTCATCGGGCACGGTCGCCGAAGCCGATCTCGACCTGACCGAAGCCGGGCTCTTCAACTGCTCGGGCACCGAGGTCCTCGGCTTCGAGGACTACAACACCGCCGCTTGCACCGATCAGGAATTCGACCCTCAGTGGTTCACCTGGCTCGATGACGATGGCTACTACGTCGTGCAGGGTGCGCTGGACACCTGGCGCTCCGAAGCGGTCATCACCAGCGAAGCCGACCTGCAGGTCACCTTCCACGTGGACCTGGGCAACGGCCAGGACTTCCGTGTGGCCTGGGTCATCGACCCGGACTTCCAGCCCACCCGCTGCACCCAGGACGATGCAGGCGAGACCGTCCTCGAGCTGTGGGACGGCGAAGACTGGGTCGAGAAGTGGACCGAAGACGAAGACGGCGCCGCCATCTACTACCTCAACGCCGGCTCCTACCAGCTCAACCCCTACGACAGTGAAGACTACTGGGTGTTGCCCCAGGAATGGCTGGCCGGCTTCGGCAAGGCCAAGTTCGCGGCCGAAGAGTTCAACTCCCATCCCACCGACTTCGGCCTGTACGAAGCCGGCTACACCGATGGTTTCTACGTCGAGCTCGACCCCAGCGACCCCGACATGGCCGTCTACGAAGAGCTGCTCTCCGAGGTTCAGGTCTCATCCGAAGACTGGGCCGAAGAGATGGCCGGCACCGACGCCGCTACGCTCGGCTACGGTGACAGCGCCTTCGGCTTCCGGGTCGAGGACAACTCCTGGCGCCCCGTCGACCAGTCCAGCGCCGGGCTGGACAGCTGGGTGCAGGTCGAGAGCTCCTGGGTCACCTTCGACCAGGACCCCAACGACATCCAGGCCGGCGACTCCGCCAGCGGCAGTTTCCAGATCATGTTCGACGGCACCGAGTCAGGCTCCCGCGTGCTGGTCAACGGCACCTTCGACATCCCCGAAGTCTTCGACGACCGCTGGGGCTACACGGACCTGATGGCCGAAAAGATTGAAGAGAACAACACGCCCACCTGCGGCGACTGATCTCTCACACCCCAGCGCATTCACTGTTGACACTCAGCGTGGCCGCGCATATCTATGTGAATGTTGGCCCGTGCCAAAAGCTTCGGCCGGGACCTCCTACTTAAATTGCCGAGTGCGTCCCCCCCCCCCCACATTCGGCATTTTAGGAGGCCCGGCCACCTTTCTGTCTTGGCCCCGCTTTCTTCGGAATGCGGGGCCTCGACACTTCAGGGATCGGTCCCACCGCCCGAACCTCAGCCGGCCATGAGGGTCAGTCCGCGATGACGTAGATGTTGTCGAAGGACGCGTCCACACCGCCTTCGTCGGTGGTGTCGTAGACATACAGCACCAGGCCGCCCTCGACATAGGTGTTCTGCGTCCAGGACGTCACCAGCTCGCCGTTGATGTACAGGTCTGTCACCTGACCGTTGTGCGTGAGCCGCAGGCTGTTGGGGAGGCCGATGTCATCGGACAGGCCCGGCCACTCGTCGTGCCCGGTGTGGCTGTGGACCGTTCCACCGCTGCGGTAGCCCAGGTTGTAGACCATGCGGCCCTGCTGGTCCTTGATGTGAACGAAGAGACCGTCGTCGGAGCCGTAGCCCTCGCCGATCATGAAGCCGATGGGATCGCCCTGATCGCCGCCTTCGTAGCTGAAGTCGAGGATGACATCGTACGGGGCTTGCAGGTAGGCGTCCGCGTAGACAGCGTAGTGGTAACGATCATCGGCCAGGCCGGTGTACACGAGCCGCTCGTCTTCGAAGCTCCAGCCTTCGTCGGTCCACCACTGCTCCGAGACGTCCTCGGAGAAGTCCATGACGCCCGGGAGCTCCTGGTCGCAGCTGTCGCCGACGCCGTCGCAGTCGTTGTCCAACCCGTCGCAGCGCTCCGAGGCGCGCGGGTAGACCACGGCCAGGCCATCGTTGCAGTCCGCTCCGCCGCAGGCGTCGTCGAGGTAGCCGTCACCGTCGCGGTCCACGTCGATGAAGCTTCCGTCGCAGTCGGCGTCCACCTCGTCGCAGTGTTCCACCATACCGGGGTGGATGTTGACCTCGCCGTCGTCGCAGTCGTCGCCGCCGCACGCTTCGGCCAAGTGGCCGTCGGCGTCGAGGTCTGCGTTGTCCGCGGTGCCGTCGCAGTCGTTGTCGAGGGCGTCCCCGCACAGCTCATCGAGGATGCCCGAGACGCTGGCGTCGGCGTCGTTGCAGTCTGTGCCGCCACATTCGACGGGCTGATCACCGTCGGCGTCGCCGTCCTGCACGTCGAAGACCCCGTCACAGTCGTTGTCCACACCGTCGGTGCACCAGTCCACCGCGCCGGGATTGATGGAGGCGTCCGTCTCGTCGCAGTCGTCTCCGCCGCACTCGGGATCGACGTAGCCATCGCGGTCCGCGTCGACGTCGTTGGTCTCGCCATCGCAGTCTCGATCCACATCGTCGCAGCGCTCCGAGGCCCCGGGGAAGATGCCGCTGTCGTTGTCGTCACAGTCGTCGCCACCGCAGTCTGCCGAGAAGCGCCCGTCACCGTCGTGGTCATCGTAGTCCACCGACGCATCGCAGTCGTTGTCGATGCCGTCGTCACAGTCTTCGGTGACACCGGGGTTCACCGTCGGGTCGTCATCGTCGCAGTCGTCACCTTCGTCGCAGTCGGCATCCACGTAGCCGTCGCCATCGATGTCGCGATCGTCGGCGGTCCCGCTACAGTCGTCGTCGATGAGGTTGCAGACCTCTTCGGCGTCGGGGTTGACCGCGGGGTCGTCGTCGTCGCAGTCGGTGCCGTGCAAGCAGGCTTCGTCGTAGTGGCCGTCGGAGTCGCGATCCAGGAGCACGTCGTCGACGAAGCCGTCGCAGTTGTTGTCCTGGTTGTCGCAGACCTCACGTTCGCCCGGATTGATCGCGGGATCGAGATCGTCACAATCATCGCCGACGACGCAGGATGCGGCGCTGAGGTAGCCGTCCTCGTCCAGATCCACAGTGCACTCGGCGTCCGGGCCGCAGCCGCTCAGGGCCAACCCGAAAAAGGCGCTGGGTGCGAGAATGTACAGAAGCTCTCGTGTCATGGCGCAACCTCGACTGCAGGCTAAAGATAGTTGCCTTGGTGCTCACCCGCCCCCCTCGAACCGCACCTCGCGTTCATCCCCTCGCTCGAAGAGCCCCCATGCGCCCCCTCCCCGCCCTGGCACTCGCATTCCTGGGCCTCGGACTGATCGCCTGCGGCTGCCCGCCCGACGACGGCTGGCCGCACCTCGAGGATCACCGCTGGCGCGTGGTGCTCGATCCGGCGGGGGCCCACAGCTTCACCCAGCAGCAAGGCCACGCGCCGGTGGTCTTGATGCACCGCGGGGACTCGCGATCGGCCGAGGTTCTGCTAACCGGCTATCGCGGCACCGCGCGTACCACGCTGTCCACGTTCCACCCGAGCTGGGACGCCTGCGATGCTCCAGCGCTGCCCTCGGGGCTGAGAAGCGCCCAACCCGACGCCCCCCTCGAGCACCCTGGCGTGGCCTGGGTGGGTCCCGCCACTCACGTCGAGATCCCCACCCCACCCGCCAACCCGAGCCAGGCGGTGGTCGACGCCGGTGTCGCCCTTCAGGCCCTCATGGAGCCCGGACAGGACGTGCGGGTCCGCTCCCTCATCAAGCAGCGTCGCCCCAACGCCCCTCCCTTGCAGTTGGTGGTAGGCGACGCCGACTGCACGGGCCTGGTGGCCCTGCTCGACACGGATCTCGAGCCCCTGGTCAGCGACAGCCTCCAGCTCCCGGGGCCCACCTGCGCCCCCATGGCGGCCATGCCCCCTGCCGACCTCGACGGTGACGGCAAGCGCGAGCTGGTGCTACGCGCAGGCAATGGCGAGCCCGATGTGGGTGTGCTGCGCGCCGTGTACCACATCGAGCTTGACCCTCCCCGCCTCGAGCGAGTCTGGCACAGCAGCTTCACGGCCAGCTGTCCCGACTAGCCCCCAAGACACGCCGACAAACTACGGAGCACACGCCTGGTGGGCCTCGCGAATACGTGGGTCATTGCGGTGCCCGCGCTCCACCAGGTTGACCAGCAAGGGAGCGGCCGCTTCGCAGTCGTCGGCCTTGTAGAGCATCCACGCCGCGGAGGCCACGCCCCTGAGGTCGTCGGGATGGGTGTAGGAGTAGGCGCGGTAGGCATCCGCGGCCTGTTCCACCTGTCCCAGACGCTCGTGGGCCGTGCCTTGGTACAGCTGGATGTCGCTGGCCCGGGAGCCCGCGCGCTGGGCCCCCTCGAGGGCCTCGAGGGCCTCGGCGTAGCGCTCGAGGAAGATCAGCGCGAGACCGTACAGGTAGAGCAGCTGTGGGTCTTCGGGTTCCACGGCCAGGCCCGCCTCGGCCACCCGCACCACCTCATTGGGACGCTCGGCGTCCACGTGGAAGGTGACCTCGATCCGATAGCCGCGGGGATCCAGAGGATTGACCGCCTGCAGCCGCCGGGCCAGCTCGACGCCCTGCTCGCGACGCCCCAGGGTGCGGCAGAGGCTGGCGGCGTTGGACAGCGCCATGGTGTGCCGAGGTTGCCGCTCGAGGATGGCGAGGGTGGCGTCGAGGGCGTCCACCCCTCGCCCGGCGCTCACCAGCGCCAAGGCCAGAGACAGGCGGGCGTCCACCAGCTCGGGCTCGTCCTGAACCAGGGCCTGCAGCCCCGCTACGGCCTCGACGGGGTCCTGGATGGCCTCGAGAGCATGCAGCCGCGCGAGCACCCCCACCTTGTCGCGGGGATCAGCGAGATCGGACATGTGCGCCGACGGCGGTTCGATGGGTTCGACATAGCCAAGGGCGGCGAGCCTCTGGGCATCGGCGGCTGACAGTGGCGCCGGCCCGGGCCTGGCCTCACCCTTCCAGCCCATGGCCGCGCCGAGCAGCGCATGCTCGTGGATCCGCTGCAGGTCAAGCTCCGCGGGATCGGCGTCGAGGTCGATCACAGCGTTGTGCGGCCCCAGGCGAAGGCGGGTGCGCCCCTGTTGCACCGCGGCCAGCTCGCTCCAGCCGTAGTGGAAGCGTGAAAAGAAGGTCTCGGTGTAGGCCGGCTCGCGCTCGAACTCCCGACCCTCGAGGGCGGGCCTCAGGCTGACCCCATCCCCCCAAGGCTCGAGACCCGCGTAGTCGGCGATGGTGGCGGGCACGTCCACGCCGCTGACCTGGGTCTCCACCACCCGCGCTGCGCGGGGAGCGTCGGGCACAGGCTGGAGGTTCAGTTCGGGGTCCACGCCCTCGGGTCGCCGCACGGCCGCTGCGCTTCCCGGGCGAGGGTCGGGCTGGTCGTCCCCCACGATGCCGCCGGGCGGTCGCACCACCAAGGGCACCCGGGTCGCAGCGCGGGTCACCAGCAAGCCGTGCTCCCGCTCGCCGTGCTCCCACAGGCTCTCGCCATGGTCTGAAGTGACGATGACCAGAGTCTCATTGTCCACCGCGCCCAGCAGCCGACCCACGAGGGAGTCGGCGAATGCCACCTCGCCCCGATAGGGATCGCCTTGCCACCCGGGATGCTCGGCCCAGGGCGTGTGGGGATCATAGAGGTGGACCCAGCAGAACGAGGGCCGCTCATCGGGCTGTCGCAGCCAGGCCAAGGCTGCGTTGACGGTGTCGACCCCGGCCACCTCGAGCTCGCCGAAGGCGTGGGCTTCGGCCACATCCTGGGGGTGGAACGGAGCGTGATAACGTTCGAAGCCGCGGTCGAGCCCCCATGCCGCATCCAGCACATACGCCGAGACAAACGCCCCGTTACGATAGCCCACCTCCTGGAGGCCCCCAGCCAGAGTGGGGATGTCATCTGCGAGACGGAAGCCACCATTATCCCGCAGACCGTGCCCCGCAGGGTAGAACCCCGTGAGCAGCGATGCGTGAGACGGAAGGGTGAGGGGCGCCGCAGCGATGGCCTCGCGAAACAGCGCACCTTCGGCGGCCAGGCCATCCATGTGGGGCGTCGCGGCCAAGCTGTCACCGTAGGCGCCCACCCGGTCGGCACGCAGGGTGTCCACGGTGACGAGCAGGACATCGGGTCCCGAGGACACCGCGACAGCAGGCACGGGCTCGGGCTCGGGCTCGGGCTCCGTGGGGGTACCGCAGCCGAGGGACAGGATGAGGGCTGAACATGCAAAGCGAGACATGGCCGATTCGTAACGCCGAGGGATAGCTGTGACACTCTGGACCCCTGATGGATCGAGGGCACAGGAGAACAGCCATGCCGATGTACGAATACCAATGCAGCCACTGTGGAGACGAGTTCGAAGAGCTGGTCTCGAGCAGCACCCCGGACCAAGAGGTGGAGTGCCCCAGCTGTGAGCGCGAAGGCGGCGCCACCCGGAAGCTCTCCACATTCGCCACCTCGGGCGGCGGCCACACCCTGGGCTCCCTGGGGGCCTCGAGCCTCTCTGGCGGGAGCTCGAGCGGCTTCTCGTGAGCGTCCTGCTGATCGGTGGTGGTCACCACCGTCTACGACCCACTTGGAATGGTCATTACATGTCTGCGTGCTTAGGTGGTAGGATCGGTCTGAAGGACTGAAACCACGCTAGGAACGGAAGCATAGGAGCCCGCCATGAAGTGCACAGCCATGCCATGGGTATGTCTCGTTGTTGCCTTGGCCGCAGGCTGCCCAGGCCCCACGGACACCGGAGCCTTGGACGCCGACGGCGACGGTAGCCCTGCTACCGAAGACTGCGACGACGACAACGCCGACGTCTACCCCGACGCGCCGGAGCTCTGCGACGAGCTCGACAACGACTGCGACGGCGACATCGATGAGTTCGTAGCGGAGCAGTGGTACGAGGACGCCGACGGCGACGGCTTCGGCAACACCTTCAACAGCGCCGAGGCCTGCACCCAGCCCAGCGGTTGGGTGGCCGACAACACCGACTGCGACGACGACGACGACACAGTCTACCCCGGCGCCGACGAGCTCTGCGACGACGTCGACAACGACTGCGACGGCGACTGGGACGAAGATCCGGTCGATGCCAGCACCTGGTACGCCGACCTCGACGGCGATGGCTTCGGCGATGCCACCAACACCATGGACGCCTGCGAGCAGCCCAGCGACCACATCGCCAACGACCAGGACTGCGACGACTCCAACGCCGACGTCCATCCCGATGCCGACGAGCTCTGCAACGAGATCGACGACGACTGCGACGACGAGATCGACGAAGCCGACGTCCTGGATCCCCTCACCTTCTACCAAGACGACGACGGCGACGGGTTCGGCCAGACCGAGCTGACCACCCAGGCATGCAGCCCGCCCAGCGGCTACGCCGCCCTCGACGCCGACTGCAACGACAGCGACGACACCATCCACCCGGGCGCCGACGAATACTGCGACGACATCGACCAGGACTGCGACAGCGATGTCGACGATGCCGACGCCCTGGACGCACCCTTCTGGTACACCGACAGCGACGGTGACGGCTACGGCGACCCGGCCACCGCCGTGCAGCAGTGCTACGAGTCGGGGGATCTGGTCTCCGACGACACCGACTGCGACGATGCCGACGTGGACGTCAACCCAGGGGTGGACGAGCTCTGCAACGAGCTGGACGACAACTGCGACGGCGCCATCGACGAGGACAGTGCCGTGGATGCCAGCACCTGGTACCTCGACGCCGACGCCGACGACTACGGGGACGACACCAGCACCACCACCAGTTGCGAGCAGCCCAGCGGCTACGCCGCCGACGCCGGAGACTGCGACGACGCCGACATCGACGTCCACCCCGACGCCGTGGCGTTCTGTGGCGACGGCATCGACGACGACTGCCGCGGCGCCGACACCGCCTGCCCCGCCGCTGGGGAGCTCCTGATCACCGAGATCATGAAGGATCCGACAGCCCTGGGCGACAGCACAGGTGAGTGGTTCGAGATCTACAACACCTCAGCGGACACCCTCGAGCTCGAGGGTCTGATCGTCTACGACGAAGGCAGCGAAGACTGGCTCATCGAGGAATCCCTCGAGCTCCCCGCCGGCGAGTGGGCCGTCATGGCCCGCACCACGTCGGCCACCACCGCGTACGACTTGGTGTGGGACGGCTTCCAGCTGGTGAACACCGCCGACGCCATCATCCTGGCCACCTACGGCACCGACGGCACCGACGGCGACGTCATCCACGCCGTGGTGTACGACGACGTGAGCTGGCCCGACGTGGCCGGCGCCAGCCTGTCCCTGGACCCGGACGCCACCAACACCACCGACGCCGCCGATCCGGCCAACTGGTGCGCCGGCCAGACCGCCTACGACACCACAGACCTCGGCACGCCGGGCGCCGTCAACGGCGCCTGCTTCTAGCAGCCGCCGGAGACGCCTGCTTCTAGCAGCCGCCGGAGACGCCTGCTTCTAGCAGCCGCCGGAGCGCTATCAGTTCAGCCGCTCACCCGGGCGTTGAACGCCTGGATCAGCTCGTCCCAGTGGTGGACCTGCTGCCAGGTCTCGGCCCAGAAGTCCGGCTCCCAGAGCTGACGAAGATCTTCGACGTCCCGCTGCTGCTGCTCGACCCAGGTGAAGTACTTGAAGTTGTGCAGCGCCTTGCGGTCGCGGAAGTTCAGCTCTCGCAGGTTGTCGGTGACGATGCCGTCGAGCCAGCGAGCCTTGTGGGCCATGGCGTCGCGCTCGGTGTAGGCGCCGTGGAGCGCGGTCTCTTCGGCGAGGCGTGAGCCGTACATCTCCATGGAGTCGGTCAGGGGCAGGAAGATGACGTCGTGTTCGCCCATCTCGTAGTATTTGGCCAGCTTGACCGCTGCGGCGAGGTTGCAGATGCTCGAGATGCCCAGCAGGGGCAGCTGATCCACCAGCTCCTCGGAGAGCCCGGCACGGGTCAGCAGGGCGCGGCCTTCGGATTCGTTGAACAGGCGCATCAGGTCGATGGTCTGGTTGTCATCGATGGCGATGATCATGTCCGTGTTGCGCACGTTGTGCACCCACGGGATGTGCTTGTCACCGATGCCTTCGATGCGGTGGCCGCCGAAGCCGAGCTCGAGCAGGGTGGGGCACTGCAGGGCCTCGGTGGCCGCCACGCGCACCTGCGGGAAGCGCTCGCGCAGGTAGTCACCCGCGGCGATGGTGCCGGCGGAGCCAGTGGCCGAGACGTAGCCGGACAGACGATCACCGGGGCGGGCGATGTTCTCGAAGGTCTGCTCGACCTGGGTGCCAGTGGTCCAGTAATGCCAGATGGGGTTCCCGAACTCCTCGAACTGGTTGAAGACCACCACGTCGTCCTGGGTGCGCTTGAGCTCCCAGCACTTGTCGTAGATCTCCTTGACGTTGGACTCGCAGCCCGGGGTCGCGATGACCTCGGCCCCCAGATTCTTCAGCCACTCGAAGCGTTCCGGGGACATCTCTTCGGGGAGGATGGCCACGGGCACCGAGCCCAGCAGCACGGAGTCGAAGGCTCCGCCGCGACAGAAGTTGCCGGTGCTGGGCCACACGGCACGCTGGGTGGTGGGATCGAAGTTGCCGGAGACCAGCCGCGGTACCAGGCAGCCGAAGCCCGCGCCGACCTTGTGGGCGCCGGTTGGGAACCACTTACCCACGATGCCGATGATGCGGGCCTTGACACCGGTGAGCTCGCTGGGGAACTCGACGAAGTTGCCGTCGTTGTACAGGCCCGTCTCGGGGTCGTTCTTCCAGGTGATGCGGAAGAGGTTGATGGGATCCACGTCCCACAGCCCGACCTCGGGCAGCCGCGCCTTGACGGCGTCGGGGATGAGCGCCGGGTCGCGCATCTGGGCGAAGGTCGGGATGATGATGCCGCGCTCGCGGCAAAGCTGGACGGTGCTCTCGAGCACCTCTTCGTTGATCTGATCGATGATCCGCATGGTCGTGTCCTCTGGGCGTCACAAAGCCCCTGCACCTAGCCGTCCCCTGCCCCACCGTCAATCGGGGCTGGATCATACCGAGCGCCGCTTGGCGCTACTGGAACTGCCCGTCGTGACAGCAACGGAAGCCGCGGGCCGAAGGATTCCAGCCAGGCTGGTGGTCGCACCTGTGGAAGCTGGCGGAGTCGCCGCAGTTGTAGGCGCCGCCCCGCACGGGGTACTCGGCGCTGCTGTCCACGTACTCCCACAGGTTGCCGTTGATGTCCCACACACCGTAGGCGTTGGTGCAGCCACCGCGAGAGCCGGTGGCCTCCAGACCGTAGGACCCACCGCAGTCGTAGTAGCAGCCAGCGTAGGGGCCGCCATGCTCGTCGCACTCGCAGGTCTCACTCGTGCTGCCGTGGCAGTCGCAGCCAGCGTCGATGCCGTTGCAGGTGGCAGCCTCGTAGCTGTCCCCGTAGGCGTAGGCGGTCTCGGCCGGCCCGATGCAGGTGGTGTACCACTCGTCCTCGGTACACAGCCGCTTGCTCGCAGCCTCGCAGGCCACTCGAGCCTGACTCTGCTCATCCAGCTTCCAGGGCATCACCCCGGCGCGGCTGGTGGCGTAGCTGTCGGTGCTGCCCGTGCTGGAGCTGGTGGCGTCGGGGCGAGAGGCCTCGTAGCGGTCGATGCAGAAGGTCTCTCCGATGGACACCATGCCCGCTGGGCAACCGTCCACGAGGCCCGTGTCCGGGGGCGGATAGGTGTCCGGAGGGTCGTCGGTCTCCACCTCCACCGCGCTGTCGCTGGTGTCCGGGGGCGGGGGCTCGCTGTGGCCGGTTTCTTCGACACAGCCGCCGGGATCGGTGTCGTGGGTGTCCCGCAGAAACGCCGTGTCGGTGTCGCCGGTCTTGCCGCCGCAGCGTACGGCAGCGAAGGTGCTGGCGATGACCACCGTCGCCGCAACGGACAGCAGCTGCAGTCCAGCTTCGGTCACTCTCCCTCCTCGGCGTCCAGGCAGCAGCGGAAGCCCTTGGCGCTGGGGAAGCCGCCGTTTTCGAGGCCATCGTAGGCGCACTGGTGCAGGTGCTCGGAGTCGGTGCAGTTGTAGGCCCCGCCCCGGAAGTGGTTCAGCCCGTCGTCGCTGGAGACCACCTCCCACACGTTACCGCTGATGTCGTAGGCGCCAAAGGCGCTGACACAGTCCGAGAACGACCCGGTGGGCATCACCGAGTAGTCGGTGGGGCAGTCGTCGCGACAGTGGGGGTAGGCGTCGTCGCCGTCGGGTTCGCCGTCTTCGTCGCAGTCACAGAACGCATCGATCCCGTTGCAGGTGGAGGCGCTGTAGTCCTCGCCGTAGCTGTAGCGCAGGCCGTCGGTGGTGGCGCAGACCACCTCCCACTCGAAGGGACTGCACAGGCGCTTTCCGGCTGCCTCGCAGGCTGCCTTGGCGATCTGGGCGTTCATGCCGGTCTCGCTGTCGCTCGAGTACCACGGCAGCACACCGGGCTGGCTCACGGCCACGGCGCCGTCGCTGCCTGTGCTGTTGGCGGTGGCGTCGGAGCGCGAGGCTTCCCAGGTGTCGATGCAGTAGGCGCCACACACCGGCGACATGTCGTCGGGACAGTCCACCGTGTCCTCACTGCAGACGATCTCGCAGGCCCGCTCCACGCACTCGAAGGGGCTACCGCCGCAGTCGGCAGCGGCGCCGCACTCCGCCTCGATGCAGAAGCCGGAGACCTCGTCGCAGACGCCCTCGGGGCAGTCGGCGTTGATGTCGCAGCGCTTCAGGCAACCCGTCGTGGTGCGGACCGCAGGCAGCAACACGAGGACGGCAGCGGCGGTAATGAAGCCGGCGCGCAGCCAGGGACGACCTGTCGCGAACCTCGAGGATCGATGCATGGGGACTCCGGAGACTCAGAGTTCGGGAGACAAGGAGAAGCCCGGGTAGGCTCCCTGGCTGTCGCCGTCCGCGTAGGCGGTTCCTGCGCGCAGCTCGATCTGGAAGGGCTTGCGCTCGAGGCCCCAGAGCCGGAGGGGCCAGACGATGATGAGGCACAGCCCCTGGTACAGCAGCTCCGGGCCGTCCAGCCCGTCGCTCAGGGTCTCGATGGGGTAGTGCCAGACGGCCCCAGGCTGGTCCAGCCGCAACCGCACCTGCACCCCTCGGCGCAGGTCGCCCCAGCGAAGCTCCGAGACGGACGGGACCTCGCAAGGGGCGCTCAGAGGGACCGTCCGATCCCCCAGCGCCAGGAACGCCGAGCCATCTTTGGTGGAGTCGAGGTTGAGGTTCAGCTCCACCGCGAAGCGGGTCTCGATGCTGTCCGGGCTGCGGTTCGAGATCTCGTAGCTGAGCAGGAAGCCTGGTTCGTCCCGCAGGAACTCGAACTGCTTGCTGACCCGCACCAGGCGGGTGACCTCGCCTTCGGTCACCGAGCCGTCCCGAGCCATGTGGATGGTCACGCGGCCTTCTTCCGGCTTCGGCTCGGCCCGCAGCACCTGGTACTCCGCGCCCAGGAAGTCTCCGAGCTCGGGATACTGCTGGCGCCTCATGTTGTCGAGGTCGGCCTGGGCCCCAAGGAAGTGCTCGAGGAAGGCGACCCGAGGCGCCCGGTCCACCGTCAGCTGGTAGGGCTTGACGATGGGCTCCAGGTCGGCCTCGAGGGGCGTCTCCTCGGTGATGTCGTCCTCGTCACTGGCCAAGCTGGCCCCGGTGAACACCGCAGCCACCCCCGCCGCGCTGACGGAGGAGGACGCCACCAAGCTGGGCAGGTCGTCGTCGCCCGACAGCGCGTGGTGGAGCCGCTCGCAGCGCCGGGTGAGGGTGTTGATCACATTGGCGCCGTGCTCGAGCAGGTCGAGCTCCACCAGGGCGCCCCCCCGGGCGGGATCGAGCACCCCGCGCAGGTGCGGCGTGGTGACCACCACCTCGGGGCGACCATCGCAGTCCACGTCCGTGTGCTGCAGCAACAGGCGCCCTGGCTCGCCGAGCATCCGGCGAACCTGCTGTTCGGCACGCAGCAAGGCGGCGTAGGCGCGATGCCGCAGACGACCCACATACAGACCACCCCAGGGATCGTGGGTGTAGGCGGCGGCGGACTGGGCCTGGTAGAGCCACAGCAGCGCGCGCTCGAGGCCCCGGGCGAGGGAGACGGTGCCCGCCCGTCCGCCGGAGGCGCGCACGTGACCGGCCAACCTGGCGACATCCTTGGAGGTCACCAGCATGCGCTTGTGCAGTCGGTTGGCTTCGTCGTAGCGGCCCAGGAAGGCGTCCCAAGGCAGCGTGGGCGGTGGGCGTCGAGAGTCCCTCTGCACCAGACACGCCGCGGCACCGGGCCGCTGATGACGCGTGTGAGGCGGCGCTGTGACCACCGCCTGGAGGGTGGGGTCCATGCAGGCGGGGATGTAGATGCGCCCGGTGGACCGGTAGCGCTGCATCAACGAGCCGAAGCTGGCGAGCTTGAGCCAGTGGTCCTGGGCGGCGAAGCGACCGAGCAGCCTCGGCAGCCACCCACCGGATCGACCCCAAGCCAGCTCGGCAGATCCCGGACGGGCCCCGAGCTCCCTGGCGTCCAGCATCCACACCACCGAGCGCCGCTTGCGCATGGCGTAGCGTCGCAGCAGCCCGAGCACCCGCGCCGGCTCCATGCCGGGGTTGACGGGGTCCTCTCCGCTGGCGTCGGGGAAAACCGCCAGGCTCTGCCCCTCGCGCTCGGTCATGTAGTAGCCGTCGATGCCCTCGGGAGAGAGACCGGCGAGCTGCAGCGCACCGGTATCGAGCACCACGAAGCGCATCCCCGCCCGGGCCAGGATGCGAGGGAGGGCGGGATCCCAGGCGCCGTAGCTCAGCAGCGCGCCTTCGGGTGCGACCCCGATGAGGTGCTTCCAGCGGCGGCGACAGAGGCGCAGCTGACCCACGGCATCCCGCTCTGGCAGGGATGACAGCACGGCGTCGTAGTAGGCCCCTCCGATGATCTCCACCTGCCCGCGCTCCACCAAGCGGCGCAGCCGATCGATCCCCTCGGGGTGTTCGTTCTCGAGAAAGTCCAACACCACGCCGCTGAGGCGCAGGGACACCACCGCGCTGGTCCGCTCGTCCAGCTCCTGCAACAGCGGCGCGTAGGCATCGTGCCACGCGCGCTTCAGGACACTTCGCGACACCCCCGGAGGATGGCTGATGTCGAAGCCCAGGACGAGCTCGAGAGCGTTCATGGAGGCCGGCCTGCTCCTGCGATTCGGGGGGCCAGGGTGAATGCGGAGTATACCGCAGGCGGCGGTCCAGCGGGGCTACCTGGGCCGCGAAGCGACTTGGGCGCTGACAATGGGCTGCCAGGCTGGAGCCATTCGGCTATGTCCAAACCATGCCGTCCCTCGTCGATCAGTTCTGCAGCAACGTTCACGACGCCGCCATCACCGCAGCGGCGTTCGACTCCGCCTCCGGCACCCTGGCCAGCGCCGACGCCAGCGGCGTGGTCGCCGTGCAGCGCCGGGGAGAGTCCACCCCGGGCCTCGTCTTCCAACCCGGTGGTTCGGTGGATGGAGCCCTGGCGCTGGTGCAGGGTGGCTCCTACGTGGGCGTGGGCGACAGCGAAGGCACGGTGGGCGTCTACCGCACCGACGACGGCACCGCCGTCTTCCAGGAAGTGCGTTCCGGCGAGCGAGGCCGCGTGCGCGCCATGCGCGGCCTGGCCATCAGCCCCGAAGGCACCCGCTGCGCATCCATCGCGGCCGACGGCTTGGTGCGTATGTGGGACCTCGTCCGCGGTCAGCGCGAGGTGTCCTGGTCCGGCTTCGGCGGCTCCACGGTAGAGTTCGATACCCGCGGCGAGCGCCTACTATGCCTCGACGACCAGGGCCAAATCCGGCTCGTCGATCTCATGTCCCGATCCGGCCTACACGTCGACAAGCTCCAGACCCCAGCCGACCGCGCCTGCTTCACCCGCGACGGCACCCACGTGCTGGCGGTAGGGCGTGCGGGGGTCAGCCTGCTGCGCATCGTGGACGGCCGCATGGTGGCCAGCTTCGCCACCCGCGGGGGCAGCGGACTGCTCAACCTGCTCACCTCGCCCCTCGACGAACAAGCAGCTGTCATCACGCACCGCTCCTACCATGTCTTCAGCCTGCCCGAGCTCCAGCCCGCGGACAGCAAGCACCACGGCGCTCCGGACACCTCGGGAGCTGCCCTGTGGACGCCATCCGGTATCCGCGTGGGGGGTGTCGACGGCCTCTTCCATCGCGGCGGCAAGGGCAGCCCCGGCGCGGTCACCGCCTTGGCGGGCTACGGCGAGTACCGGGTCGTGGCCCACGGCCGACGCGTGACCTTCTGGGCCCGCGGCCGACGGCTCTGGGACCTGGACGTGGGATCTTCCATCCGCTCCCTGAGCGTGGATCGCGACGGCCGCTTGGTGGCCCTGATCCCTCAACAAGGCCCCGTCCGCATCATCGACACTACCAAGGCTGCCATCGTCTTCGACGGCGGGCCCCAGACCGAAGGCGCCCAGCAGGTCGACGTGGGAGGCCCGGTGGTGGCCGTCAAGCTCCGCGACGGCGGTGTACGCTGGTGGCACCTTGCCCGCAATCAGGCCTTCGATCTCGCATGGCCCGAGTCCATGACCCTCAGCGGCAGCGGCGTGTGGATGGGCGTGGTCACCCCTCGCGGCGCGGTGCGCATCCTGGATCCCGCCACGGGCAAGGACGCGGTCCTGCCCCCTACCCCCCTGGCGGATGTCCCCGTCAGCATCGTCGCGTTCGTCAATCGCCGCGCCGACATGCTGGTGCTCGACCGAGACGGCGTGCTGGGCCACTACGATCTGGCCGCCAGCATCCGGGACAACGCCCCCGCCGTCGGCCGCGACATCATCGAGCTCGACGTGCCCGTCGACGCGGTCTGGGGCATCACGGGCGGCCGTCGCTGCGCCGTGCGCATGCCCGATGGCGACACCTGCTCCATCGCCATGGTCGAGATCGCCACCGGCGAGGTCAACACCTACATCGAGGGCCTTCCGGCCAACACCTGGGTCTGCGAAGAGACCGGCGCCATCCTCACCCCAGCCCGCGCCTCCGCCCTGCTCGAGCGCAATGCCGAAGGCCGCGAACAGCGCGTGCTGCGCTCACTCACCGACGATCAGTGGTTGTCCTTTGGCCCTACGGGCATCATCGAGGCCAGTGAGCGGGCCAACGAAGTGTTGTAGCGCGGGGCGCTCAGCCGTCCTGGCCCTTCAAGCGGTCGCGCAGGCGCCGCAGCACGCCATCGCGGGTGCCCGGAGCGACGGGTTCTTCGCTGTCGACAGGGGCATCGCCACCCGGTCCCAGCAGCCGATCCAGCAGTCCCTGCTTGCCATGCAGTGAACAGGTGCCGTCGGGGGCGTCGCCTCGGGCGAACCACTCGTCGTAGGTCTCGGTGCAGTCGGCGGCCGCGGGCTCGAGGCTCTCGGTGCACAGCTGCACTTGCACCAGACCCGAGGTGCCGCGGAACTCACCACTGGTGGTGCCGCTGGCGGACACGATGCGGGCCCAGATGGGCAGAGCCGCCCGCGCGCCGGACATGCCGTGGGACTTGCCACGGTCGAAGCCGACCCACACGGCCACCACCAGCTTGGGGGTGACCCCCACGAACCAGGCATCGCGGCCGTCGTCGGTGGTGCCGGTCTTGCCCGCCGCGGCACCGGTGACGCCGTAGCTGGCGGCGGCCTTGCCCGTGCCGTCGCGCACTACCGCCTCGAGGGTACGCAAGGCCAGGCCGGCGGCGCGCTCGGACACCACACGGGTACTACCTGACACAGGCTGGATGTGTTGAGCTTCGGAGGGGTCCACCAGGCCCAGCAACAGCTGGGGCGTCCGGTGACGGCCGCCGGTGGCGAACAAGCCGTACGCCCCGGCCACATCGATAGGGCTGGCCTCGAACGCCCCCAGGGCAGCGGAGGGCAGCCGGGTGGCCCGGTCGAGCCCCAGGGACTTCCAGAAGCGCTGGAGTCTTTCCAGGCCCACACGCTCTGCGAGGTGGATGGCGGGCACGTTGTAGGAGTGCACGATGGTCTGGCGCAGAGTGACCGTGCCCCGGTAGACCCCGTCGTAGTTCGCCGGACGCCAGAGCTTGCCGTCGACCCGACGCTCGATGGGCTCGTCGGGCAGGCGATGGGTCAGCCGCAGCCCCCCATCGGCATTGAGGGCCTGCACCAGGGTGAGGGGCTTGATCACCGACCCCACCTGCCGCTGGGCGTGCACGGCGCGGTTGAAGCTGCTGGTGGCGTAGTCGCGGCCGCCCACCAAGGCGAGCACCCTGCCGCTGTGCGGGTCGAGCACCACGGCTGCGGCCTGCACCCCCGCGGCCTTGGGGTGGGCTGCCTCGAGCTCGGCCAGGCCGACGGACACGGCCTGTTCGGCCACCCGCTGTAGGGCCGATGAGAGGGTGGTGTAGACGTGCAGGCCTTGGCTGGAGACGCTGCCGGGGCCTCGCTGTTCCTCGACCAGCTCGACGGCGTAGTCCACACCCCAGCTGGCGCCACGGGCCAGGTTGGTGGGCCGCAGCTCGAGGCCCCGCTCCCGTTCGCGCTCGAAGGTGGCGTCGTCGATGAGGTCCAGGGTGGCCATGCGCCCCAGCGCCACATCGCGACGCTCGAGGGCCTTCTCTGGGTGATTCAGGGGCGAGTACGCATTGGGAGCGCTGATGATGCCAGCGATGGTGGCGCTCTCGCCCAGGTCCAAACGGTCCACCGGCTTGCCGAAGTACACTCGCGCGGCCTCGGCCACGCCGTGGACCCCCTGGCCCCCCGCTTGGCCCAGGTAGATGCCGTTGAGGTAGAGCTCGAGGATGGCGGCCTTGTCGAGCTCTTGTTCGATGGCCAGAGCCAAGAAGGCTTCCCGGGCTTTGCGGGCCAGGTTGCGCTGGGGGTCCAGGAAGAGGTTCTTGGCGAGCTGCTGGGTGAGGGTCGAGCCCCCCTGCACCGTGCGACCGGCGCTGATGTTGACCACCAGGGCCCGCAGCACCCCGGTGAAGGACACGCCAGGATGTTCGTAGAAGTCGGAGTCTTCCATGGCCAGCACGGCCTGCTGGAGCTGCTCGGGGATGTCGTCCAAGGGCACCAGGCTGCGGCGCTCGGTGGACGGTCCCGCCAAGGTGGCGATGACCGGTGGCGCCAACAACACCGAGCTGCTGGGGCTCACGGAGCGCACCCGTCCGTCGCCAAAGGTGACGAGGTGCTCGGCAGCGGGCACGGACCAGCCAGGCCCGGATGAGGCCGCGGTCTTGACCTTGATGGCGTCGGTGGCCAGCTGGAAGTCACCCGGCGCGTTGGCGGCCTTGACCTGGGCGTAGCCCGCCGCACGCAGGTCGGCGGCCAGCTGGGTGGGGGTGATGGACAGGCCCGGCCAGACCTCGATGGGGCCACCGTAGACGCGGCCGGGGGTGTCCCACACTGCGCCCTCGAGTCGGGACGCCACGGTCACCTGAGCTTCCCGGTACAGGGCAAGCACCACGATGCCCACACCCAACAGCAGGCCCAGGGTGATGACGATGCTGGTCTTGAGCACCCACCGGTTGGCCCCCTTGCCCTTGGCGCTGGCCTTGCGCTTCTTGGGCGCGGCCTTGCGCTTGGCGGGGGCCTTGCGCTTCTTGGGAGCAGCCTTTCCCTTGGCCGGCGCCTTGGCCTTCTTGGGCGCGGCCTTGCGCTTGGCGGGGGCCTTACGCTTCGCGGGCGCACGGCCAGCCTTCTTGGCGGGAGGGGACATGGAGGCCTGGAGAAGGGGCGCAGGGAGGATGCGCGGAGGGAACCCTAGTGTATCACCTCATCATGCCCCCATGACGGACAGAGGCTGTCCCCAGATGCAGGAAGCCCCCGTCAGCAAATGCTGCCGGGGGCTGACTCGAGGCTTCGTGGGGTGGCGTTGAGTCGCGGCGGCTACGCCGTCGGCTCGAACGACACCGCCAAGGGCCGCCGAAGGACGGCCCTTGGCCGTACTAGACCGGGCGGAACGCGATGTGCTCGGGGCCGACCTTGTCGGTGGCCACCAAGGCCACGTTCATGCCGATCTCGACTTCATCTTCGTCCACGTCGATCAGGCGACCGAAGAGGGTGCCGACAGCTTCGGGGTACTGCACCTGGACGACCCAGACGGGCTCGTCCAGCATGTGACCCGCACGATCCTCGAAGACCTGGGTGGCCGAGAGGACGTAGCCGGAGGCCGGGTCGAGCTCGCGAGCTTCTTCGTTGGGGTCCATGCTGTGCATTCCGGACTCACAGAAGTGAGCGGGCGGAATCAGGATGGCCTCGCGCTCTTCGCACCAGGTACCGGACAGCTTGCCCTTGGCCAGATCGTCATAGAACTTGTGCCCACCGATTCCGGCGGTGTACGCGTAGTCCAACGGGATCTTGCCGGGGAAGCTCTTGGCCGAGACCGTAGTGAGCTCCGAAGGCTTGCACATGATGGGCTCCACCTCGACCACTTCGCCTTCCACCATGGGGCGGAAGTACTTGATGTCGGTGATGGTACCCACACGCTCTTCGGCCGGCTTCCAGACAGCCTTGACCCGCATGCCGATGTGGATGTCCTTCGGATCGACCTCGCCCAACAAGTGGACGATGCCCATCTTATCGGCCGCGCCGTCGATGGCGATGACCGCGAAGAGATCCTGCTTCCCATCGGGTAGCGGAGCCGAGGCCCAGTCGACATTCGAGACGGTGAAGGTCTCGATGACGCCGGTGTCGGGCAGATCGAAGTACATGTCCACGGAACGCAGGTTGCAGATCTCGCAGAACTGACGCGGCGGGATCATCATGCGTCCACAGTCCGTGCAGTACGAGCCGCGGAGCTTGCCTTCCTTCAGACCGTCCAGGTAGGTCGTCAGCGCGAAGCCGTTGTCCCAGCTGTAAGGCAGGTTGGGCTTGTACTCGATGTGCGGGACATCCTTGACGCTGTTGATGGACGTGCCAGGAAGATCCTCGGGCTTGACGTCGTTCCACGCCGACTCGCGGCTGTGGATCGGCATGCCACC
>Ga0307987_1000592_pt1 | contig 21376 bp, 18 predicted proteins | sample EllFjometagen181_FD_203157 | JGI IMG/M metagenome (GOLD analysis project Ga0307987, IMG submission 203157) | Marine microbial communities from Ellis Fjord, Antarctic Ocean - #181 | ecosystem: Environmental > Aquatic > Marine > Unclassified | place: Southern Ocean | collected 2014-10-08 | reverse complement strand
ATCCAGTCAGGTCTTGACGAGATTTCATAGCTCTGCTAAAGCCTGATAGTTGAAATTTCCCATTAATCTTATAAACTGATCTTATAAACTGATCTTATAAACTGATCTTATAAACTGATCTTATAAAAAGGGGGGGAGCGAACCATGACAGGTTTTATGAAATATCTGGTGATCCTGATGAGTGCCTTTATCTGCTTTAATACGGCCAATGCCGCCAAACAAGAGATCAGCATCATTCACACCAATGATCTTCATTCCCATTTTTTGGGATTTTCTCCCAACCAGGATTATACGCCTGAAACCGTTCAAGATGATGATACCATTGGCGGGTTTGCACGGATCTCAACCATGATCAAAAAAATCAAAGCCCACAGCAAGGGTCCGGTTCTGGTCCTGGATGGAGGAGATTTTCTCATGGGCTCTTTTTTCCATACACTGGCCCGTGAAAAAGCCTTTGAAATAGAGCTGCTGGGAAAAATGGGATATGATGCCGTCACCCTTGGAAATCATGAATTTGATTTAAAACCCAAGGGACTGGCCCAGATCCTTGATGCGGCCCAAACACATGACAACCGGCCGGCCATTTTGCTGTCAAATATGGTTTTCAGCCAAGAAAGCGCCGAGGATGATTCCCTTGAACAGGCCTTTGCAAAAGGATGGGTCAAGCCCTATACCATCATTGAAAAGGACGGGATTAAATTTGGCATATTCGGGCTCATGGGGCTGGATGCCGCCGAAAAAGCCCCATTTTCAAAACCGGTGTCCTTCAGTGATCCTGTGGCAGCGGCCCAAAAAATGGTAGCGATTCTCAAGGACAAGGCGGACATTATTATCTGTTTGTCCCATAGCGGGCTGAACCAGGACAGTGAGAAATCGGAAGATGAGCTCCTAGCAAAACAGGTGGACGGGATTGATGTGATTATCAGGCCATCCCCATTGATGACCAAATTCCAGGGGACCCGCAAATTTCCAGTCTTATCAAGGCCTATGAGGATCAGGTTGACCAGGAGATTTTAAAGGACCATGGATTGTTCTTCAGAAAAATTGTGGCAAAGACCGATTTTGATCTAAAAATTGATACAAAAGAATCTGCCTTGGGCAATTTTATAGCCGACTCAATCCGTTTTGTCAGGAAGGAAACGGCAGCGGATTTTAACCCCTTTGCCGATGTTGCCATCATTTCAAACGGGGTCATCAGGGACAATCTTTTAAAGGGCCAAACAAACAGTATCCAAGCCTGTGATCTTTTCAGAGCGCTGCCCCTTGGAATAGGCCTGGATGGAAGTTTGGGATACCCATTGATCTCAATGTACATTACCCCCTTGGAACTAAAAAAGGGGTTTGAGGTGCTCACCAGCATTTATCCTGCAAAAGGCCCGGATTATTTTTTGCAAATAGCCGGTGCCAAATTTACATACAACCCAAAGCGAATCATGTTTGACCGGGTGACAGATATTTGGACCGGGGATGAAGAAAACGGATATAACCGACTGGACTTTTCCCGGTCAAATAAAACCCTTATCCGGGTGACGGCAGATATTTACAATTCCACCTTTTTAAAAGTCATTGGCGGCTATACCTATAATATTCTGGAAATCATCCCCAAGGATAAAAACGGCGTCCCCCTTGAAACCCTGTCATCAGCTGTGATTGATGGTGACAAAACCAAGGATGGCATTCAGGAGCTCAAGGAATGGAAAGCCCCCTTTGAATATTTACAAAGTTTTGAGAATGCCGCCAATGGTGGCATACCCAAAATCCCGGCACGCTACAGTCAACCCCTTGGCCGGATCATTGCGGAACCCTCTTTAAACCCTGTCAACCTTGTGAAAAACGGCACCTGGGTTTCCTGGACAGTCGTTGGTGTTCTTGGTTTGTGCTTGTGCCTTGCCCTGGCAGTCATACTGTTTGTCCGTAAAAAATTTTTGCCAGGCCCAGCCCCAAAAGCTTTGGGCCACCATAAAGATTAAACTCAAGGAAAATAAAGTGGCCCAGCTTCGAGTCTCCTCTGAAAAGGACCAGGACCGGCTGGCGGCGGTGATTAAAAACACCCTGCTGTCAAAGGCTGAATTTTACCGGTTCAAAGATATATATGAGAATGATCAGGTGGGGACCCTTTCCAATGCCCGATCCGATCTGAAAACCGCCCGATTAAATATAAATCGTTCAGATATAATCGGGATAAAAAAAATTATTTGGGAGCAAAAATAACAATCAGGGAGGTTGCCACCCCTCCTATTCCTCGAAGGGCATGGGGGATACTCGAATCAAAATAGATGCTGTCCCCTTTTTCCAGATGGTGGAGCTGTTCTGCGCTTTTGAACTCAACAATTCCCTCCAGGACAAAATGAAACTCCTCTCCCTGGTGGTCATTAAACAACAGGTCTTTCTCTTCCATGGGTTCTATTTCCACCACAAAGGGTTCCATCTGTTTTCCCACCATGGGATAGGCCAGGGATTCCCATTTATATCCAATGCGGGACTCATTCTTGTGGTGAAACAACTTATTAACGCTGTACCGATCATTTTTCTTTACCACCACAATCCGGTCTTCCATATTCTGGTCCCGGAAAAAATGGGCTATTTTCACCCCCAGTGCCGTGGATATCTTTATAAGGGTTGCAATGGGCGGGGCTGCAAGATTATTTTCTATCTGGGAAAGCAAGGGTTTTGACAGGCCTGTAAGATTAGAAACTTCCTGGAGGGTCAGGGCCCTTTGTTTCCGAAGGTTCCTGATTTTATTGCCCAGGTTCAGGGCAGCGACCTCTTCCTTTACTTTGTTTGCATTCTTAGGTGACATTCTTTTTGGGGCTCCTCCTTTTTCTCATCATTTTTTTAAACATATTTAAAAAAAGATAAAAAAGTTTAGCATGACCAAACTTCTATATCAAGGGATAAACCCGTCCTGTTTTAAAAAGGAAGGCAAATTTTATCCCTTCTTTTATTTTAGGTTAAAAATTACGATTAAAATGTGATACAAGATTTATCAAGAAAAAATGAACCCATAATTCTACTCTAGGGATGTCATAACAACAAGACAGACCCCCTGGGAGGGAAACAATATGACCCAGGACAAAAATGATAAAGACCTTGAAATGGCCATCAAGCAAGCCTCGGACATTCGTGGCGCTGGAAATTTAACCCTCGACGCTATTACCGGCATTACCGATTTGGTAGAAGAGTTGCATCATAAAATTGTCAGTTTAGGCGGGATACTCGGCAGACCGGATCAATCTCGGACAACCGGCATCACAGGAATGGTTTACCGTAACATTCGCACTGTATCCGGATTGGCAGGCAATGGCATTGATTTATTGCTCAAACAGTTTTCATCCCTACTCGGAGAAAAGTGTTCATCACCGGAACGAGAAGTGGTTCTGGCTGCCTTAAACGGCGTGTTGGGTGATCACCTTGCCGCCAGGAACAACCGACTTACCATCCCAATGCAATTTCGCCGGAATGGGGTGCCATTGGCCATTGGCGATCAAGCCTTTGAAGAAGCCGCTCGACAATCCAATGGTAAAATAGCGGTGATGGTGCACGGGTCCTGTATGAATGATTTGCAATGGAAACGCCAGGGGCATGACCATGGCGCAGCGCTTGCGCGTTATCTGGGATACCTTCCGGTTTATCTGCACTATAATACGGGCCTTCACATTTCCCAAAATGGCCGGAAATTTGCCAGTCTGATGGAAGGGTTCATTCATCAATTACCAGAGCCAACAGAACTTGTAATCATTGCTCACAGTATGGGCGGTCTTGTTTCACGAAGCGCCTGCCATTACGGGAAGGCTGCAGGTCATTCCTGGTTAAATCATCTGCAAAAGATCGTATTTCTCGGCACACCCCATCATGGTGCGCCTTTGGAGCGAGCAGGCAACTGGATCGACATCCTCCTTGCAATGAGCCCCTACAGCGCCCCGTTTTCCCGCCTTGGAAAAATCCGGAGTGCCGGGATTACAGATCTGAGGTATGGTAATATATTGGATGAAGATTGGAAGGGGCGCGATCGTTTTGGTTCGAAAGATCACCGAAACCCTGTACCATTACCGGACGGCGTGCAGTGCTATACAATAGCCGCAACCACCAGAAAAAAATTGAGCACACTTGGTGACCAGATTATCGGAGACGGACTGGTATCATTAAACAGCGCCCTGGGGCGTCATAAAAACGCTGACCTGAATCTTTTATTCCCGCAGACGCATCAGTGGATCGCCCGTGATATGAACCATCTGGACTTGCTGAATCAGCCTGACGTATATGAGACCCTTAAGCGGTGGTTGGAAAACGAATGATTTATATTGCATGGGTCATGGGATATTCTAAAGCTGTCAAGCCTGTCTTAAGGCAAACAATACAATCTTTTGCATCAGTTTTTCCTGGCGGGTGACGGGTTTGCCAAGGCCAAGGACCATACCAACATTGATGTCCATTCCCATTCGTTCAATTACAAAATCAGCCAGTTCATCCGGATTATTAAAATATATTGGGCCGTTGCTGTCCATCTTTTTTTTAGCCCTGGTTCAATTTATTGTCAGACTGCCAAATGGGATTGCCCATTGGCAGACTGACAGGTTAAAGTTGGTTTTTCACACCCATCAGTTCTTATCTGGGATGGTTGACATAATATGTTCTGAAAGCGCTGTAATGGTAAGGCTTGGATTCACACCAAGGTTTGCTGAAACAACCGATCCATCCGCCACATAAAGATTTGGATAATTGAACAATTGCCCGATATTTGAAACAACACCGCTATCCTCTGATTCACCCATACAGCACCCGCCTAAGATATGTGCGGTTGCAGATGTATTCAGAACGACTTCGTTATACAAACTCAATGGGATACCATCCATTTTTTTGGCCAGTAACTGTGCTGTTTTATTTGCAACGGGTATATAGATCGGGGATCTCTGGGACTCTTTGGGTATTTCAGAATTAAGTGATTTACCGCCAAAGCGCCACCATCTGGGTTTATAATCTATCTTTAAATGGTTTTTATCTGTCTGCATTACCAACAGAAGCGATACCGTACTGGCCTTTCCCAATGGCCATAACATTTTGAAAAACCTTAAGGGATGGCGTAAAATAGCCCCTATATACCTTATAACCCTTGGCATCTTTCCACCACCTCCGGCCATAATGGTTAAAAGATTTAAGAGTACATCCGACCCTTTATTGAAACGTACCACTTCAATATGGGTAGTATCATCTGGATAAATCCCCGATGTTATCGCGATCTGATCGCTCCAGTCCGTTGTTTTATCGTTTGATTTCACACCGGTAAAGGCTTCGGAATTGGTTCTCACAAAATCGCCAAGTCCATCAGAAATATTGGGAAGCATCCCTTCATCTTTACACTTGCTCAATAGCTCTACCGTTCCCAAAACTCCGCCTGAAAAAACAACACCCCCGGCAGTATATATTTTTTCTTTTTTCAAAAACCCTATTGTGTTTTGAGTAATAACTTCATATCCCTCATCCAAAGGCCTCACACCTGTCACATGGGTTTGGGGTATAATTTTCGCACCTTCTTTCTTTGCAAAATAAAGATAATTTTTATCAAGTGTGTTTTTTGCCCCCACAGGACAGCCGATCATACATGCTCCACAAAAAGTACACCCGGTTCGATCTGGGCCTTTACCATCAAAATAAGGGTCTGGGACTGTTTTGTCAGGCTCTCCGAAAAAAATCCCGACATCATTTTTATGAAATGTATCTTTCCCTGTAATTTCTATACCCACCTCTTTTAAAAGCTTGTCAGCTTTCCCCACAGAAGGGCTTTGGGTTACACCCAGCATTTTCCCGGCTACTTTGTAATGGGGTAAAAGTTTTTCTTTGGCATTTTCAATACACCAGGCCTTATCTTCAAACACCTTATCCGAAGGAATCAAAAGGTTATTGGCATAGACAAGACTTCCACCTCCTACACCGGTAGCATGGCCAATCAGGACATGTTTAAACATGGTAAGCATCTGATATCCATAACATCCAAAAAACGGAAGCCATAAATATTTTCTAAGATTCCAATTGGTCTTAGGAAAATCCTGGGTCTTCCATTCCTTACCTTTTTCCAGAACGGCAACCCGATAACCTTTTTGAGCAAGCCGCAATGCAGACACGCTCCCCCCAAAGCCTGAACCGATAACAATATAATCAAAATCATGCTGCTGTTTTGTTCCCATACCATATCCTTAAATTAAACGTTCCATATTATGGAGTTGCTCATTATTGATACATGGAATCAATGGGTTGCTCATATTTTTCCAGGATCTTATTTTTCTTCAGTTTAAATGTTGGCGTCATCATGGCGTTTTCAATGGTGAACTCCGGAACAACTATCACTTTTTTAATGGTTTCAAAAGAAGGCAGGTGTTTGTTTTTGTTTTTCAATTCAGAATCTATCAGGGTTTTTATGTCTGAATGGTCCATAAGATCAGACATGGTCGCATAGGAAATCTTTTGTGTATCGGCATAATTTTTGATATTCGCCTCATCCAGTGTGACCACAGCAGACAGAAATTTTCTTTTATCTCCCACCACACAGACCTGGTTAAAATAGATGGAAGTTGCCATGATCCCTTCCAGGCGGGAAGGGGCAATATTTTTCCCGCCGGCCGTAATGATAAGGTCTTTTTTCCGGTCCGTGATTTTCAGAACATTGTTCGCATCTATTTCACCGATATCCCCTGTTTTCAGCCAACCGTCCGCCGTAAAGGTATCAGCTGTTTCCCCGGGCATTTTATAATATTCTTTCATCACGTTTCGCCCTATATAAAGCACTTCTCCATCATCAGCGAGCTTGTGAGAGATCCCTTCACCCGGAGGACCCACCACACCAAAATCATAATTATCGATCCGGTTTACATTGGCAAAAGAGGTATTTTCCGTCATGCCGATGCCTTCTAAAATCAACAGGCCGGCAGCATGGAAGAATTTTGCAATATCCGGATTCAGGGGCGCAGCACCGCTGATACACCATTTGACATTCCCCCCCAGGGCCTTGTGGATTTTAGAAAAAACCAATTTTGTGGCCAGCTTATATTTCAGACCCAACACCAGTGAAATCGGCTGTTTGGCAAGTTTGCGGGTGCTGACCTCGCTGCCAACGCCGCAGGCCCAGTTAAAGATTTTTTCCGCGGCCCCGCCTTTTGCCTGTGCACCACTGATGATCTTGGAATATATTTTTTCAAACACCCGGGGAACACTGACAAACCAATGGGGGCAAGCCAGGGCAAAATCCTCAAGAAGGGTGTCAATGCTCCGGGCAAAGGAGGTTCTGTTCCCTGTTTTTATGGCCGCGTAGCAGCAGGTTCTGGCAAAAACATGGGCCAGGGGAAGAAAGACAAACATCTCCTCACCATCATAAAACGTTGCACTATTGTATACGGACTGAGAGGTAAAGGTGATGTTGTCATGGGTGAGGACCACGCCCTTGGGAACCCCTGTTGTGCCGGAGGTATAGACGATGCCCGCTGTATCCTTAGGCGTGACCTGGGCGGTTCGTTCCTCAAATGCCGTGTCAGGGATATCTTTGCCCAGGGATAGAAATTCGTCATAAGTGATCACCCAGTCATCCCCTTTGGCATCTCCGTTAAAAAGGATCACCCGTTTAACATTCGGGAGATTGTCACGGATTTCAATCAATTTATCCAGCTGGGCTTGATCCTCTGCAAATACAAGCACCGCATCTGAATGAGTGATGATATATTCACAGTCCACGGGTAAATTGGATTGATAAATACCAACGGTTCCCACGCCTATACTCATGCTCGCAACATCTGTTAAGATCCATTTATAGCAGGTATAGCTTAAAATATTAATCTTGTCATCTTTCTCAAGACCAAGGGCCATGAGGCTTTTTGATACGGTTTTTACCTGATCATAAAACGCCTGCCAGGTAATGGAAGTGGCGTTACCCTCTTTGTCAAACCATCTGTAGGCGGGGTCCGGACCATAGGTGTCAATGGTTTCGCTCAGCATTTCATGAAAATTGGCATAGTCTTTAAACTGCATGGGTGCTCCTTTAAAGTATAGCTGCTGTTAATAAAATATAGTGGTATCCGTTTAGATATTATGGCTGACATTTCCTGGCAAATAAGGGGTTATGACAACACCAGTTGTTCAAACCCCCTATCCCTTAAAAAATCAGGGTAAAGATCATAGGCCGGTTTGAGTATGGGAAGCAGCTTCAGGGTCTTGGGAATATTCCCCTTTGCCTTCACCTGCCGGCGGGTCAAGGCGGTGACAAGATTGGCTTTTCCATGCCAGAATTTATGGGCAAAATCGGCATCCATGGACATGGTGACCTCGGGCTCCCCGTTAAATTCCCCTTTTATGAGTTGGGTTTCAACTCCTGTGGCATCAATGGTGATAACGGCATCGGGCTTTGTATACCTGAACTGAATGCATAGATTGGTCTCGTTCAGAGAAGGTCCGATCACAGGATCCTTGCTGAGCATATCGTAAAAATCCATGAGAATCTCATAGAGCATATCGCTGTCTTTAAAGACATTGGATAGCTTTTGGGCCGCAGATGTTTTTTGCGCCCCGGATTTTAAATCTTCCAGGGAGACTTTAAGGGGCGTGTCCTTGGCAAAATAAACCGTTTTGACAATATCCATAACCGCTTCTCGGGTCGGCTCAACCGGATTATAGAGCATTGAACCATCTTCCATGGCGGTATCCGCCACCTGTTCTAATTTCGCAAGATTGTCTTCAATACCGGCATCCTTGAGGTTTAAGGGCATATTCGTAAGAAAGGCGAGCTGTCGATTGAGCATGCGCACCCGTTCAATCCCGGCCACGGCTGCCTGTCGTCTGATCCAGCCGTCAACAAACCCCAGATTTTCCAGCTTATGAACGGCAAAATCCCTCATCTTGTGGGACTTGGTGTCCACAAGATTTTTTAACGCGTCCAAATCGGTTAGTTTTACCGCTTTGGTGATCAGATCAAGGGCACCGGATTTAATGACACTCTGGCTGTCGCTGACAATCTTGGGGAAGGAAACCCCCATGGCCTGTGCCACATCTGCATACCGGTCGATATTTGATTCCAGATTATAGGCCATGACTTCCGGGAGAATAAGGGCGTTGGCAAGTCCATGGGGGATATGATACACCCCGCCCAGGGCATGGGATATGCCATGGACCATGCCCACCATGGAATGGGAAAATGCAACCCCGGCAAGAAAACTGCCCACCTGCATGGCACCCCGGGCCTGTAAATCATCGGGTTTATCACAGGCCTGGAGAATATTTGGGGTTAACAATTTGATGGCATGGAGGGCCAGGGCATCCGATGCCGGGGACCATTCCTTGTCAACATAGGCTTCGATGGCATGAACCAGGGCATCCATACCGGTTCCGGCTGTTAATTTGGGGGGCATTGAAACGGTCATCACAGGATCAAGGATGGCAAGTTCAGGCAAAAATTGTTCTTCTGCAAAGGGCAGTTTAACATCATTGTCCGGATCGGCGATGACGGCAACTTTTGTGACTTCCGATCCGGTTCCGGCAGTGGTGGGAATTACAATGGCAGGCAGCAGGTCATCTGAAATTTCCAGAAGATACGCCCCCATGTGATCCTCAACCTTTCCCCCTTTTACCATGAGAAGATTGGCGACCTTGGCCGTATCAATAACGCTGCCACCCCCAACGGCGATGACCATGTCACAGTTGTTCTTTTTCCCAAGCGCCGCGCAGTCCTGAACCGTTGCAATGGTGGAATTGGGGGGGACATCATCAAAAACAGCGGTTATTTTAATATTGGTTTTTTTAAACCCGGCTTTTACCCGGTCAACGGGTCCTGCCTCTAAAAGAATTTTGTCGGTGACCAGCAATGCCTTTCGTTTGCCGAACCGGGCCACAGCATCGTCAATGGAATCAAGGATACCGACACCATAAACCAGTTTTGTTGGAAGGGAAAACTCAAAATAATCTGGAAGCATTTTTTTTTCCTTTATGGGGTAATTAAACTTATGGGTTTATATAAATGGTTTCAAATGGGTACTCGCAGTTTTATAGCCTTCATCAATGAGTGTTTTTGCCTGGGATACTGAAAAATTCAGCAGGGACTTAAAGCCCAGCATTTTCCCAGGGGCCAGGGTGATAATATTGGGGTGGCTTTTATGGGACCCGCCGCTTGGATATTTTGTTGTGTATTTTAGCTGGAGAGAGGGGAGGGGGTTTTTTTCAACCCCAAGGGTCGTAAGCGAACTTTCATGGGCATTGGCATAGGCGCTGGCATAGGAGCCGGCAAGAAATTGTTCGAACACCATTTCTAAAGCTATTCGGACATTTTTTGGTAACGCCTGGGGGGTGTGCGTGACGGGTGAAAGCTGTACAATGATAATTTCATCGGCACCAAAATCCAATGCTGGCTGCAGGGGAATGTTTGCCATGGTCCCGCCGTCCCAGTGGGGAACGCCGTCTATATACTGCCAGGGAAAAAGAACGGGCATGGCGCCGGAGGCCATAATATGTTCCAGCCGGATTTGGGAATTATCAAAAAAGCAGGGGCGGGAGGTGAGAACATTGACGGTTGAAATAACCACCTTTGTTCTATTATTTTTTAAATGATCAAAATCAACATGGTCAGACACCATCGCCTGCATCATTCGTGTATCCAAAAGGGGTTTTAATGCGCGTCCGGACAAAAAATAGGATAAAAAGGGAATCAGGTTGAGTCGGTACATCCGTCTGCGGTTATAGGTGGTCCAGAGCCGGACCAGGGCGTGGGTGTCCAGGCCGGAACCAATGCCGGCAGCATTAATGGCCCCCACAGAGGTGCCGCAGATAATATCGGGTATCCAGTTTCTCTCGGCCAGGTATTTGTAAACCCCGATTTGAAAGGCCCCCCTAGAACCTCCTCCGGCGAGTATCAATGCTCTTTTCATGGGAGAATCCCGTATAAAAGTTTGAAGGCAGCCATGATTTATTCTCCCTTTGCGTTGGAAGGCCCGGTGGAGGACCCATTGGACCAGATTTCAGTGTGCCAGGCAAGCTCTCTTTGGGTCATGGTGTCAACAAAAAAATCGATGTTGTCGATGGTCTTAAACGCCATATACCCCTCATAGATAAAATCAATGATCTCTCGTATGCCGAACAGTGCAGCCGTTGTCTTTACCGTTTTTAAGGAAACCGCCACGATCCATTTCTTGCTTAATCCATGGAATATCCGGGTGACCTCGGCACTCAGATTGATCTGGTAGATGCGCTGGTCATTATTATCAAGGCTTCTGTAAATCTCTTGGTATTGTGTCATGGTCATGGATTCACCAATCTCTGCTTCCATACCTGCTTCCATCATTTTCTCAACCATTAAATTGTCTTGTTCATCGGAAATGTCGTGGAGTTCAATCACCTTGGTAACGGCAGTGAGCATGTTTTTATATATTTTGCCGTCCAGAACTTTGTGAAGTTTTTTCATGCTGGTATCTCGAAAGGAAAAATCTTCAGGGGCGTAGAGTTTTTTAAAAAAGAAATCCCCAATTTTTGAAAACTCTGGATCTGTTTCAATGTCTTTGTAGGTGCCATTGATTCGATTGGATTGAAAATCCTGCAAGGCGTGTTTCAATTTTAGAAAAGAATCCGTTCGAGTGATATCATTGCCCATATATTTTCTAACCCCTTAAAATAGTGTATAATATTATGACATTTGAAAAGATCGCTTCTGCTATTCTTTGGCTGTTCCCTTTTTCTCTTTTTCCTGGACCGCTTCAAACTTTTCCAGTTTTTTTTCCAGCGTTTGGATACGGGAATTTAATTCTGAAACCTGATCTTTTGTAACAAGATTTGTGACAGCCAAAACTTCCTTCAACCGTTTGTCAATGGCATCTGAAATCCATTCCTTTAAAGAAGTTGTAAACCCCATGATCTCTCTTTTTAAACGGGTACCCTCTGATGTTGATATTTCCTTACTTTTTACAAGTTTCTTTACCATATCATCAATTTCATCTTCAGCCATGGTAAAGGATCTTTGCCAAAAGGAAACATATCGTTTGGCATAATCTGTAAGGGCATTTCCACCTTTTCGAAATAATTGGATCAGAACACCCGAGGACACCGTACCGCCGGCTTTACCCCTTGTTGTGGCAATGAGGTTTGACACGATTGATGCAGTCAGATCTTCTCCGGTTTCATTATCAATGATAATGATGTCCTCGCCCTGCTTGATCAGTTCTGAAAGACGTGTTCTGGAGATATATTTTTTATCTGTTGTGTCATAAAGCTTTCGGTTTGCATATTTTTTGATACGGTGCATGTCATCCTCCAAAGGGATCTATTTTAATTGTCTGCCAGACTATGTTTCCTATAGTCTGGCAGACTTTGTCAAGATGCAGTATCAATGATGCCCCTTAGACTGTTTTTGTGTCAGGTTTGTTTTCAGTGTCTTTTGTGTCAGTCGCCGGGTTTTTATCCTCGGGGGCTGTTTCTTTTGAAGCACTTGTTTTCGGGACGGCCGTGGTTTTTTTCGGAGCCGCTGCTCGTTTTTTTGTGGCTTTTTCCTGGGACACTTTTAATGCGTCAATTTTCTCGTTTAATGCTTTGATATTTTCATCCAGGCTGGCAACCTGTTCCCGGGTGGGCAATTTTATAACTTCCATCACTTTTTCGATTTTTGAATCAATCATCTCTCCCAGCCATTTTACCAATTTGTCGGTTTTCAGAAAGGGGATCTCTTTTTTCTTGTTTTCTTTTTTCTTCTCTTCTTTTTTAGAAAACTGTGCAATCACGGCGTCTGTGATATCTTTTCCTGTTCTGGTCAAGGTGACGTGAATCTTTTCACCCTTTTTAATCATTTCAGCCAGCTTTTCCGGCTTGATGTATTTTTTAGCAGCTGTATCAAAAAATCTTCCGTTTGCATATTTTTTTAAATTTAACATTTTTTTCTCCTGATCATTGTGCATCATTATTTTTTTAAACCCGTGATGGGTATTTATGCCTCTGCATATTCTTTGTTAAGGGCATCCACTTTTTTGTTCACACCGTCAATACCCGCTACCAGATTATCGATTTCCTCTTTTGAGGGAATATTCAGTTTTGAGGGGATGGCATCGATACCATGGGAGATTTTCTTTTCAATGGTTTTCTTCATGGGCATTTTGTCCAGATTCTTTTTTCCCAGGGCAACAATATCCTCAACGATCAATTTTGCGTCATTTCCAATCCCTTTATATAGCGTCCGGGTTTCTTTGGTGATCCGTTCAATTTTTTTACGGACATCTTTTTTGGTTGTATCCACTCGTTTCTGTATGGTTTTCATACGGTCCACCCTTACTTTTTCAATGGCCTCCCTGCTGTCATCAATGAGGTCATCGATTCTTTTAACAGGGTCTGCTTTAAGCTCTGTGATAAACTCACGGCCATTTTCAATTTGTTTTTTTACATACTTTTCATTGTAAGTTTTGACTTTGTTCTCAATTTTTTCTTTTGCTTCATTAATGGTTTTCGTAATGTAAAATTTGGATTCTTTTTGACTTGTTTTTATTGTTTTTATTGTTGTCATCTTTTGGATCTCCCATAAAGTTATATTTAAAAAAAGTAACTAATAATTAACGCGTTGTGTCATGGGGATAATATGATGCAGTGCGTCATAAATGTCAAGGTTGTTTTTCTTTTTTTTAAAAAAAATCTACAAACACCACACGAAAAACCACTTTAAATGCCTATTAGATATGGATTTTCATCATTTTTAAAAAAAATAAAAATTTTTTTTATCCGCTTGGATCAGAAAGGGTTGCTTTTTAATCCTGGGAGGGTTATTTAAATTTTGTTCGATAAATTGTATAAAATCCGGTTTTAGAAAAATTTGTATCCAGGAGGACAAAATGTCAGAAACAATGACCCAAGCAGACAATTTCTGGTTATGTATGGACGAGCCTGTTAATCTCATGGTGATCACAGGATTTTGGGAGTTTGCGGAACCTCTGGATTACAATCGATTATACGCAACGGTTGAAGCGCGGCTGGCATCTTTCCCGAGGTTCAGACAATGCGTGGTCCGGCCCAAAACCGGTATTGGATTGCCCAAATGGGTGGATGACCGACACTATGACCTTGCCTCCCACCTGCATCGGGTTGCACTGCCGGCTCCCGGGGACAAAACAGCGCTGTCCGCCATGATTTCAAATCTCATGACCCAGGCCCTTGATGCCAGCAAACCCCTTTGGGATATCCATTTGATAGAAAACTACAAAACCGGATGTGCCCTGTTTTTCAGGCTCCATCACTGCATCGCCGATGGGATCGCATTGATGCATGTGCTTCATTCCACGGCGGACACGATTCCCGATGCCCCCTGGCCCAAACCGCCTAGTGCCCAAAAACAACGCAGACGTCCCAAGGCGCCTGATTTTTCATTTAATGCCATGATATCCACGGCAAAAGATGCCATTCAAAAAGGTCAGAAAATTAGCAGGCGAGTACTAAAGGAAATTGAAAAAAACGCGGAGAATCCTGCCGGGCTGAAATTCCTGTTTAAAGCGGCCGCAAATCTCCCCACGGATGTGGCCGGGGTCCTTTCAAAACATACGATCATGAATTCAGATCCCAACACAGCCTTTAAAGGCAAACTTGCGGTTGCCAAACAGGTGACCTGGACGGATCCCATCGATCTGGACAGAATCAAAAAACTGGGGAAAGCCATCAGTTCCGCAACCTTAAACGATATCCTGATCGCCACGGTCACAGGCTCCATGCGCAGATACCTGAAAACCCGAAACACGCCGATCAATGAGCTTGACCTCCAGGTAACGGTTCCGGTTAACGTTCGAAAACCCGGAACTGAATTTGAACTGGGGAATAAATTTTCCCTTGTCTTCTTAAAATTGCCTGTTTACCTGGAAGACCCGATCCTAAGGCTCAAAGAGGTCAAACGCAGAATGGACAAACTCAAAGTATCTGCAGACCCCTATGTTAATTTCGGACTGCTTTCCGCCATTGGATTTTTACCCGCAGCCGCGGCCCAGAAAGCAGCCCAGTTTTTCGGAAACAAAGCCTCAGGTGTTCTGACCAACGTTCCCGGACCCAAAAAGCCGCTCTATTTTGCCGGAAAAGAGATTTCCAATATCATGTTCTGGGTACCCCGTTCCGGCACAGTGGGATTGGGAATAAGTATCTTGAGTTATAATGGCAAGGTTACCATCGGCATTGCCTCTGATAAAGGATTGATGCCGGATCCGGATACCCTTTTGAATGGGTTTGAAGAGGAATTCAATTATTTGATTGATATTGTTCAATCGGGAAAAATAAATGAAGGCCCCCTGATTCTTCATGACAGGTTTGCTGAACGAGAATCAAAAAAAGAAACCACGATCCAAGACCAGACACAAAACCAGATCCCAAATAAGGCGGGCGAACCAACGAGTGAAGATATGGAACCCGACCAGTGCCAAGCCTTCACAAAGGCAGGAAAAAAATGCCGGAAAAAAGCTGCTGCTGGAAAGGCATTCTGCCATACCCACCGGCATTACCAGGTGGAGGGAACTCTTTTAAACGATGTAAAACAGATCATGAGAGATCTTTCGGACTAGATGAAGAGAAAAGGATCACATGGGAAAAAAAATACCGCAAAATGTTGAGGGCAGGTTTTACGTTGATAGGAATTGTATCAATTGTTCTTTGTGCGTTGAAATTGCCCCCGATATTTTTGAAACCAACCATGATGAAGGGGTTGAATACGTTAAACAACAGCCCAAAAATGCAACAGAACACAAGCTTATGACAGAAGTGATAAACCTGTGCCCGGCCAATGCCATACAAGACAATAAAAAGGCCATATGATTGCCAAAAGGTTTCAACCCAACAGTTTCAACACCACGTTTCAACACAAGGGGAGGAAAATGTGAAGCAAGTTATTAGTGTCAGCCTGGGAGCCAGTAAGGATGATTATGAATTTGAAACTGAATTTTTAGGGCAGCAATTTATGGTTCGCCGAATCGGAACCGACGGCAGCCATGAACGCGCCGCCGAAAAACTGCTGGAGTATGACAAACAGGCGGATGCCATCGGTATTGGTGGCATAAAATTTCCCCCTGCCACTGCATCCGGGTATCTGGCCCGAAAACATGATGATCAAATTGCTGCCCTTGGACAACGGATTCAAACACCGGTCACCACGGGCAGCGCATTGAGAGATGTTTCCTTTGAATGGTCATTGCGGTTTGTGGATCACAAATTCGGTGATTATTTCAAGAATGCCAAGGTGTTATTTTTATCCGGCATGACCAGTTATAATATCGCCCGGGTAATGGCGGAGTATACCGATAATTTAACCTTTGCCGATCCGTTGATCGAAAACGATATTTCAAAACTGATCCATTCGATTAAAGGGCTGGAACGATATGCCAAGGGCACCCATGAGATCCTTGAATGGCTTCCAGGAAAACGGTTGACCTCCTCTGTGGTCCCCTTGCTAAAATGGAACAGCTATGTCTTGAGCAAAGCCATGCAGAAAGCCACCATCATTGTGGTGCCCCATCACAATTTTTATGAATACCTTAAGGACACCTCCATTGAAGAGCTGGGCGGAAAAACCATTATCACTTCCACGGCCTATGATGACCGGATTGATTTTTTAAAGGCCAGGGGAGTGGATGTCATTATTGATACAACCCCCAAAATTTTAGAACGGGTGGTGGCGCCCGATGTAATTGAGGCATTGATTCTGGCAGCCCTGGAAAAAAAATCAGACATGGTCCACCCGGATGATCTGCTGGAAATCATCAGCCTGCAGAAAATGGACCCCCGAATGGTCTATCCTTCGGGTCAGGAAAAACGGGTTAACCGGTTTGCATTTGTGATCCATCCTTTGTCCCAGGAATTTTTAAAAAAAGACAAAGCCGTAGATTTTATCAGCGGGTTTACCCCCCCTGTCTTCCTTGATGCCGTTGAAAAAGTAATCGCCTATGCGCCCCCCTGGGTCTATTCAAAAATCACAGGCGTAAAGTCCCCCACTGGTGCGCAAGCGGAAGGATGGCTGATTACCGTCGGGGGAACCCCCAAGCAGATGATGGCACATACCCCTGAATTTACCTACAAACGATTGCTGCAGGCAGCCCGGATGGCCAAGCGGATGGGGGCACAGATCATGGGCCTTGGGGCCTTTACAAAGGTGGTGGGAGATGCCGGTGTCACCGTTGCAAAAAAAGCAGACATTCCCATTACAACTGGCAACAGCTACTCTGCCTCGGGCGCCTTGTGGGCAGGAGCCGATGCGGTCCGCCGCATGGGACTTATCCAAATCGAGCCGGGGAAAAAAATAGCCGCAAAAACAATGGTGCTGGGCGCTTCCGGCGCCATCGGTTCTGTGTGCTGCCGGCTGATGGCAAAGGCGTTTGACGAAGTCATTTTAGCCGGGCGAAATACGGCAAAACTGTTGGCCCTGCAGCAATCCATCCTGGAGGAGACCCCGGGGGTAACATTAAAAATAACCACCAAACCGGACCGTTATCTTGCGGACATGGATGTGATTGTCACCGCCACATCCGGTGCCGGTAAGAAAATTTTAGATATCACCCGGGTAAAACCCGGCTGCGTCATTACGGATGTGGCAAGACCCCTGGACCTCTCCCCGGAAGATGTGGCCAAACGACCGGATGTGCTGGTGATTGAATCCGGTGAAATTGAACTGCCGGGAAACCCTGAAATGAAAAGTATCGGGTTGCCGAAAAAAGTGGTCTATGCCTGCCTTGCCGAGACCATTGTCCTGGCCCTGGAAGGGAAATATGAGATTTTCACCGTTGGCCGGGAAATTGAATGGGAAAAGGTAAGGGAAATTTATAAAATGGGATTAAAACACGGCATGAAACTGGCCGCCATATCCGGTGTGAATGGGGTTTTCAGTGATGCAGACATATTCAAGGTCAGGGACCTGGCCCTTGAAGCCAAAGCAAAAGCAGAACAACCGGCAAAAACCGGTCGTTCAGGAGGTGCGGCGTGAAAAAGATTATCAATATCAGTCTGGGGCCGGCCAGCGAAGATTATCACCTGGAAACCGAGTTCAAAGGGCAACCCTTTTCCATTCAGCGGTTTGGAACAGGGGAAGATCTGACCCGGGCTGAGAATCTATTGTTAAAATGGAACAAGCGGGCGGATGTCATCTGCATCAGCGGGATAAAATATCCGCCGGCACTGGGGACCAAAGGCGTTACCCATAAAAAAACGAAAGAATTGCTCGAATTGTGCGACAGGCTGCACACCGTTGTCACAACAGGAGAAACATTGAACCGGGTCAGCCAGGAATGGAGCATTCGAAACATACAGTTTGCCCAGGGCAACAACTATTTTACCAATGCCAATGTGCTGTTCCTGTCCGGTATGGTAAACGCCACCCTGGCAAAGGTCATGTCAGAATATACTGACAATTTGATGTTTGCCGATCCCATCATTGAAAATAATATCCCAAAACTGTTAAATTCCATGAAAGAGCTGGAATTTTATGCTCAAAACGCAAAAGGGTTTTTAAAACAGGTCCCCTTGGGAAAAATGATATCTCCCAAAAAACAAATAAAGGCGTTGAACACATTTCAGTTGAACCGGGCCATTAAACGAGCCAATATTATAGTGATCCCCCACCAGGGGTTTTACGGGTATCTGGATGCGTGCATGGGGGATCAACTGGAAGGCAAAACTATTATCACCGCAACCGCTTACCCTGACCGTGTTGATCTGCTCACCCAGCTAGGGGTGGATGTGATTATCGACACCACCCCGCAATTGATCGAGCCTGTGGTGGAAGATGTGGTAATCGAGGCCTTAATGGTGGCCGTTTTTGAGGTTTCAAAGGGCAAAGAGATGAAATCAGATCTTTTGGAAATCATCAGCGAACAGCGGCTGGATCCCAGGATCATTTATCCCTTCGAACCGAACAAGCGGGTCAACCGGTTTGCATACCTGGTTCACCCCTTGTCGCAAAATCATTTAAAAAAAGTCAAAGCCGTTGATATATTGTCATCCATTGTCCCCAAAAGTATGAATGCCGTTGAACGTCTCATGGCCTATTCCCCCCCGCTTGTTTACTCTAGGGTAAAAGGAATCAAATCCCCCACGGGTGTTGAAGCAGAGGGGTGGCTGATCAGTCTTGGTGAAACCAGCGATGAAATGGAAAAGCATTCGCCTGATTTTACCACCAAAAAGATCCTGAAAGCGGCGGAAAAGGCAAAACGGCTTGGGGCACAGATCATGGGGATTTCCATGCTGCCCAAGGGAATGCACGGTATGTCCATTGAGGTGGGCAAGCATGCTGCATTGCCCATCACGACCGGCAATTCCTACACCGCCTCAACCGCATTATGGGCTGCCGCCGATGCGGTTCGCCAGATGGGCTTAAGTAAACTCAAGGACGGCAAAGTTTTAAAGGCAAAGGCCATGGTGATCGGAGCCACAGGCGATGTGGGCGCCATCTGCGCAAGGCTTCTTGCAACTGCTTTTGACGAGGTTTATATTGTCAGCCGAAATATGGCAAAACTGCTGTCCCTCCAGGATATCCTTCAACAACAGAAACCCGGCTTAAAACTCCAGGTATCCACCCGGGCAGATCGTTTCCTGGAGGATATGGATGTGGTGGTTATTGCCAGTGCCGGGGCCCGGGAAAGCATTGATATCATGCGGGTAAAACCTGGCTGTGTCATAACTGATATTACCCGGCCCATGGTATTTTCCCAAAAAGAGGTTGCCAAACGGCAGGATGTTTTGGTCATTACCGGAGGTGAAATCCAATTGCCCGGAGAGGCCATTGAGATGAAGGATATCGCCCTTCCTCATGGGGTGGCCTATGCCGGCCTTGCAGAGACCATTATTTTGGCACTTGAAGGGCGGTTTGAAGATTTTACCAAGGGCAGCAATACCGAGTGGGAAAAGGTAAAGGAAATATACAAATTAGGCATCAAACACGGCATGACGCTTGCGTCCATTTCAGGGGTTGATGGCCCTTTAAGTGAAGAGGATATTTTACGGGTAAAAGCCCAGGCATTGATGCAGAGGGGAAAATAATACAACCACCATGAAACTTGTTGCTAAAGCCCGTCAGATCCGGCAGTCTGCTGTCCGATTTGCGGTGAACGGGCTGCCCACCCGTGTTATTAATGCCAGCTATGATACCTATAGTAAAATTTATCAAGGTCAGCTCAATCTTGGGCTGCCTGTCGCACCTGAGCTGATCATCAGCCAGAAAGAGAGTAAAAAAAATGCCGTGGGAAAGCTGGCACTGACCCTGTATCATATCTTTTTTAAAGTGACCCAAATCCGGATCCCCAGGGATGACATCAAGGCGATCCTGTATTATGAATTAGAAAAAGACCATATTCGCCTGACGGAAAAGATGATACTCCTGTCCAAAAATGAACTGGAACATATAGCCATTGTACAGCTGAAGATTGATCCGGATTTTTTAAAAAAAATATACAATGAGGCCTTTCACCGGAACATTGTCAAAGAAGCATTGAAAGCATCCTGTCAGCCCGCTTATTTTGAAAGTGAAGTGGATGAGCAAGAGAACAACGGCAGGGGGGATTATGAAATTGTATATTACCAGGATTTCACCAAAGAAGGCAAAGAGATAAAATTTCGGAGGCTGTTGAGCATGGACGGTGTGACAGCAGGGGACAACAACCCTTCTATCATACTGGTTCCCGGATTTGCCAACAATTCCTGTTGCTTTGACCTGAACAACCAATATTCAATTGCAAAAGATTTTGCGGACAAGGGCAATTGGGTCTACCTGTTTGACCCCCGGGGGGTGGGCGTGAATGCGGGACGGTTTGATCCCAATTACACGGTGGATACCCTGATTGACCTCGATCTGCCAACGGTGCTCAACTTTATTACGGACCGCAGCTGCGGCAAGCCTTCCATCCTTTTGGGGCACAGCATGGGAGGACTTGTGTCTGAAAATATGGTCTTAAACTGGGCCCTGCGTCTTGATTTTGACAAAATAAAAATGCCGGATCGCAACAAACGAGAGCTGGACAAAGTTCTAGTGCCATACAAGGTTGCGCAATCCTCCCTGAAAACCGTAAAAGGGGTTATTTCCATGGGATCTCCCAGGTCTCTGGATAGACACTCACATGTTTTTTTTCCCTCAGCCCTCTGGCTGAATCATTTGTCCAGGATCTTTAAGTTGTCCCATGTGCCCATTCAGGAGGCATCAAGGCTTGTCACCCAATTGCCCTTTTTGAAATCTGTCACCAGGGCCTTATACAACAAAAATATCGGTGAGCTGAATTTTTTAATCTCCCCTGAAAATCATAAAGAGGATAAATATTTTATAGAGCGCTACCTTGCACGGGCAATGGAATCCATACCGCTTGGTCTGGGGTTTCAATTTCTGAAGGCCGTATATGACGGCAATGGTTTCAAACGAATGGACCCGTCTGCC
>Ga0307987_1000591_pt1 | contig 21434 bp, 12 predicted proteins | sample EllFjometagen181_FD_203157 | JGI IMG/M metagenome (GOLD analysis project Ga0307987, IMG submission 203157) | Marine microbial communities from Ellis Fjord, Antarctic Ocean - #181 | ecosystem: Environmental > Aquatic > Marine > Unclassified | place: Southern Ocean | collected 2014-10-08 | reverse complement strand
GTCTGGTTGTTCAACTTCTTCAACAACCGCGCCGAGCTCATCGTCAACGACATGACCGTCTCCGTGCAGGAGTTCTCCGACTGGGTCGACAAGGTCCTGATCGAAAAGAGCGAGGCCGCCGAGCCCGATACCCTCGCCCAGAAGGACTAGACGGATGGGTGCCAAGGTCGGAGGCAGCAAGGGCGGCCCCATGGCCGACATCAACGTCGCGCCCCTGGTGGACGTGGTGCTGGTGCTGCTGATCATCTTCATGGTGATCACCCCCATGTTGTCTTCGGGCATCGATGTGAAGCTCCCACCCTCCACCACCGCTACCTCCACGCAAGACGTGGGGCAGCACCTGGTCATCGGCATCAACGAGATGGGGCAGCCCTTCGTCGATACCGAGAAGTCCACCCTCGAGACCCTGGTGGACGACATCAACGCCGAGCTGCGCAAGGACCCCGAGAAGTCCCTGCTCATCAAGGCTCACGCCGATCTCGACTACGGTAGCTTCCGGGCCGTCACCGACAAGATGGCCGAAAACGGAGTTCCCATGGTTCTGATCGCCGCCGAGAAGCCCAACGAGTTGGGCGGCGACGAAGAGGCGGAGGAGTAACCATGGGCTTGAAGATCGACACGGGCAACTCCCAAGGTCCCGACAGCGATATCAACGTCGCGCCCCTCATCGACGTCGTCCTGGTCATGCTCATCATCTTCATGGTGGCCGTGCCCATCAAGATCGACGAGATCGCCGCCAACCTCCCCAAGAAGACCGAAGTCGTCGAGCAGAAAGACATGCCCGAAGACCAGCTGGTCATCATGGGCTGGACCGACGGCAGCTACGGGCTCAACAAGGTCACCATGGAGCTCGACGACGTGTATGAAGAGCTCCGGGTGCGCCTGAAGTTCAAGAAGTCCCGCGTGGTCTTCGTGGATGCCCACCCCGACGTCCCGGTCCATCGCATCGTCAAGATGATGGACGTGGCCCGCATGTCCGGCGCCGAGCGCGTGGCCATGGCCCGCCTCAAGCCCGAAGGCCCCCGCCAGTACACCGCCGAAGAGATCCAGATGATGGAGACGTACTCGGCCGAAGAGCTGCTGGAGATCCGCGCTGAAAAACGTGCGGCCAAGGCCGCTGGAGAGCTCGAAGAGCCCGCGCCCGAGTAGTCCGTCAAGACATCCAGATCCGTATCGAGCCCGCACCCGCGGGCTCGACGTCCATAGAAGCTGCATTTTCGTCCCGGCACGCTCCTTGCTTCTACGCAGGGCAACCCAGGAGAACCCCATGCGCACCCTGCTCGTCGTCACGTCCGCCATCCTGTTCACCAGCGGCTGCCTCGGAGCCGACCTGGACGACTACTGTGGTGAGCCCAACGAGGCTGCGGCCAGCTGGGACGACGGATCAGAGGCCACCGCCGCCGAGCTTCGCGACGGCCTGATCGGGCTTTGGGAGGGCACTGTGACCTTCGACGGGGTGGACGAGCCCATGGCCCTGGTGATCAACGAGCCCACCGCCGACCCCAGCCTCATCACCTACCCCGACGCGGGCGAAGGCTCGGGCAACATGTCGGTCAGCGATGCCTGTCTCGACACCCTCGAGGTGCTGATGCCCACCCAGCTCATCCTGGACGACAGCGCCGTAGACATGGACTTCGAGCTCGAGCTGCACGAAACCGGCTTCTCGGCTGGCTGGAACGCCGGCCAGGATATCCAGATCCCCGACTGCGACGCAGAACCCTGCGCCATCCACCTGTCGTTCGGACGCTACAACACCGACAGCGACGAGCTCACCGGCCTGCTTCGCTGGGTGGATACCAGCGCGGATAGCGACAGCGCGTCGGGCATGACACAGTCGAACATCAGCCTGACGCGGGTGACCGAATAGGCCCCTCGTCCAGCCAGCGTTCATAGTCGGCATGCAGCGCGTCGCGGTGCCCGCGCAGGGTCCTCCGGCTCCAGTCGCTGGTGTCGATGGGTGGATGGATGTCCACGTGCACGGTGCCCGAGCGAACCTGCCAGTCGTCCGGCCGCAGCAGCTGGTGCACACCGTGGACGACCATGGGCACCATGGGGGCCCCCGTGTCGAGCGCCATGTGGAAGGCTCCCATCTTGAAGGGCTGCAATGCGCCAGTGCGGGAACGGGTGCCTTCGGGAGCGACAAGCGTGGTGAGCTTGTGTTTGCGGAGCTCCGCACCCAGGCGCTTGATGCTGGACACGGCTTTTTTGCGGTTGCCCCGGTCGACGAAGTGGCCCCCCAGCAGCCACATGGCCTGGCCCATCACGGGGATGAAGATGAAAGAGCGCTTGGCCATGAAGGTCCAGCGCGGAATGCCCAGGGCGGGCATGAGAAGGACCTCGAGGAAAGAGCCGTGGTTGAACACCACGACGCGCTCGGCTGGCTGCGCCAAGTGTTCCTTGCCGGTCACGGCCAGCCGAATGCCAGCGACCCAAAGACAGGGCCGCCCGTACAGAGGACCTACGATGGTGATCAGCCGGTGACGCAGCAGGCCGAAGGTGAGCAGGCTGGCGACAGCAGCCAGCCCCAACACCACGAGGGACCAAATGGCGGTGAAAGCCCAGAACACCAGGGTGCGAAGCACGGTCATGGGGTACCCCGATGGGTCCTATGCGCCGCTGATCTGCACACCCTCGAAGACCAGGGTGGGCACCAGGGTGGAGCTGTAGATCCAGGGATCGTTGCCCACCGCGGACAGGGCCATGAACAGGTCCACCAGGTTGCCGGTGGCGTTCATCTCGCCGACACAGGCGCCGATCTCGCCGCCTTCGATGAGGTGCCCCTCGAGGCCGAAGGAGAAGTCGGCCGTAGTGCTGTCGGAGTTTCCACCCAGCCAGCCGGTCACGTAGATGCCTTCGCCGGCTTCCTTCAACAGGGCCGCGAGATCCTTGTCGCCCAGGGTGATCACCTTGTTCGAGCCCGACCCGGTGGTGGGCGGAAGCTCGGCCTTCTTGCCGTAGTAGGTGTCGACATAGAAGTTCTTGGCCACACCTGCCTCGAGGATGGGCAGGCGCTTGGCTGCGATGCCCTCGCTGTCGAACAGGCGCGAGGCGAAGCCACGCACCAGCAGCGGATCGTCGATGATGCTGAGCTTGTCGGACGCCAGGGGCTGGCCGATCTTGCCCGCCCAAAACGAGCGACCCTGCTGGATGGAGCGGGCGTTGGCCGGCGACAGCAGCGAGCCCACCAGGCGACCACCCGCGCGGGGGTCCACCACGATGGTCTTGGTTCCCGTGGGACCCTTGACCGAACCCAGCCGCGCCAGAGCGCGCTGCAGGGCGCCGTTGCCCACCTTGGCGGGATCAGGCAGCTCGGCCAAGAAGTGGCCACCCAGGTAGTCGTAGTTGGACGGACGCTTGTCGCCTTCGTCCTGCAGCGACACCGAGGATACCATCCACACGCCGGTCTCCTGGCTGGTACCAGAGAACCCGTTGGAGCTGGCCGCGGCCGACATGTAGTGATCGTCCTGCACGGTGGACTCGGTGGAGATCACCTTGTCATCAGCGCCAGCTGCGGCGTCCATGGCCTCGCACCACTGCTGGCGCTGAGCCTGGGTCAGCGCGCCGAGCCCGCCGTCCACCAGGTCGAGGTCGACCTCGGGCCGACCCTCGAAGAGCGCCGGATCGGGGATGGTGCGGAAGGGATCGGGCTGCAACGCCTTGGTGAGCGCCACGGCTTCGTCGAGGAAGGCCTGCAGGTTTTCAGGCCGCAGATCGGTGGTGCTGTGCTGGGAGTAGCGACCTTCGGTGTAGATCTGCACACTCAGCGCCCGGGAGGTGGACTCCTGGACCTTCTCGAGCTTGCCATCGCGGGTGGTGAACTCCACTGAGCGGTTGCGGCTGGTGCTGGCCCAGGCGTCGTCGGCCCCGGCGGTCTTGCAGAGCTCGACGGCCTGCTGTGCGCGTTCGAGGAGTTGATCGATCTCAGGCATCTTCGCCTCCGACAGTGATGGAGGAGACCAGGGTGGTCGGCAGGCCCTGGGAGACGGGCACGCCCTGGCCGTCCTTGCCGCAGGTCCAACCGCCGGTGTCCAGGCGGAAGTCGTTGGCCACCATGGTGATCTTGGAGAGCACGTCGGGGCCGTTGCCGATGATGTTGGTGTCCTTGATGGGAGCCGTCTTCTTGCCGTCTTCGATGAGCCAGCCGTTCTTCACGTAGAAGGTGAAGTCGCCAGCGCCGATCTTGACCTGCCCGTTGGTGAAGGTCTCGGCGATGATGCCGTTCTTCACCGTGGCGATGATCTCTTCGGCGGTGTGCGGGCCGTTCTCCATGAAGGTGCAGCGCATACGCGGCACCGGAGCATGGCGGAAGGACTCGCGCCGGCCGTTGCCCGTGGGCTCGACCCCGTAGTGCCGGGCGGAGATGCCGTCGTGCAGGTAGCCCTTCATGACGCCGTTCTCGACCAGCGTGGTGTACTGGGTCTTCACGCCTTCGTCGTCCACGTTCAGGGCGCCGCGCTCGTTGGGCTCGATCCCGGAGTCCACGATGGTGACGTGCTCGGAGCTGACCTTCTTGCCGATCATGTCGGCGAAGATGCTGATGCCCTTGCGGTTGAAGTCGGCCTCCATGCCGTGGCCGATGGCTTCGTGCAGCAGGATGCCCGACGCACCGGCGGCCAGCACCACGGGCTGCTCGCCCGCAGGAGGCCTGCGGGCCTCGAAGAGGATCATGGTGCGGTCCACCGCCTGCTTGACCAGCAGGTCGATCTGCTCCTGGTCGTAGAAGTCGAAGCCGCGACGGCCCGCCAGGTTGGAGCTGTTGGACTGGGTCTCTTCGCCCTTCTTGGCGGTGACGGTGCACCACACGCGGGTCATGGGCCGCACGTCCATGTGCATGGCGCCGGACATGTCGGCGATGAGCACGTGGTCTTCGTAGTCGGACCACAGCACCCTCACCTTTTCTACCGCCGGGTCGGCGGCCTGGGCTTGGGCAGCGATCTTCTCGATGAGGGGCAGCTTGGCGGCCACACCCACATCGGACAGGGGCTGCACGAGGGTGTACAGGCCCTTGTGCTCCACGTAGCGGAACTCTTCGATGGCCGGCCCGCCGCCCGCCTGGGCGATGGAGCTGGCGGTGCGAGCCGCCTGCAACATGGACTCGAGGGTGAGGTCCTCGGTGAAGGCGTAGCCCGTCTGGTCGCCCACCACGCAGCGCAGGCCCACACCCAGATCGACGCTCGAGCTGGCCTTGGACACGATGCCGTCTTCGAGGGTGAGGCTGCTGGAGCGGCTGTGCTGGAAGTACAGCTCGGCCTGGTCGGCGCCCCGGGCGGTCAGCTCGGAGAGGACCTGCTGGATGACGGCCTGGTCGATGCCAAACCAGGTGAGAAATGGATTGGCGGGTGTGTTGGTCACGGCGGTCTCGAGGGGAGCATCCTTGGCACAGCCTGCCAGAAAACTCGGCATGGACAGCACGGCCACGCCGGCTGCACTAGCGCCGATGAACTGGCGGCGCGTGGGAGGTCGCATGGGGACTCCGTAGGTTGACGGTCCCCAGAGGGATAACCCGCCAAGAGCCGCCCGTAGGCGGCACCCGCCCGGGGTGTCGCGGAGCCTACGAAGGGGTCCCGTCCGCCCCCAGGACCTCTTGCACGGTCAGCACCAGCGCGGAGAGCTCGAATGGCTTTTCGAGGAAGGCCCTGGCCTCGGCGCCCACCGACGCCGGCAGGTCGTCTTCGGCCGAGTAGCCGCTCCACAGCACCACCGGCAGCTCCGGCGCGCGCTCCCGCAGCTGGCGCAGGGTCTCGGGACCCGAGATGCCTGGCATGCTGAGGTCCAGCAGCACAAGATCGATCTCGTCGGAGCGCTCCCGGTGCAGGTCCAGCGCGGTCTCGCCGTTGGGGGCCTCGATGACCCGGTACCCGAACTCCTCGAGCACCTCCCGCGCCAGGTCCCGCACCGGCGCCTCGTCGTCCACCACCAACACGGTCTGCCCGGCGCTGTGGAACAGCTGCGGGGCGGCCTCGACGGCCACGGTGGTCAGCTCGGGCTCGCAGGCCGGCAGGTAGCAGGTGAACGCAGCACCCCGCCCCGGCTCGCTGTGGACCACCACCCGGCCGCCATGCTGATCCACGATGCCGTAGACCACCGCCAGGCCCAGCCCGGTGCCCTGATCCGCAGACTTGGTGGTGAAAAAGGGCTCGAAGATGCGAGCGCGGGTGGACTCGTCCATGCCGATGCCGTTGTCGCGCACCGTGAGCACCAAGCAAGGATCCGGGAGCCCCACCGGCAGCGATGAGCCCCGTTCGTCCTTGCCCGCCCTAGACAGCTCGATGGTGATCTTCGGATCGCACAGACCTTCCTGCCGGGCCTCATCGAGGGCGTGGCGTGCGTTCAGGCCGAGGTTGAGCAGCACCTGCTGCACCAGCCCGGCGTCCCCCAGGAACCAGTGGCTGCCTGCGGGCGGGGACCAGCGCAGCTCGATGGCGCGGTCCATGGATCGAGCCAGGAACTGGCTGACATCGTCGACGATGGGCACCAGATCGTAGGGCCGCTTGAACACCTCCGCACGCCGGCTGAACGCCAGCACCTGCTTGACCAAGGCGGTGGCCCGCTCGGCCGCGCTGGATGCAGCTGAGACCCTGCGCCGCAGATCGGCGTCTCCGCCAGCGCGGGAGCCGATTCGCTCGAGGTGCCCGCGGATGGGGGTGAGCAGGTTGTTGAGATCGTGGGCCATGCCGCCGGCGAAGCGACCCATGGCCTCCATCTTCTGGGACTGCCGCAGCTGGCTTTCGAGCTGCTGCCGCCGGGTGGTGTCCCGGATGGCGATCACGCCGCCCTCGAGGGACCCATCGGGCCGGAACACCGGCGACCAGCGGAACTCGACGCTGACGCGGCTGCCGTCCTTGCGCCGAAGCATGGCGTTGAAGGGCGCGTCCGAGGGCTGCCCGAGGGGCTGGCGCGGTCTGTCCGGCCGCAGAGATGCGCCCCGAGCGTCCTTGGATTCGAGCAACTCGGCCCCCCGGGCGCCCACCAGGTCGTGCGCGTCGAAGCCCGTGATGCGCGCAGCAGCCGGGTTTGCGTACAGGATCAGACCCTGCAGATCCACCCGCACCACACCGTCCAGCAAGGCCTCGAGGGTGCTCTGGTGCTCTTCGTGTAGCGCCTCGAGATCGCCGGCCCACTCGAGCACCTCGGCCTGCAGCGTGGCGCTGTGGTGCGCGAGCTTCGAGGACGAGCGCTCGAGGGAGCGGGACAGGCGGGCCAGGTCCCCGTAGCTACCGAGATCCCGCAACGCCGTCAGCGCCAGCCCACCCAGGCTGCGCACGGCCTGCGGGTCCACCACGTCAAATGCCCCTGCGGCGCCGTGGTGCTCGAGGTGCAACACGCCCCTGGGGCCCGAGGCGTTCCCGGCGTCCACAGGCAAGCACAGCCAGGACTGTGCCGTGCCGGCCGAGACGGGTTCGATACCAGTGGAGCCGGAGACGGGCGGCAGGCCATCGCCGCGGGCACAGCCGTCCTCGAACACCTGCGCCAGCAGCGCCACAGGCCACTCCACGCAGCGCTCGAGGGGCCGCCCACTCAGGGCGGAGGCACCGTTGGGTCCGAAGGAGACCAGGTGCACCAGCTCCCCACCCTGTTCGACGAAGAAGCCCACCCGGCTGGCGCCGGTGAAGCTCCCAACCCGCCCGGCCAGGCGAAGGCTGAGCTGGCTGGGGTCGAGACCCTCGCTCAGGCTGCGGGCGGCGTGGCCGGCGGCCTCGATCTCGGCGTGGAAGTCCTCGCCGCCATGCAGCGCTTCCGGGTCTCCGTGGCGTCCCGTGTGATGGTCGGAGGCCGATTCCCGCGCCAGCCCCCAGCGCGACCAGACATCGCCGGCGGCGAGCTCGAACATGTCCGCGGTGCGCACATTCCCGGCATCGCGGTGGAAGCGGGCCGCGCGATCACAGGCCAAGGCCTCGAGCTGCAGGTAGCCGTGTTCGGCGGCGCCTTCGACGGCCCGGACATAGGCCGCTGTGGCCCGGTCGGGCGCGCCCCGGATGGCCGCGATCTCGGCGAGCACCAGATCCCGCTTGTGTGCGTAGTTGGCGTGGCAGCCCAGCGCCCAGCCTTCGAGGGCGGCGAGGTGTGCATCGAGCTGCTCATCGGCCGCAGCGCGCTGAGCCCGGTCGAGGGCATCGTATTCGTCGCACAGCAGCACGCTGTGGTACAGCGCGAACTCCACCAGCGCCGTCAGGCCCGCGGCGCCTGGAAGTTCCGACTGGAGGGCTTCCACCTGTCCACGAGCGACCTCGAAGTCCCCCGCGTGCACCGCCTGGATCAGGTGCACCAAGCGTACCTGAGCCCGGGCCACGTGGTAGTGCTCGAGCGTGGCGGCCAGGCTGTCCACCCCGACCCCATCCAGCTCCAGCTCCAGCAGCAGCTCACCCCGACCGCACAACCGGGCCATGGCCACCACCACGGACGAGATGACAGTGACCGCGTCGTCGTAGCAGATAGTATCCCGGGCCAAGCGCAACAGCTCCACACAGCGGGGCAGCGCGGCGTCGAGGGGCTGGCCCCTGAAGAGCAGCCCCAGCGCCCCGTTCATGCCCAGCCAGCCCGCGTAGTCGAACTGACCGTGCTGCAGCGCCACGTTCACCGCCCGCAAGCCAAGCTCGAGGCCGGAGTCCACAGGACGGGTCCAGTGGTTGGCGAAGTTGACGTACAGGTGGATGACTGGGGCGTAGAGCCTGCGATCCGCGCAGCGTCGCTCGAGCTCGAGGCCCAAGCGACCGAAGGCCTGGCCGTGCTCGACCTGACCCGAAGCACAACACTGCAGCCCCTGGAAGGCGTAGGCCAATGGAGCCTGCTCGCCGTTGCCATGCACCAGGCAGAGGTTCGTCATCCGCGTGACGACCCAGGACATGATGGCGGGACAGATGTAGGCTGGTGGCGCCATGGCCCCCAGCACCTCGAGCTGGAGCGCCTGGGGACCCGGGGGCATCACCGCCGCATCGGCGAGTCGCTCGATGGGGAGATCCCCCAGTAGCTCGGCCTGACGCCCCAGCTCGGCGCCCACCAGACCCATCCATGCCTCGGTGTCGTCCCGGGCTGGCACGGGCACCCCCAGCAGGGCCAGACCATCGAGGCCTTGCTGCAAGGATTCGGCGTAGCGGGCAGCGTGGACCAGCATGTTGGTGCGCTGCACACACAGGGCCACGCGCTCGTCGAGGGTCCCAGCCACCGCGATGGCGAGATCGAGCTGGTCCGATGCGTCATCGAAGCGGCCAGTGGCTTGCAGGGCCTGGGACAACAGGCGGTGCAGCTCGAAGGTCTGGCTCCGGGAGGCACCCGCGTCCGGCAGGACCGCCAGGGCAGCCTCGAGGTGCTTTGCGGCCGCTTCCCAAGCCGCTCCCTGCACCCCATGGCGACCGGCCGCCAGCAGCAGCTCCACCCTCGTCCGAAGGGTGCTGGGGCGCTCGCCCACGGCGGGCAGCAGGAGGAGCTGATCCACCAGCGCGAAGAGCACCCGCGGACGCTGGCTGGCCGTCCAGTCCCGTCGCAGGCGGCGGGCGATGCGCCGATGCAGTATCCCGCGCTGTTGGTCGTCGAGGGCATCGTAGATGGATCGGTGCAGCCGATCGTGGGCGAAACGCCAGGCCTCTACGACCCGGGCCTCACGCTCGGACCGCGGGCTGTCCCGCCGCAGCAAGATCCCACCCACCACGGCGGGCTCGAGCAGCTCGACGAGCTCGGCGCGGGCGCACTTGGACGCCAACGCCAGCAGCTCGGAGTCCAGCTCGGGCCCCAGGCACGCCGCCAGCTCGAGAGCCTCTCGGGTGAGCTCGGGCAGGCTGGACAGGGTGCTGTCCACGACCTGGGGCTCCCCGTGGCTGGTGGCCAGCTCGCGCGCGGCGTCCAGATCCCAGCTCCAGCCGTCATCGCCAGGTTGGAGGGCACCGAATGCATGCAGCTTGACCAGCAGGCGCTGGACGGCCCAGGGATTGCCCTGGGTCAGATCGTAGGCCAAGGCCGACAGCGGAGCGACCCGCTCATGCTCCAGCGACAGCAGCTCGGCCACCAGGGTGCGCACGTGCTCGGGAGCGAGGGGACCCAGGGAGAGCTGCAAGGCATCGTTGGCGGCCAGGCCCAGCGCGCCACGGACGGCGCTGGGGTCCAGGCAGGGCGGCTCACACTCGGTGCGCAGCCCGAGGATGACCAGCACACCCGGCCCCTGGTAGCTCGAAGCCAGGGCACTCAAGAGCCTGAGGCTGGACAGCTCGGCCCACTGCAGATCGTCGAGGAAGAGCACCAGCGGAGCCGCCTGACCAGCAAAGCAGCCCACCAGCCGATGCACCAGCAGCTCGAAGCGCTTCTGAGCTTCCTTGGGGGCCATGGCAGCCGGGGGGGGTTGGGGCCCGGTGAGCAGCTCGAGCTCGGGCAGCAGCCCCGTGAGCAGGGACAGGCCCGCACCGATTTCTCGTTCGAGCAGGACACGCAGGGCATCCTGGGCGGACGCGGGCTCGGCCAGCACCCCGCTGACGATACCATCCAGCGCCGCCAACAGGCCCTCGAAGGGGCCCGTGCGCTGACGGATCCAGCTGCCCCGACCCACCCGGGCTCCCTCGACGTGCATGGGCTCGATGAGGGACTCCACCAGACGGGTCTTGCCGATACCCGCGGGGCCTTCGACCCGAGCCAGCACCATGCCACCACGCTGCGCGCGATGGAACGCCTCCCAGAGCTGTCGCACCTCGTGGAGCCGACCGTGGAGGCGCTCTGCCTGGCCCAGGGCCACGCGCTCGGTGGGGTGTGCCGGCATGACGGTTGTCGCGTCCGAAGAAAGGTGAGTGCGGATTGTGTCACAGCGCGCAGCGGAAGCCCAATCGCGTGGGGTCCAGCCACGATGCCACCCGGTTAGATCAACACTCTCGACGCGCACCGCCCGCCCGAGCACCTCGGAGACAGCCCTGGACGCCACGACCGTAAGCGCTGTTCTCGCCCTGTCCGTCGTCGGCTATGGCGAAGTACAGCAGGGGCGCCCCAGCTGGGCACAACGAGAGCAGCACACCTACACCAACCTGATCCGGGTCGACCCCATGGCCTGGGCCGCCGACTACGGTTGCTCCACATCGGCCTTCACCTCGAACGAGCGCACCGGAAAACCCGCCTTGCTCTACCACGACGGTCTCACCGAGATCGCTCAGCTGCACAGCGAGGACATGGCGGTACACGGCTTCATGGACCACGACAGCTGGGACGGCACCAGCTTCGGCGACCGGGTGTGGCCCTACTACCCAGGCACCACCATCGGCGAGAATGTGGCCGCCGGCTACAGCGACAACGCCGCCGCCGTGTGGCAAGGCTGGATGTGCAGCGCGGGCCATCGCGAGAACATCATGAGCGCCGCGTTCACCGATCTGGGTTGCGGCGAGCGGAACGCCTACTACACCCAAGACTTCGGTGGAGGCGCCAGCCGTCCCCATCAGCCCGTCGCCATGGGCGTGCACATCCCGGAGCGCCCCCAGGGCAGCGTCACCTTCCTGGCCACCTTCGACGGCAGCTCGCCAGCCTGGTTCGGCGTCGAGACCCCCACAGCCTGTGTCGAGCTCGAACGCATCGTGGGCAGCGACAGCCTGGGTGGCTGGAAGATCCAGGTGGCTGCCGAGGACGGCTGCGTCCCCTACCGCTTGGTCTGGTCCACCCAAGGTGGCGTACGGAAGGCCATGCCCAGCACGGGCGCCTACCAATACGGCATGGGCTGCGACCCATGGACCGCCGCGGCTCCCAGCGGCTGCGGTGACGAGCCCGACCCCGAAGACAGCGCTCCCTGGGACTCGGGCGAGCCCTGCGCCCCCAACGACCGCAACTGCGACGGCAGCCCCGACGGCACGGTCGACGGCAGCCCGGGACCGGGCTGTGGGTGCAGCGGCGGCACCGCCACCGGGGGCGTATGGCTGGGTCTGATGGGGCTGTTGGGCCTGTGCCTGCCCACCTGGAGGCCGCAGCCCGCTGAGCTGCGCAGGTACGGCCATGATAGCACCAAGTCACCAGGCAGTTTGCACCGGTCCTGCACAGCTGTTCTCCACCACTGTTCTCCACCACATTCGACACCTCCGTCTTCTGCCGAAGAGCAGGCATCATGGCTTCGGGCGCCAACAGACAGCAGGCCATGACCAAGCCCATCCACATCATCGTCGCACGCACCGCCCTGGTCCTGGGTTCCCTGCTGGCGTCCATCGGTCTCGCAGAGCTCTGGACGCGCAGATACAAGCCATTTCATCTCGCCACCCTGGGCGCAGACAGCCTTCGCCCAGCCGAGGACCCCGAGCTGGCCTACACGTTCGCCCCCGGTGTGCAGGGGCACAACACTCACGGCTTTGCCGGCGGAGCCTTCGGCCCGAAGCAGCCCGATGTCTTTCGGATCGCGCTGATGGGAGACTCCATCGCCTATGGGATGGGGGCCGACCCCGACGAAACCCCAGCCCTGGCACTGGAGCGGGCCTTGACCGTCGGGAGCGCAGAGGGAGAGCGCCGCTGGGAGGTCTTCAACTTCGGCGTCCCCGGTTACTCCATCCTCAACCAGCAGGCCCAGCTGCGCCACTACGTTCTCCCGCTCGAGCCAGACCTGGTCGTACTGCTGGCCTGCCTCAACGATTGGGACACCGACTCGCCCGAGTTCCGCGAGGTGCTGTTCAACGCGGGTGACGACGTTGGGCCTCTGCGCAGCTACTACGATCCCACCGCGACCTTGTCCCTGCGCCTCGCGATGCGTTCACACCTGTATCGTCACCTTCGATTCGGCTCCGGGGGGAAGCGAGACCGGCACGCCGGAGAGCAGAAAAACATCCATGACGTAGATGATCCCGTCGAGTCCCACTACGACGAAACCGACTTCTACCCGGAAGCCTTCGAGCGACTGGCTACGCCCCTCCAACACCAAGGCATTCCCCTCTTGGTGATGCTGGTGCCCCACGACCCATGGCGTCGCCCCGAGAGCCTCACCCTGTACCAAACCCGGCTGTCCGAGCTGCAGGGCTACTGCGAGCGACTGGGATGCACGACGGTGGACGGGCTGCAGGCCGTACGGGGGACGCCACGTAGCGAACACGACCTCCCCGCCTACCATGAAGACCGTATCCACCCTACCGCCATCGGCAACGAACTGCTGGGTGTAGCCCTGGGCGATGCCGTGCTGACGTTCACAGGCCGGCGCTAACGCCGCCGACGGAACGCCGCGCCCCCCAGCAGGCCGAAGCCCAGCAGGAGGCTGGCGTTGCTGGTGCTCCTAGAACGACCCAGGCAGCCGCACTCACGCCAGCTGTCGTCTCCGGTGTCGCCCGCCGAGTCGGAGGTGTCGATGGGGGGGGCGGTCTCGTCGGTGTCGTCGGGGGGCGCGTCGGTCTCGTCGGTGTCGCCGACGCAGTAGCCCTCGGGGTCGCTGGCGTAGGCGTTGTCGCAGTCCTGCGAGATCCAGATGGGGCTGCTGTAGGCGACCTCGCCGTCGCTCTGGACCACGCTCAGGTAGATCGCGGTGTCGCTGCCGTCCCAGGCACTCCAGGCGTACTGACCCTCGACGTCCAGGGTAGCCGGCGAGACCTGGTCGAGGTCTTCGGGGCGCGCACCAGTCTCGAGCTTCACCGCGGTGAGGCCCACAGAGTCGACGGTGTCAGTGCCGTGAATCTCCCAGGTGAAGGTGGGGTTGCGGGCGATGATCTCGTCGCCGGAGATCGCCGTGCTGGCGCCCTCCACCAGCCCGAAGTTCACCAGGATGCGGGCACCGCTGGTGGCGTAGACGCGGCGGTTGGCCAGGGCGTCGAAGATGCCCGACCGGGTGAGCCCGGGCGACCAGAAGGCCGCCAGGCCTGCCAACTCGTACTTGATGGACAGGGGGTTGCCCATCCAGCCGTCGTGGTTGTCCGTGGCCGCGAAGAAGCCGAAGCGGTGGCCCCGGGACAAGCCCTCACTGATATTGCCGGGGGCGGTCGAGTCCACCGTGTCGCCCCACTCGGAGTAGACCTCGACCCCAGCGCGCAGCTCGTCGTCATGGTCGGTCCAGTTGCGCCCGGTCTCAACGGCAGCGTGGGGCAGCACCACCGAGCGGGTGCCCTGGCTGGACTCGAGATCCCGCGCAAGCTGCAGCAGGCTGTCGGCGCCCTCGAGCCCGGTGATGTCGGCATGGGTGCCGTGGTAGCCCACGCAGTCGTCGAAGTAGATGTTGTGGTGGCCGTCGTTGGTGCCCGAGTAGTTGCCCATCCACTCCGAGCCCAGCATCACCAGGTACTCGCCGTCGACCGTGACCTCGCTGCAGTTGCGCTGCAGTTCGGCCCACAGGGCCTCGTCGTCCATCTCCACCGTGGACATCTTCATGGTCTCGCAGCTCACGTCGTGGCCCAGGGTGTCGCGGGCGTAGACATGGTTGGTGTCCACCTCGGTGCCATCCTCGTAGATGATGGTGTGGCCGTGGTGGGAGTGCAGATCGCCCCAGTACACGCCGAGCTCGGGAGCGTCTGCGCTGACGACGATGGGGTTCGAGCGCACGGTGACCGTGCCCGCGGTGACCTCGATGCGGTGGACCCCCACGTCGTCGATGATCAGCCCAAAGTCGAGCCAGCCGGCGTTGTCGTCGTCGAAGTCCTGGGTAGAGCCGCCGTAGCCACCCTCGATGGTCGCGGTCTCACCCCACGCGGGGATGGGATTGCCCAAGCGGTCCAACGCCGCCACCTTGAGCTCGAAGGGCTGACCGGCCTGAACGTAGGAGGGGCCGGAGACCCACAGCAGCGCCAGATCTCGCTCGGCCTGGATGTCCAGCTCGGGGAAGGGCTGCACAGCCTGCCAGCCGGCGTCTCCGATGTGCTCGAAGGCTCGCCAACGCCAGCGCTCGAAGGCCCGGTCCGGGAACTGATGGGCGCAGTCCACGTCGGTGGAGTCGTCCCCCACCCGCAAGATGATGGTGTCGCCCTCGAACAGCTCCCCGCCATCGACATAGACGTCGGTGTAGGCGTAGCGGTGCACGTCGTGGACCACCGTAGAGCGCTCGAGCAGCACCGTGGCGGTCCCCGTGGTGGACACCGTGACCAGCGAGCCGGACGCGGTATCGGTCGCGGGCGCCAGCGCGCTGCACTCGGACGCCTCGGTCTGGGGCGCGCCCCACTTGGACCAGCGCATACCGTGGCCCCAGGGGTCTTCGATGCGTACGTAGTCGCCCGCAGCCATGCCGCCCGGACCGATGGTGTAGACGTAGTCCACGGTGCCCTTGGTCTGGACCGTGAACGTGCTGTCGGACAGCGCGGCGGAGCCCTGAGGAACGGTCCCGATGCCCTCCAGGTCGGGGGCGTCGCCCCACACCTCACCGTAGGGCGGAGGAGGCACCGGTGGATCGTCGGCCAGTGCGCCGGTGGGCAGGAGCGCCAGGACAGCAAATGGTGCGAAGCGGATCATGACCCTTCCGTACCCTGTGGAAGTCGGACTGTCAGGAGTGATAGAGAGGTCCCAACTCGGGAGATACGGATGAGTCACTTCGTGGTCCACGGGGGCAAGCCCCTCAGCGGCGCTATCATGGCCAGCGGCAACAAGAACGCCGCCCTGCCCCTGATCGCAGCCGCCCTGCTCACCGACGAGCCCGTGGTGCTCGACAATCTCCCCAGCATCCGCGATGTCGGCGCCATGCTGGAGATCCTCGAGTTCCTCGGTGCCAGCGTACAACGCAGCGGCCAGCAGGCCACCATCTGCGCAGCCGGCGTGAACAAGGCCGAGATCCCCTGGGAACTGTGCGAGAAGACCCGCACCTCCTTTCTGATGGTGGCGCCCCTGCTGTCCCGCAGCGACCGGGTAGAGCTGCACCGCCCGGGCGGCGACGCCATCGGCCGGCGACGGCTGGACCCCCACTTCTACGGCCTGCGCAGCCTGGGGGTGAAGGTGGACGAGGATCGTTTCGTCTTCGAGGCGCCCCAGCGCCTGCAGGGGCGACAGCTGTTCTTCGACGAAGCCAGCGTCACCGCCACCGAGCACATCCTCTCGGCAGCCGTGCTGGCCGAAGGCACCACCACCATCCTCAACGCCGCGAGCGAGCCCCACGTCCAGGACCTCTGCACCATGCTGCAGAGCATGGGCGCGAACATCGAAGGCGTGGGCACCAACACCCTGACCATCCACGGCGTGGAGCGGCTCGGCGGCACCACCCATCGCATCACCTCCGACCACGTCGAGGCCGCCAGCTACTTGGCCCTTGCCGCGGCTACCGGTGGCGAGCTCACCGTGCGTGACACCTCCATCAGCCACTACTGGATGATCCACCGGGTCTTCGAGCGCTTCGGCCTGAAGCTCGAACTGCACCGGGATCACATCCACCTGGCCGGAGGCCAGACCCCCCGCGTGATGCCCGACCTGGGGGGCGCCATCCCCCGGGTCGACGACGGCCCCTGGCCCCAGTTCCCCTCCGACTGCATGAGCGCCATGCTGGTGCTGGCCACACAGGCCCACGGCACCGTGCTGTTCTTCGAGAAGATGTTCGAGAGCCGCATGTACTTCGTGGACCCCCTGGTGCGGATGGGGGCCAACATCATCGTCTGCGATCCCCACCGGGTGGTCATCACCGGCCCCTCGAAGCTCCGCGGGGCCACCCTGCGCAGCCCCGACATCCGCGCCGGCATGGCCTTGGTCATGGCCGCCCTGTGCGCCACCGGCCGCCCCAGCATCATCCAGAACGCAGAGGTCATCGACCGAGGCTACGAGCGCTTCGAGCACAAGCTGCGGGCCCTGGGAGCCGACATCGAGCGGGTCGAGGGGTAAGCTGCCTCCGAGCAACGGAGACGAGGACAGCTAGGGAATTCCCATCCGGTTCGTGCGGGTATACTCCCGCCACGCTCGGAGTGGGCCCCGGTGGTCGGCTCCGCGTGCCGGAGGTCTCCATGCGCACCCTCGCCGTCCTCGCCCTGCTGACCGCCCTCGGCTGCCGCACCGAGGCTGACAAGCCCGACACCGACGCCCTGCCCCATGACACCGGGCCGGAGATCGTAGACGTCGATGGCGACGGCTACCACAGCGACATCGACTGCGACGACAGCGACGCCGGCATCCACCCCGGCGCCGACGAGATCTGTGATGGTATAGACAACGACTGCGACGGGGCCATCGACGAAGACGCCGTGGATGCCCCCACCTGGCACGCCGATGCCGATGCCGATGGCTACGGCGATCCCGACGCCACGGTCACCGCCTGCGAGTCCCCCAGTAGCTACGTGGAGGACGGGACGGACTGCGACGACAGCCACGACGAGAACCACCCCGACGCTCCCGAGCGCTGCGACGGCGTGGACAACGACTGCGACGGTGACATCGACGAAGACCTCAACGAGATCTGGTACGCCGACGCTGACGCCGATGGCTACGGCAACCCCGACAACAGCACCGACAGCTGCGACCCCGGTGAGGGCTGGGTAGCCGACGCCAGCGACTGCGACGACAGCAACCCGTCGGTAAGTCCCGACGCCACGGAAGTCTGCAACGGGACCGACGACGACTGCGACGGCGACATCGACGAGGAGCTCGGCTCCACCTGGTACGCCGACGACGACGGCGACGGCTTCGGCGACGCCGGTGCCGAAACCTTCGACTGCGAGCCCGGCGCGGGCTGGGTAGCCGACGATCGAGACTGCGACGACGCCAACTCGAGCATCCATCCCGACGCCACCGAGATCTGCGATGAACTCGACAACGACTGCGACGGGATGGTGGATGACGAGGACAGCTCGGTCACAGGTGCGAGCACCTGGTACACCGACGCCGACGCTGATGGCTACGGCGACGACGCGAGCACCACCACCGCCTGCGAACAGCCCAGCGGCACTGCGGCCTACGGCGGCGACTGCGACGACGGCGACGCCAACTACAACCCCGGCGCCCTCGAGGGCGACTGCACCGACCCCGCGGACTACAACTGCGACGGTTCCACCGGCTATACCGACGACGACGGGGACGGCTGGGCGGCCTGCGAGGACTGTGACGACAGCGACGCAGCGGTGAGCCCCGACGCGGAGGAATCCTGCAACGGCGTGGACGACGACTGCGACGGGGGGATCGACGAGGACGACGCCACCGACGCAGCGACCTGGTACGCCGACACGGATGGTGACGGCTACGGGGACAGCTCGGTCACCACCGCGGCCTGCAGCCAGCCCAGCGGCTATGTCGCCGATGACAGCGACTGCGATGACACGGACGCCGAGGTCTCCCCGGTGGATCCCGAGCGCTGCGACGGCATCGACAACAACTGCGATGGCGCGGTGGATGAAGGCGTCACCAGCACCTTCTACGCCGACGTCGATGGCGACGGCTACGGCGACGCCTCGAGCGGCGTCGAGGGCTGCGCGCTACCCAGCGGCTACAGCGCCAACAGCGCCGACTGTGACGACACGGACGCCGCCTTCAACCCAGGTGCCGCCGAGATCTGCGACGGCATGGACAACGACTGCGACGGCCTGGTGGACGACGACGACACCGCCGTGAGCGGCACCAGCACCTGGTACGCCGACGGCGACGGTGACGGCTGGGGCGGGACACTCTCCACCACCGCGTGCGTGCAGCCCAGCGGCTACGTGGCAGACAGCACCGACTGCGATGATGGTGCCGCGGCGGTCAGCCCGGCGGCCACCGAACTGTGCGACGGGATCGACAACGACTGCGACGGCGGGGTGGACGAAGACGACGCCGCCGACGCCGCCACCTGGTACGCCGACGCGGACGCCGACGGCTTCGGGGACGCAGCCCAAAGCGCTGACGCCTGCAGCCAACCCAGCGGCTACGTCGCCGACGACACAGACTGCGACGATGGTGCCACGGCGATCAGCCCTGCGGCCATCGAACTGTGCGACGGGATCGACAACGACTGCGACGGCACCACCGACGAGGACGACGCCACCGACGCCGCGACCTGGTACGCCGACGCGGACGCCGACGGCTACGGTGAAGCCACCACCACCACCACCGCCTGCGACCCACCCAGCGGCTACGTCGCTGACGACACCGACTGCGATGATGGTGCCGCGGCGGTCAGCCCGGCGGCCACCGAGCTGTGCGACGGGATCGACAACGACTGCGACGGTACCACCGACGAGGACGACGCTGCGGACGCGAGCACCTGGTTCGCCGACAGCGACGGTGATGGCTACGGCGACGCCGACAGCACGCACGACGCCTGCGACCAGCCCAGCGGTCATCTGGCCGACAGCGGTGACTGCGATGACGCCGACGCCGCCATCAACCCTGACGCCGCTGAGCTCTGCAACGGGGTGGACGACGACTGCGACGGTACCACCGACGAGGACGACGCGGCGGACGCCGCCACCTGGTACATCGACGGCGACGCCGATGGCTACGGGTCCAGCGCCGACACCACCACCGCCTGCAGCCAACCCAGCGGCTACGTGGCGGACAGCAGCGACTGCGACGACTGGGACGCCGCCACCCACCCAGGCGGAACCGAGCTCTGCGACGGTGTGGACAATGACTGCGACGGCGACATCGACGAGGGGGCCACCGATGCGCTCACCTTCTACGCCGACAGCGACGGCGACGGCTTCGGAGATGCGGCCAGCAGCACCACCGCCTGCACCACGCCCAGCGGCTACGTGACGGACAGCAGCGACTGCGATGACGGCGACGCCAGCGCCTACCCCACCGCCAGTGAGCTCTGTGACGGCGTGGACAACGACTGCGACGGCGACATCGACGAGGGCGCCTGCCTGGACATCTCGAACGTGGACCCCGGGGTGCTGGAGCTCGGCACGTCCGCCCTGACCATCAGCAGCGATGCGAGCATCGACAGCGACAGTGGAGAGATCACCGGCATCCGCAGCGCGGGCACCGGCTTGGTGGACGGCATCTACTTCCAGGTGGTCAGCCAGAGCTCGGGCCCCGACCTGGGGGTGTTCTCGGTGGACGGTCTCGAGCTCATCGGCAGCGCCACCCTGTGGGTCGAGGGCGACAACGCCCTGGTCATCGCCTCATCCGACGACGCCACCATCGACGGTGTCATCGACGCGGTGGGCGGCGACGGCGACGACATCTACGGCACAACAGGCCCCCAGAGCGGCGGCGTGGGTGTGTCGGCCGGGGCCGATGGCGGCCGGGGCTCGGACAACTACACCAGCGGTGCCACCGACGGCTACGGCGATGGCGCTGGCCTGGTGGGCATCGGTGGCATCCACTACGGCAACGGCGGCGGCGGCGGCGGGTACTGCTACGGCGGTGGCGGCGGCATGGGCGGCTCGAGCAGCAGCAGCGGCAGCGGCACCGCCACGGCGGGCGGTGACGGTGCCGGCTCGAGCAGCGAGTACGGCGGGGCTGGCGGCGACGGTGGCGCACCCTACGGCGCCTACGGACTCGAGCCCCTGCTGGCCGGCTCCGGTGGCGGCGGCGGCCTGAGCGACACAGACACCAACCCCAACGGCGGCAGCGGCGGCGGTGGCGCGGGCGGCGGAGCCGTGCAGATCAGCGTGGACGGCACCCTGACCGTGAGCGGTGGCATCGACGCCTCGGGCGGCCGCGGCGGCGATGCCTGGGGCGGGGCAGGGGCAGGAGGCGCCGGCGGCGCGCTGCTGCTCGAAGCCCTGGACCTGGACATCAGCGGTGACGTCAGCGCGGAAGGCGGCCGCGGCGGGCACGGCAACCTCAGCTGGGTTCCCTCGGGCACCAACGGAGGCACGGGGGGCGCGGGCTCGAGCGCTGGCGGCAGCGGCGGCGCCAGGGAGTCCGGTGGTGGCGGCGGCGGCGCAGGATGGATCCTGCTTCGCTACTTCGACAGCGCCAGCACCTCTTCCGCCAGCCTCAGCCCCGACAGCTCGAGCGGCTGCGCCACGGTCGAGGCCATGTAGCCATGGTTCGGATCCATCTACACAGAATGGATGTAGATGAACTCGAGATGCGCACCGAGTGATCGCTCTGGGTCCTTGCGCACACTGTGAGGATGTCAGAGACTGGAACGGGCAGGCAGCGCAGACACAAGGGAAGAGCGATGTCCAGATCCGCCCGGTTCACATTGTTGATGGCAGCGCTGGTGCTGGGGGCCCCCGCGGCCACCGCCAGCGAGGCCGACACCCCGCCTCCCCAGGCCGCACAGAACGGTTCCTCCACCCAGCTCGAGGCCCTGGCCCTGGCCCGGGATCTGGCGGACAACGGCCAACCCGATAGCGCCCGCGCCACCACCGCCTGGCTGCTCGAGCAGGATCTCGATCCCGCCCTGCGCGCCGAGGTCGAGTCCCTGCAGGCCACGCTCGCCTGGCGCCGCCGCGACGTCATGCCCGCCATGCGGCTCGCGGCCTGGCAGACCGCCCTGGGAGCCTACCTGCTGGGGCCCCACATGGCGCGCATCAGCTACGACCCCAACCGTACCGCCGCGCCCTACTTCATCGGCGCAGCGGGGGGAGCGGCCATCGGTGCTGGCTCGGCCATCTGGATGGCCGCAGGCCCAGGCCTGAGCCAAGGGCAGGCCAACACCATCATCGCCGCCCAGCAGC
>Ga0307987_1000590_pt1 | contig 21434 bp, 26 predicted proteins | sample EllFjometagen181_FD_203157 | JGI IMG/M metagenome (GOLD analysis project Ga0307987, IMG submission 203157) | Marine microbial communities from Ellis Fjord, Antarctic Ocean - #181 | ecosystem: Environmental > Aquatic > Marine > Unclassified | place: Southern Ocean | collected 2014-10-08 | reverse complement strand
AAATTCTTAAGCTCCAGGAAAAGAAAAAAGAATTGTTTGACTCCCTCATTGCCAGTGACAATGCCTCCATCAAACAGATGGAGGAAGCTGATATCGATTTATTGCTGGGAGAGTAATGCTATGAGAACAATGCTATGAGAACAATGCTATGAGAACAATGCTATGAGAACAATGCTATGAGAACAATGCTATGAGAATAATGCTATGAGAATAATGATGATACGTCTTGATCAAATTAATGACATGGAACCCTGGAAAATCCTTCAAAGGGAATGTCCTGTCTGTAAAAAAACAGCAACCTTGTTTGCCGGAAATATTACCGAACAACAAGTGTGCATGACTTGTTTTCATAAACAATTGGAAATCAAACTTATACAGGAAAATATAAGCCAATGGACCTGGGAACGTTTTTCCTTTTCCCTTTCTTCTTTGGGTGAAATGGAGGACCGTCTTCTGGCATTGATCCATTTTAGCTTTTTCCAAACCATGGAAGCCACGCCAAAACTTTTGGTTGAAAACCTGGGATTTGACACAGTCCATCCCCTGGCCTGGTATGCCCGACAAAAGGCCCATGAAGCATGCCTTTATTTTAAAGATAAAGAAAAAATGATCAAAATGATTATAGGAATCGAAAAATTTGGTTCATGGCAGCAAAAGGCAAACATGGTTGAAGTGGTCTATGACCTAGGTCCTACCCAACCAGAAGTTATTGAATTTATAGAAAAGATGGCTTCCGATCCCAGTCCCAGTGTAAGAAGCTGTGTGGCAAAAATTGTCATGGCAAAAAAAGTAAAAAAAGTAACTTGGGCAAAAGCCCTGTATGAAAAATTATCCTATGATAAAAATCTTCTGGTCCGGGAAGCCTGTGGCATGGAAAACAAAGACCAAAATGATATTTTTTTCGACAAGGCTTTTTTTGCAATAAAAAACGCCGGAATTAGAGCGAACAGGACTAAAAAACCAAAGGCTTCCTATAATGTGATGGAAATGATCATCAGCCAGCATTGTAATTTTCCTTTGCAGGGAATGGTTTATGAACTTTATTTAAGCCATATTCCCGATCTTCTGGATAAAAACAAATATAGTAAAGATAAACTGGCAGCACTTAAACAAAATACAAATGATGCCTTTGTCAGGATACTTGCCGCTGCGATAAACAATGATTTTTTATTTAAAACGATTCTTGAACGATTGCCCAGACAGGTGGTGATGCTGCTTTATCTGTTCGTGTGGGAGTTTGAAAAATGCGAAATAAAAACGCTGACACAAAAGCTTGACCCACTCATGAAACAAGATAAGTCTGACTTAATTTTTAACCAACAGACAACCATGCCTTTGCAGGAGGCTGTGAAAAAAGATCCAGCCTATTTTATGTTCCAGGTTGACAAGGACTGGACCTATCACAAGGGTGATATGGATTTTATATCTATCAATCGATATTTGAGCGTTCATATTCAAAAACGGTTGCCTGCACCTGATTTTGGACGCCTTGATCCGGTGAAGAATATCCAGGACCGGGTTGAAAAGATCCATGAAGATAGCCAGGAGATTTTTCGCCAATTACCTATTATTTCAAGCTTTATTGCCCAGGGAAATCTCAAGTTCAATAAAAACGGCAACACCCCCCTTTTGGGCTCCTTGAAAAAAATGGCAACTACCTGCAAGATTGACGAATATTACACCAAGGACATCAAGGACTTAGCTTATTTAAAAACAACCCTTCTTGCCGAATTTTTGAATTGTACTGCCTTTAAACCAAAAGACATGGAAGATCTGCCAGCCTTTATAAAGAAACGAATCAATCATTATTTTTCATTTAAAGACTTTACAGCCCACAGGAGTCGTGGTGTCTTTGGTTATATCAAGCGGCAGATGTACGATCTTGGGCCTGACAGTGACGAACGACAGATACGCCTGAATTTTGAAAAAATTTTAAACTCACTTCCTAAAGGAGAGTGGGTTTCCACTTACAACCTTGCCAGGGCTGCATTTTATGATGGCATTAATTTGAATCCTTTTTTGGAGCCCTACGAATTCAACAGCCTTTATATCCAAGTGGATGGCCCTGCTGATTACCCCGGCCGGGAAAACCAATATATACATAGGCTTTCTACCTATGATGTTATCACGCTTCCCTATGTCAAGGCCATGATGTTCCTTTTCGGGGCTTTAGGCATGGTGTCCCTTGGATATTCATCCCCTGAAAATAAGATTTATCACCAATACAAGAAACCCTGGCTCAGTATTTATGACGGATTAAAATACGTAAAGCTGACCGAGTTTGGAAATTATATTCTTGGCCGAAAAAAGCGGTTTATCAATGAGATAACAATTTCATCGGCCAAGATTGAGATTGATGAACAAAAGACCATGCTTTCCATATACGGACAGAATCCTATAAAGCAAATGGCTTTGGAGGCTGTGGGCCAACAAATCAATGGTTCAAGCTATATGGTCAATTATCAGTCTTTTTTAAAAGAGTGTGAAACCCACAAGGATGTTGAAAATAAAATACAATTTTTCAGGGATAACATAGTTGAAAAACCGCCGGCCATCTGGGAAGATTTTTTTAAGGAGGTCTGCGCGCGGATGAATCCCCTGGAAGAGGTTCCGGCCATGTCTGTTTTCCGTGTAAAACCAGACAGGGAACTTTTGACCCTTTTAACAACGGACAAGATGCTAAAAAAATATGTTATCCGGGCGGAGAATCATCACATGATCGTTCTAAACTCTGATTTTTCAAAAGTGAAGAATCGGCTGGCTTTTTTCGGATTTTTTATCAGCTGAGGATGGGGGGAGGTAAAAGAAGCAAACAGGTAAAGCCTGCTGCAACATATCTGTTTCAATGGTTCCGGGACAAAAATGTCCCGGAACCCTGTTCCAAATCCCTGCCTTTGATACAAAAGAGACAGTTTATATCCACATTTCGCTTTTTGCAGCGATTCTCCTTTTTTTACCCGACCGGGTAAAACTCCCTTGAAAAGACGCTTTGAATTGTTTATGCTATTTTAATTTCAAACGATCCTATTTTTCTTACATTGACCCCTTTCGGATGTGGCATAAGAATTGCTTTTCAGGTTGCTATTCGGCTGCAAAAATCGAAAAACAGTATCTTAAGAAAGGACACAGGGCATAAAAAAACAATGAAAAACAATAAGCCAATAAAAGTTATCGACACTGTCTATAGATTTTATCGGGATGGATTCAGGGGAATGACCCTGGGGAAAAAACTCTGGAAAATCATTCTGATTAAGCTATTTGTAATGTTTATGGTTCTCAAACTTTTTTTCTTTCCCAATTTTTTAAATACCAGTTTTCACACCGATGAAGAAAAAGGAAATTTTGTGCTTGAACAAATGACACGCACTGCAAACCCAGGCAAATGATCTCGCCACACCAACAAATTACTTCATTTAACAGGAGGGAAAATAATGATCGATATTGACTTGAGCATGGTAAACTGGGCCAGGGCTCAATTTGCGCTTACTGCCATGTACCATTGGATATTTGTTCCGTTAACATTGGGGCTCTCTTTTTTATGCGCCTTTTTTGAATCCATTTATGTCCGAACCGGAGACAGAGAGTGGCGGAACCTTACAAAATTCTGGATGACCTTGTTCGGCATCAATTTTGCCATTGGCGTTGCAACGGGCATCATTCTTGAATTTCAATTTGGTACAAACTGGTCCAATTATTCATGGATCGTGGGGGATATTTTTGGTGCGCCCCTTGCCATTGAGGGACTTTTTGCTTTTTTCCTTGAGGCAACTTTTTTTGCTGTCATGTTTTTCGGTTGGAACAGGGTTTCAAAGCGCTTTCATCTTTTTTCCACATGGATGGTCGCCATCGGCTCCAACCTTTCCGCCGTATGGATCCTTGTGGCCAACGGCTGGATGCAAAATCCGATTGGGATGATCTTTAATCCGGAAACTGCCCGGTTTGAGATGAACAGTTTTTTTGAAGTTGTTTTTAACCCCGTGGCAATTTCTAAATTTGTCCATACGTCCAGTTCCGGTTTCTTGATGGGCTCTTTATTTGTGCTCTCTATTTCCTGCTGGTTCCTTATGCGGGGCAGACATCTTCAAATGGCAAAACGCTCCATTATTGTAGCCTCGGTCTTTGGATTGCTATCTTCAAGCTATGTGGTTCTCACCGGGGATGAATCCGCCTATGAGGTTGCCCAGAAACAACCCATGAAACTTGCTGCCATTGAAGGGCTATATAAGGGAGAGACAAAGGCCGGCATGGTTGCCGCCGGAATTCTCAACCCAGACAAAAAGCCCGGAGACGACCAGGATCCCTTTCTCATAAAAATGGAAATTCCCTATCTTTTGTCTCTTTTAGCAAATCGATCCCTTGACTCATTCGTGCCAGGAGTAGACGACCTTGTTTATGGTAACAAAGAACAAAAAATCGAAGGGGTGGAATCCAAAATGGTCAAGGGTAAAATGGCCATAAATGATCTTGCCGAATTTAAACAGGCCAAGAAAAATAAAAACAGCCAGCAGGCCGAAATTTCATTAGAAAAATTTAGAAAAAATCAAGATTACATGGGGTACGGATACCTGGACAAACCCGAAGAAGCGGTTCCATCGGTTGCAATCCCCTATTATGCCTTTCACATCATGGTAACCCTGGGTTCCCTCTTTCCTGTCCTTTTTGCCCTCTTTCTTTTTTATGGCATCAAAGATTCCCTTCCCCAAAAAAAATGGCTGCTTCCCATTGGATTAATATCGGGTTTTCTGGGATTGATGGCCCAGGAGGCGGGATGGGTGGTGGCAGAGGTCGGCCGCCAACCCTGGGCAATTTACGGCCTATTACCCGTTAAGGTGGCAACGACAAATCTTGCAGCCGTAAATGTCCAGATTACCTTCTTTATGTTTTTAGGATTATTTACGCTCTTACTGGCTGCGGAAATATCCATCATGCTCAAACAAATATCCATTGGACCTTCTGAAGGAGAGTTAAAATGATCTCAAACCTTGACTATGCAACCTTGCAGCAGCTTTGGTGGATAATCTGCGCCATTGTGGGTTCACTTTTTTTGTTTCTTACCTTTGTCCAAGGGGGCCAGACCCTTTTGTGGCAAATCGCTAAAACCGATATTGAAAAGTCATTGGTGGTGACGTCTCTTGGACGCAAATGGGAAATGCCCTTTACAACCCTTGTCCTGTTTGGCGGTGCCTTGTTTGCGGCCTTCCCCAAATTTTATGCCACCAGTTTCGGGGGTGCCTACTGGGTATGGATACTGATTCTTTTTTCATTTATCATCCAGGCGGTGAGCTATGAATATCGAAAAAAACCCAATAACGTTCTGGGGTCAACCGTTTATGAATTATTTCTTTTTATAAACGGTTCCGTGGGGATTCTGCTCATTGGTGCTGCCGTGGGAACCTTTTACACCGGCTCAAATTTCACCCTTGACCTCTACAACAAGGTCACCTGGGATTATACCCTGCTGGGAATCAACCTGAGGGGACTTGAGGCAGCCTTTTCCCTTTTCAATCTTTCCCTTGGGATTTTTCTTGTCTTTAATGCCCGGGTTTTGGGGGCTTTATACCTTTTAAACAGCATTGATCTTTCTTTAACCCCGGATCTTGAATCAAGATTGCGCAAGGGCGCCTGGACGAGTTTTCTCATTGCCCTTCCCTTTTTGCTCTATGTGCTTATTTCCCTTCTTGTAATGAAAGGCTTTGGTGTAGACAGCACAGGCATAGTTTCTCTGGTCGCTTCCAAATATTTGTCAAATCTTTTGGCCATGCCCCCTCTTTTGGTTCTGCTGCTTTTGGGAATCGTGCTGGTACTTTACGGCGCTGTCTCATCCGCGTTCACCCAGAGCGACAAAGGAATCTGGTTCAGCGGTTTGGGCACGATTTTTGTGGGTCTTGTTGTCCTCTGCCTGCCGGCATTTAATAACACGGCATTCTATCCATCAAAACTGGACCTCCAGTCAAGCCTGACCATCTATAATGCGTCCTCTTCCATGTTTACCCTGACCATCATGACCTATGTTGCAATCGGCATCCCCTTTATCCTTGGCTATGTCGTATATGTCTGGAAACTCATGGATTCAAAGAAACTGACCGTGGATGAAATTACCCATGAAGAATCATACTAAGGTTTGTCACAAGACAGACCCTGCTAAAAAAAAAGGAGACCGATGTTAATGAGCGCAATACTTTTGATACTCTATGTTGTTTTGATAATTGCATCTTATAAAGGGGCTGTATTTACCCTTAAAAAAGCAAATTTATTATAACGGATCATTTTTCTTTTTAAATTTGATCCATTGGAATATAGTGAAAGGCGTAACTTATAATCAATAGATAAAGGAGAGTGTATTATGGACAAATATGTATGTGGACCCTGTGGTTATGTGTATGACCCTGCCGACGGCGATGCTGACAATGGTATTGATCCGGGAACCAAATTTGAAGATCTTCCCGATGACTGGTGCTGCCCCATCTGCGGCGCATCAAAAGATGAGTTTGATAAAGAAGATTAGTGAGTTTGATAAAAAAAGTTAGTGAGTTTGATAAAAAATATTAGTGAGTTTGATAAAAAATATTAGTGAGTTTGATAAAAAATATTAGTGAGTTTGATAAAAAATATTAGTGAGTTTGATAAAAAATATTAGTGAGTTTGATAAAAAATATTAGACTATTAAAATAATATGTTCCCTGAAGCTCATGGAGATTTTTTTTCTCTCCTTGGGTCTTCAGGGTAACAGCAAGGCCGAATTCAAGAGCAGTAAAGTTTTTATCGGCCTTTTTTTTATCTTTTTTTCTAAGGAAAAAACCATGGCCCTGCCTGTTGTTGATCTTTATGTAAAAATTCTGCCCAGAACTAATTGCAAAGACTGCGGGTTTCCCACCTGTATTGCCTTTGCCGGCATGGTGGTATCGGAAAAACTTCCCCTGGAAAAACCAGATGTAGACCCCAATGACCCGTTTAAGGAAGGGGTGGCCGTAGACCTGTCCCACGGCCATGCAAAGTCCCAGAACAAGCCCTAGCGACATGGCACCCACCACGATCACAAGGGTTATCACGCCTCCCTGGAGAAGATAGGGCAACGATTCTTTTATGGCGTTAAAACTTTCTATCATTTTATCACACTTCAACCTTAAGGCGCAGGGCCCGGACCAAAAAGCCCGGGCCCTGCGCCCGCAACCTTATTTTATATCGTATTTTTTAACCAGTTCTTTCCAATGGGGAGAGGCCATCAGTCTTTTCAGGCCTTCGTTTATATCGGCCATGAGCGCTTTGTCCTCTTTGCGGATGGCATATCCAAAATCTTCTGAATGCATGCCAAAGGTACCAAGGACCTTAACATCTTTTTTGCCGGCAGCATCCTTTGCAGGGGCATCGTCCATGGCAGCCGCAGCGATTCTTCCGTTGAGAATATCCTCAACCGCCAAAGGAGAAGAATTGTAATATCGAAGTTCAAGGTTCCATCCGTTTTTCTTGGCGCCTTCCTTGAGCCATTTGGCCTCGCTGGTTCCCTGCTGAACCCCGATGAGTTTCTTGCCGTGAAGCAGGTTGTCCAGGGTCAAATCAGACCCCTTTTGAACCACCATCACCTGTTCAATTTTCCAATAGGGATTGGTAAAGGCGACCTTTTTTAGCCGGTCCGGGGTAATGCTCATGCCAGAAGCAGGACCATGATACCGGCCAGGATTATCAGATTTCTTTTAAACATTTTATAGCTCCTTTTTTTAGTTCATGTATCGAAAGTGGGGTTCACTCCAGTTCCATAAAATCAGCCGGGTGCCATACCAGCACCCGGCTCAATAACATCATATTTTTTTTATTTACCACAAAACCGGCTTCATTGTCTTGATTTTTTTTGGAGGAATATTATTCTATTTTCTTCCCCGCTGTTTTTTCAATCAGACAAACAATCCAGTCGGCAATCGCTTTGTGACTCGCCCCTTTGATCTCTTTGCGGACAAGTTTTATAGAAAGTTCGGCCCGGGCCATGGTCTTTTTTCCCCCGGCAGACCCGAATTTCCCAAAGGCCTCCTTGGCTGTATTTCCCGCTCCTTTTCTCAATCCGTCATTGCGAAAAATGATGATCAAATCCCTTCCCATTACCCCGGAAATAATGCTCCAATTGACCCGGGCAATGTTTAAGAAAAAATCTGCCACCACCACCAACTCATCTGGTTTGGAAATAATGCCGGCATGGAAAAAGGCTCGGTTGTTGATAACCTTTCTTTTTTTGATGGCATGGCCTATAAAATCCATGTTACTCTCTGTTATCAATGCCCGCTCCACCTTTGTGACGATATGCATGTCTGCAAACCGATACAGATACTGAAAAGCCCGGATATCCTTAAGACTTGTCTGACGGGTAAAATCAGCGGTATCGGTTTTAATGCCCAGCATCAGGGCGGCGGATAATTTTGCAGACGGTTTTATTTTCAATGCTTTTAAATATTCGGTCAAGATGGTGGAACAGGCCCCGTACCCGGGCCGGATATCTGTATAGGCTGCCTTGTCACAGGACAGGGGATGATGATCAATAATGGCATCATAGGTAAAGGGGGAAAATGCCTCATTGTGATCCGGCTGGGAATCCACCACCACAAACTGCTGAAAATCATTTTTTTCGATGGATTCAAGAGGGACAAGACCGGACTCGGCATACTCAATCATGGCCAGGTTATCCGGGCGGCTGATCCTGTTAAAATGGGCAATGGTAACCTCTGCAACCTTTCTCCAGAGGATTCGTTTGACGGCCATGGCAGAGGCAATGGCATCGGGATCTGCATTGATCACCACCAGTACCCGGTCCCCCTTGGAAAACCGGGCTAAGAACCTTTTTATTTTCTCTATAGTTCTCATTTACCCTCCCCTCTGATGGGTCTTTCCCTGTTGTTGCTGCTGAAAAACAGGGTAAAGGTTATAAAGGCGTATCCAATGATGGCCAGCAGGGCGAACCAGCCGTAAAAAACCCCCAGGGGAGCCAAAACAATGGCGGTTAGCCAATGGATAAAAATAACCGTGGGGGAATGGAGCCTAATGGGAAAGTCATCAAACCTGCAAATCACGGCCAAACCGCAAAGGTTCCAGCCATAGAGAGAGGCAAAAACATGCATGTGGAGCAGCCATTTTGTTTTTTCCGGGTTATAGTCGTCTCCCATCTGAAAAAAAATATAGAGAATACCGGAAATAGCCGTAAGAATCAAAAACCCGATACCCGAAGTTAAGAACAACTTTTGCTGCATCTTGTCGGCAAAGGTTGAGTACAAATAAAACACCGTGACAACCGCTATAAAAAGGGCAGTTGTCACAAATATCTGGGGTATAAAGCGTTCAAACAGTATAAAGATAAAAAAGATGATCACCCCCAGGGTAATGGTCCAAAAACACGCTTCCATTATGACTTTCCGGCCGGACCCTTCAATCTTTTTCAGCATGGAAAAAACAAGGGAAAGGGTGATCAGAGACAAGGGGAAAGAAAACCCCAGAAAAAAGGTGTTCAAGGTCAATTTTTCCATGGTCACCCATTTGAAATATTCATTGTTCAAAATCACCAGGGATGCCATGACAAGACCCGTGGAAAGGCAAAGCAAAGAGGCCTGGTGAAATTTGTCGGACACACTGACACTTTTTTGAAAGAACTGAATGGGAAGAAAAGAAAATTTTTCTATTCTCACCTTTTCCACTAATATATAAAGGCCCACAGAGACAAGCATGGTGAGAGGATAGACCAGAAAAAAGGCGGAGAAGGCATAAATAAGGGAGAAAAGAAAAAACAGCCGCACGGTTTTGGAGACCCTTGCCTGACCTTCGGTATAATACAGCAAAATAGAGCCGCCAGTGCATAGGTTAAACAAAAAAATATGGAGCCGTTCAAAACTATAGGTCTCAACGGGAAAATATATATTAATAAACCCGAACGCCAGGGCTGTAATCATCAAAAAAGAGAACAAGGCTTTTAATTTGTTATTCATTGGGGAATCCGTTTTAAGTTAATTATAAACTCTCTGGTTTATTTTATTCAGCGTATGATTTATGTCTGCATCACCTTCCCAGCATATCTTTCAATGCCGGGACCAACTCATTATGCTCAAACACAAAACCGTTTTTTAATAATTTTTCCGGGACCACCCGGGCAGAGGTCAAGAGTGTCTCTTGGCCCATGTTTCCCCACAACCCAATAGCTGCCCACCGGGGAAGAACAAAAAAGGCCGGACGTGAAAAGGTCCGACCAAGGGAGCGGGTAAATTCTTTATTGGTCACGGGATGGGGAGCTGTCAGGTTGACCGGCCCTTTAATGGCCTTATTTTCCAGGATATGGAGGATACCGGCGAGCGCATCATCCATGCTGATCCAGCTCATGTACTGGTTTCCATGGGACAATCTTGTGCCAAACCCCAAAGAAAAGGGCAGCATCATCCTGGCAAGGGCTCCTCCAGTCGGGGTAAGGACCACCCCGAACCGCAATTGAACCGTACGAATTCCTGCGGATTCCGCCTTTAAAGAAGCTGTTTCCCATTGGTCACACACAGAGGAGATGAACGAGTCTCCCTTTATCTCATTTTCCGTGAAGACCCGGTCTCCTCCCTCTCCATACAACCCAATGGCAGAAGAGGAAATAAAGATGGAGGGCGGGTTGGCCATTTCACTCATTTTTTTTGCCAGCAAAGTGGTGGGTGCTACCCGGGAATCAAGGATCAATTGTTTCTGATCCTTTGTCCATTTGCCCCGGGAAATATCCACACCGTTCAAATTGATCACCGCATCAATGGGCCCTGCTTTTTCCATATCCAGAATATTATTATGCGGATCCCAATAAAGTTCATCTTCGACCAGGCTTGACGGATCTCGGACCAGAAGGATCACCTCGTGGCCGCAGGTCCGTAAAAAAGGCACCAGAATCGAGCCGATGGTGCCGCTGGCACCGGAAATAAGGATTCGTTGTTTTTTAACTTTGTCAGCTCTTTGTTCCAGATCATGTTTCAACACCCGATGGCGGTAGTCAAACACCCTTGCCAATTGCCTTCGGGCATGGCCATAAAAGGGAAGACTTAAAAACCCCAGGGGCAATTTATACTCAACCCGATCCTCCATAATAGCCCTGTTTTTACCCTGGGCATGGAATAAATGAGTATGAACCCATTTGCCAAAGGGACCCTTTGTCTGGTGATCCTGGAAAAGAACATTTTCCTGGTAGGCGATGTGTTCGGCCTCCCAGATCATGGGGATTTTAAAAAGGCTCATCTGGAACCGAACCTGGACCCCTTTGTCGATACCATTGCCGCTGCGTGAAATAAGCCGCAAGGGTGCCCATGGCGGCGTCAGCCTCAAGATAGCTCCATTCCTGGCATGCCAGGCAAACAATTGTTCGACCGGCACATTAATGGTGGTTTTTTTTGTAAATATCCTGGTGTTCATGATATCTCTTTTATTAAATGATCATTGATTTTAAGGCTCTTATCCTATAATAATACCAATCAAGTTGAAACCTTTTTTATCACCCATCCGAGGTTCTCCTTAAAGGCACGGCCTTTGCATTAGCTTTGCATTAGCTTTGCATTGGTTTTGTATTGGTTTTGTATTGGTTTTGTATTGGTTTTGACACGACAATGATCGAGTATAAGATGGTTTTTAAATTATTATTTTACTTTTTTTGGAGGATATGATGATGAGTAAATATGAATGCCCCTGCGGATATGTATATGACCCGGCCCAAGGAGATTCTGACAATGGTGTTGCCCCTGGAACTTCATGGAATGACCTTCCTGAAGACTGGGTCTGCCCCCTTTGTGGTGCTGCCCAGGAAGATTTTGAAAAACTGGATTAAATTTTAAAGAGGTGGCACCATGTATAAACCCATTGAAATAGCAAAGGGGGTATTTTCTGTTGGATGCCGGGACTGGGATATCCGTGATTTCCACGGATATTCAACCTATGAAGGTACCACTTACAACGCCTTTCTGGTTCTAGGCGAAAAAAATGTTCTCATTGATACGGTCAAAGAACACTTTGGCGATGAACTGCTGGCCAATATCAGCAAAATCATTGACCCGAAACTCATTGACATTGTCATCAGCAACCATACGGAAATGGACCATTCCGGTGCTATTCCAAAGCTGATGCATAAAATTGGGGAAGACAAACCCATCTATTGTTCCAAGATGGGGGCCAAAAACCTGGAAGCTCACTTTAACCGAAAATTCAATTTTCAGGTGGTGGGAACCGGAGATACGCTGAAGTTTGGCAACAGGACCTTTTCCTTTCTTGATACAAAAATGCTCCACTGGCCGGACAGCATGTTTACCTATCTTGCAGAAGAGGCCATCCTCTTTTCAAGCGATGCCTTTGGTCAGCACTATGCCGGAGACATGTTCTTTGATGATGAGATAGGCGATGAAATCATGCCCCATGCCCGGAAATACTATGCCAACATCCTGCTTCATTTTTCCCCCAGGGTCCAGGCATTGCTCAAGGATGTGGCCAAACTGAACCTGAAAATCGACATGATCTGCCCGGACCACGGAATTCTCTGGCGGGACAACCCGTCCAAGATCATTGACGCCTACGACACATGGTCCAGGCAGGAACCCACCCGAAAAGTTGTGGTCATCTTTGATTCCATGTGGGAAAGCACCGCAAAAATGGCCCGGGCCATCACCAGCGGGGTTGAATCCGAAGATGTCAATGTCAGGCTGATGAACACCCGCAAATGGCATAGAAGTGATATCATAACAGAAATATTGGATGCCGGTGCCATTGCCGTGGGATCCCCCACACTGAACAATAATATTTTCCCTGTGATTGCCGACGTCATGACCTATATCAAGGGACTTCGTCCCCAGAACAAAATTGCTGCAGCCTTTGGATCCTATGGCTGGAGCGGTGAAGCCGTTAAAATTTTGAACAAAGATTTTGAAGAGATGAAACTTACCATTATTGATCCGGGTGTTAAAATTCAATATGTCCCTGATGAAGCAGATTTGGAACGCTGCTTTGAGTTGGGAGTAAAACTGGCAAAAACACTCAAAGAAAAATTATCTTAATACTATAATAAATTTGGAGGAAAGAATGACCAACGAGTTCTGTGCAAATGATATCCTGGAGATAGCAAAACAGATCGAAATAAACGGTGCACGCTACTACCGGGAAGCCGCCAACCGGGTGGATGAAAAGAATCACAAACAATTTCTTATGGGCCTTGCTGAAATGGAAGATACCCATGAGAAAACTTTTGCCAACATGCAAAAAAGCCTGGCAGGTTCAACAATTTCAACCATGACATATGATCCGGAAAATGAGAGCGCACTTTATTTAAAAGCCCTTGCCGACACCCGGGTCTTTTTTGAAAAAGATCAACCGGAAACCTCCATGAAAGGAATTCTTGCCGCGGCCATCACAGCGGAAAAAGATTCCATTGTCTTTTATCTTGGCATGAAAGAACTCATTTCCGAAAAAATGGGCAAATCCAAGATAGACAATATTATCAAAGAAGAAATGAGCCACATACAAATGCTTGCAGGCAAACTGATGGAATTCAAATAGATTCAATCCAACTAAACAATAAAAAGTCCCACTGTTTTTCAAAGAAAATACAGTGGGACTTTTTTTACTAACCTAAAACTCCTTTAAACAAGGATCAGGGAGAATCAGGATTTCCAAAGGCCGTGGAGATTACAATAGGCCAATGCAGTCACCTTATCAGAATCAGTTTTAAATGTTGCTTCCGGCACACTTGTGGGCGTCAGCATCTGTCGCTGTACATAGTTGCCCTCACAGCTGACAAGCTCAATCCATTCGATCCAGTGATCGGCGGTCATGGGATGGGCCACACTGCCAACCTTAACCAGGTAGCCGCCATCCACTTTTTCAACAACCGGTATATGCTTTTCCACTGCTGCATCCACTGTATTTTCCACCAAACGGTCCATTGCCTGACCGCAGCACATAACCGGTGGTGTCTCTCCATGGAGGACCTGTGCGATATTGCCGCATTTACCACATTTGTAAATACCCATTTTTTCTGCCATCGAATTCACTCCTTTTTTTGGTTTTTTGTTTGAACGAACTGATTATCGATTAAAAAATAGAGCTGATAGTTCTATATGTTATTTATAAAAAATTTACCATGAGTATCTGAAGAAGCTGATATTAAAATCTGTTCCATCCATTGGGTTTTCAATTTTATTTCATCCTGACTTTTTTCAGCCTGGATTACCTCGGTTACCTCATTATTCTCTATAGTATAGCAAGCATCATACCAAACAAGGCGATTCTTTAATAATATTACATCACAGGTCTCGGTTGAGTATAAATGTACGCAAAGGGGCCCCTTGAATACAGATCTGTCTCAGACAATCGTATCACTAACCCACTTTGTTCAGTACAAATATGTCCCAGGTGGTAAAAAAAAATAGAGACTATTCCGGATATATCAACTCAAGGCTGTTGATCATGGTGGACAGATGATCTTTCTCCGCCTCGGCCAGAGTAAAAAACATATTCTTGATCACCGGCCCCTTTGAACGCTCAGCCATGGTCTTATATAGATCATAGGCGCAAAACTCCAATTCAATGGCAACCTCAAGGATATCTACTTTATTTTCAGAAGAAACCCCATCCAGAAACCTATTCATTTCGCCAAGGGACTTTCCCCCCTCAAGGATATCGCCCGGACATCTATCAAAAACATCCTCAAAGGAAAGACTGCCGGATTCCTGGGCAGAAAGCATCTTGAATATGATCTTTGCATGGCCCACCTCGGCCTGGGACATCTTAACCATGGTCCCATGCAAAGGGGTTCCGATAAATTTTTTCTTTGCAGCGGCATAGAAAAGAAACGCCCCTTTTTCAAAATTAATGGCGCGTTTCATAACCGCCACCAATGTCATGCCGGAAGAAAAAAGATCCACCCGGGGAACGTCCAGAAGAATTTCCCCGGTATAGGCCATCATTCCCCCCCTCAAATGAAAGGCATTTTCTTTTTTCAATCCCACATCGGTTGCCAGCACAACAGCCACCGTTGACCGGATGCCGTGGCGGCAATAAAAAATCACCTTCCTTGTTTCATCAAAAACAAAGGGATCAAACTCAATCTCTGCCAGGGGGATATTCACCGCCCCCGGAATGTGGTCCAGGCGGTATTCCTCAGCCTGGCGGACATCCACGATCAAAAATGCCTTTTCCCTGGTGTCTGCAATCAATTGTTTCAATTGCTCGGCTGTTAATTCCCGCATTGCTTTGTTTAGACCATGGCCGCAATGCTTTTTCCATATTCCTGGCATGCCTTCATCCCGCCTTCCACCCAGCTTGCCTTGAGCATCAGGGGGCCTGCTGCAACCATGTTCATGCCATAAATATTGGCCATGGTATCAAAAATTCTTCCCGGCGCTTCCCCGCTCCAGCCGAAGGCACCAAAGGCCCCGCCGGGTTTTCCTTTCAGTTCTGCTCTTTCTGCAATAAACAAAAGCTGTTTCATGGAGGTAATCATTTCCCCATGATAGGTGGCCGATCCAAAAACATACCCGTCGTATCCCTTTAGGTCTTCTTCGTTTTTTATCTCATTTATTTTTTTGACATCAGCCTCATGCCCTGCAATGCGAATGCCTTCTCCAATAAGATTGGCAATCCCCTTTGTTTCATCAGATCTGGTTGCAAAAACGATTAAAAATTTTCCCATGATTCCTCCTTTAATAAAGTGCCGAGCCGATCCGCCAAGAACAGCTGCCGCAAATAATTTTTAAAATAATATTCTTGAATCTGCCATTTTAATGGTCTTTGTTCCGGTCATGAACATGGCTTTTTTTAGTGTTGCGTGAACATGTTCCAGGTGAAGCTTGACACCAAGCGTTCCGCCGCCAACAGCGGCCCGGATAATATCACGACCCAGGAGCACGACATCGGCCCCAAGGGCCAGCATTTTTAATACATCATACCCGGTCCTCACCCCGCCGTCCACCGTGATGGTGATGGAACTGCCCACCTGTTCGCGGATCAGGGGCAGGACCTCTGCAGTTCCAGGCGTGGCATCCAGCACCCGGCCCCCGTGATTGGAAACCCCGATAACCGAGACTCCTGCGTCCACACATTTTTGGGCCTCATCCGGCCGCATGATTCCCTTGGCAATAAAGGGCAGAGATGAGAAGTGCACCAATTCTTCAATATCTTTTACACTTTTTTTGAATACCGGCTGGCCATGCCGGGCCATGATGGTGGAACCGGCTCCATCCAGATCCAATCCAACGGCCTTGCATCCATAGGATTCGGCCCGTTCTATCAATTCTTTGAGCACCTCCTGGGACCGGGGTTTAAATATGGGAATGCCATATCCGCCACAATCTCGCATGGCATTAAGGGAGGGATGCTTCTCCCGGGTATAAAACCAGGTATCTCCCCTCAACCCGATGGTGCCCGCCTCTTTGGATCCCAAAAGAACGGATTTACAAAAGCTGATTTCATCAAGTGCATCATTATACTTTTGCGCCCCGGCCGTGGAAGAGGCCATCACCGGAAAATCAAGGTCCATCCCGAGAAAAGAACAACGGGTATCCGGTTCAAAATGCTCCCCGACCACGGACATATTAAACCGGATATTGGCAAGGGCTGTCCCATTGGCCCGAAAAGACTGGCCGGATCCGGCGCCCCCAAGACCAATGGGCTTTCCATAGGCTTCCTTCTGGCAAATTTTATCAAAATTTCCGTCACATGAGGGATAGACCGCACAGATGCCCTTCATTTTTGTTCTGGCAGCATCCCGGACCGCATCCAGGGTCTGGGGAATTGATTGTTTGTCCATGATCATCCGCTCATCGGATTGACAGGTATCGCAAACACTGGGTTTTTCTTTACTTGTAAATTCAGAATGGCAAACAGAGCAATACCACAGGCTCATTGGTTTTCTCCTTTAAAATTTGGAACAGGTTAAACACTTCATCAAAAGAATCAGGCCTGGCTCAAGATATCATTCATTGGATCTTTGGCAAAGCAATATTCAACCCGGTCCTTATTTTTTCCATAAAATAAAGCGGGCCCCAGGTTGAATGACTTTAACCTTGCCAAAACGATACAAAATATGCAAAATAATAAATTATTGGACAACAAGATCAAGAGATAAAATCGAATAATAAGATTGAAAAATTCTAAAAAGTGTTGCGCCATGGATTCTGATTGTTCAAACCACTTGTTAACAGACAGACCTTAAATTAAGGAGATCATAATGGTCACGGAAAAACCCACACTCTATGCGTTGAGCACCTGCAGCCATTGCAAGTCAACAAAAAAGTTATTAACTGAATGTGATGTTGAATATAACTATATACAAGTGGACGACCTGGAGGGAGAAGAACGCAAAGCTATTTTGGCAGATATCAAAGCCTTAAATCCCCGGTGCTCTTTTCCCACCGTCAAAATCAACGAAACGGTGATTGTCGGATACAAAGAAAAAGAAATTAAAGCGGCATTGGGGATAAAAGATGAAAGTTGAACAGCTTTATGCGGCATTAAAAAAATCACAGGAAGCCCGCGGCATCTATTTTAATAAGGACAAAGACCTGGTATTTGAACTACTGGAAGCGCTTTTGCTCAACAAAGAGCGTTACGGGTATATGGCCTGCCCCTGCCGCCTGGCCTGCGGGGACAAGGAACAAGACAAGGATATTCTCTGCCCCTGTGATTACAGGGAACCGGACTTAAAAGAGTTCGGCACCTGTTATTGCGCCCTCTATGTATCAGCGGCATTGAACAACAATGAAATCGATGCCCAGTATGTCCCGGAAAGAAGACCCCCTGAAAAAATGTTTTAAGATCAATATTTTAATGTCTAGGAGATAACCATGAACGAAAATGAGAATGTATGTACGCCTGTATTAAATACCGGTCTCCGGGGAATTGAGGTGGCAAGCTCCAAGATATGTGATGTAAGGGGCAAGGAAGGCAAACTCATCTACCGGGGTTTTTCGATTGAAGGCTTGGCTGAAAAGGCAAGCTTTGAAGAAACCTGTTTTTTACTCCTCTATGAACGGCTGCCCCAAAAAAAAGAATTGGCGGATTTTGACCAGAGTTTAAAAAACAAACGCCGGGTCCCGGAAAATATATTCCCCTTTTTAAAATCCCTGCCCCGGGACATGGACCCCATGGATGTTCTGCAGATGGCAACCCCCCTGCTCATCCAAACCGATGCGACCGCAGGAAAAGAAGGCATGGAAAATACTCTTTACAGTGCAGAAAATCTCATTGCAGGGTTGCCCACCATCACAGCAGCCTGGGACCGCATCCGGAACAACAAAGAGCCCATTGCACCGGACAACAGCCTGAACCATGCACAAAATTTTTTGTATATGCTCAATGGAGAAACGCCGGACAAGGAGACCGCCCATTTTTTTGACGTAAGCCTGGTCCTCCATGCCGAGCATTCCTTTAATGCCTCCACATTTACGGCCCGTCAGGTGGCATCCACCAAAGCCCATATCTATGCATCCATATCCGCGGCCATCGGCTCCCTTTCCGGAGCCCTTCATGGCGGGGCCAATGTCCGGGTCATGAAGATGTTAACGCAAATAAATACCATCGATAAAATTGATAGCTACATTAATGATATTCTGGATAAAGGGGGGCTTATCATGGGTCTTGGCCATGCCGTATATCAGACCGATGACCCCCGGGCCAAAATTATCGATCCCATGTCCAAACGCATGGGGGAATTATCCGGAGATACCCGCTGGCATGAGTTATCAAAGGAACTTGAAATCAGGGGTAAAAAAGCATTCATGGAACGAAAAAATAGAGAAATATTTTGCAATGTAGACTTTTACTCCGCCTCCCTGTTTTATGCCATGGGTATTACAACGGATCTGTTTTCCCCCTTGTTTGCCATTTCCCGGGTCAGTGGATGGAGTGCCCACGTCATTGAGGAACAATTTGCCATGGCAGCCCCCAAGCCCTCCCTTTACAGGCCGGGCGCCGCCTATGTGGGAGATTATTGCGGACCGGATGAATGCGTTTATACAGAAATTGAGGAACGGTAAGGCTTAATTTTTATACTAGTTCTTATGACAAGGAAAAAAAAATGAAAAAATGGCAGTGCAGTGTTTGTAAATATATTCATACAGGAGAGACACCCCCGGAAAAATGCCCGGTGTGCGGGGTCGGCAGTGAAAAATTTGTACTCCTTGACGCCGGGGATGACGCCCCTGCCCCGGCAACAGAAAACCCCTTGGTAAGTCCAGCTGAAAAACCTGCAGCTCCGGCAGCGCAAGCTCCCTCTGAACCTTCGACACCAGCGCCTGCAGAACCTGCAGCACCCGCCAACTTGTATGAACGAATCACCAACCTCATGGTCAAGCACCATGCCCATCCGGTATCGGTCCATATTCCCAACGGCATCCTGCCGGCTGCGGTAACCTTGTTTTTCCTGGCTTGGGTGTTTAATACACCGCTTTTTGTCAAAGCCGGGTTTATCAATCTGATCTTTGTGATCCTGGCCCTTCCCTTTGTTCTGTTTTCAGGCATCATTGAATGGAAAAAAAAATATAACCAGGCCCTTACCACCCTTTTCAAAATCAAAATCATGGCAGCTGCCCTCACAACAACGGCCTGCATCATATCCGTGATCTGGTATCTGATGAATCCTGATGTGCTGTCCTCTTCCAATGCCTGGATTTTTATTCTGGTCAATGTGGTCATGCTGGCATCTGCCGGCATTGCAGGGCACATCGGCGGAAAACTGGTATTCAAGGACTAGGTCCCACGGATCAGATCTCAAGAACAAGCCCCACAGGACAATGGTCCGATCCTAGGATTTCATTATCGATAAAGGCCTCTTTAACAACCCCTTTGTCGATGAGATCCTGGGTCACAAAAAAATAATCGATGCGCCACCCGGCATTGTTCTTCCGGGCACTGAACCGATAGGACCACCAGGAATATTTTACGGTGTCTGGATGGAAATGGCGAAAGGTATCCACATATCCCATTTTTACCATTTTATCCAACACATCACGTTCAACCCTCAAAAATCCCGACCGTTTTGAATTGGGCTTTGGATTTTTCAGGTCAATATCATTGTGGGCCGTATTAAAATCCCCTGTGATAATCAAGCTTTTGCCTTCATCGCGCAGCCCTTGGGCATATTCCAGAAACCAGTCATAAAAATCCATTTTATAGGCAAGCCTGTCATCACTCATCTGGCCGTTGGGAAAATAAATGTTAAAGAGGGTAAAGGCTTCATAATCCATCTGGATCACCCGGCCCTCTCCATCAAACCTGGGATTCCCAAAATCGGTAATCGCCTTTGCCGGAACCTCTCTTGAATAGGCGGCCACCCCGCTATACCCTTTTTTCACCGTGGAATAATTCCAGAAGGATTCAAAGGAGGGCATGTCGATCATCTCATCGGTTCGCTGGTCCGCTTGAAGTTTGGTTTCCTGGAGCATTAAAATATCCGGGGCCATGGTTTTTATGGACCCGAAAAAATCTTTTTTCACCACAGCCCGCAGGCCGTTCACATTCCAGGAAATCAGTTTTATGGTTTGTTTTGCTTGTGTCATGGGAACGTCCTTCTTTAAAAATTAAGGAGATAGATCATGGTCCCTCAGGGAGCATGATTCTGGCATCGGCGATGACACACCGCTCCTTTGTACAGATGACCGGGTTGAGATCAATAGACTGAAAGTTTTCCTCCAGGTCCATGATCAAAGATGAAAATTTCACCACCAGATCGGTAAGCCGCTCCATGTTCACCCCGGGTTTTTTGCGGTACCCCTTGAACAGCTTTTTCGCCTTGAGAGAATTGACCATGGAAACCACATCCCCAGGGGTTACCGGGGCCATGCGGATGGCAGTGTCATTATAAATTTCCACAGAGGTCCCGCCCAAGCCCAGGACAATTACCGGCCCGAACTGGAAATCATTTTTAGCGCCAATAATGATTTCAAGGCCTTGCACCATTTCCTCCACCAGGATCTGTTCGCACCCCTTAAGGGTTTTTAGCCGGATCATCTCCTGTTCAAGCCTTTTTTCATCATAAATGCCAGTGACAACAGCATCAAATTCAGTTTTATGGAGAATTTTTTCAGATACGGCCTTGGCCACCACAGGCCCGGGGGAATGTTTTAAAAATTCCCTGGCAACCTCAATAGAATCGGTCAGAACAAAATTAGGGACATCAAATCCCCGGTTTGCCATGATCTGTTTGGCATCGGGTTCCAATACCCACCCGCGCTTTTTTGAATTTTCAAGAATACCCTTAAGTTGACTTAACATGGTCTGCACCTCTTTAACGCCTTTGCCATGAGGACGGCACCTTCCACTGAAGATGCCACGGGAATGTTGTTGAGCTCAAACCCTTCGATGATGATCTTGTATTTGTCTTCATTGGGAACGTAGGCAATCATGGGTTTGCCTTCGTTCCTAGCCACCTGGGAAAGCTTGGCACCGATATCAGCTGAGATACCCGG
>Ga0307987_1000589_pt1 | contig 21440 bp, 14 predicted proteins | sample EllFjometagen181_FD_203157 | JGI IMG/M metagenome (GOLD analysis project Ga0307987, IMG submission 203157) | Marine microbial communities from Ellis Fjord, Antarctic Ocean - #181 | ecosystem: Environmental > Aquatic > Marine > Unclassified | place: Southern Ocean | collected 2014-10-08 | reverse complement strand
TTCTGCATCTCAATGGCACAGGCCACGGCACGTTCTGGATCATTGTCATGACTTTCAGGGGCACCGAACACTGCAAGGATGGCGTCCCCGATAATCTCATCAATAATACCATCATATTTCAAAATAATTTCAGACATTTTTTCCAGATAACGATTGAGATGAAGGACCATTTCATGGGGATCTCTTTTTTCCGACAGGTGGGTGAACCCCCGCAAATCAGACATGAGTATGGTGACCTTTTTTCTACTTCCACCAATTTTCAACCCGTCCGGTGATTCCAAAATTTGATCCACCACCTTGGAAGAGAGGTATTTTCCAAAAGTGTTGCGGATAAAATCAATAAGTTTCAATTGCTCACGGGAGGCGTTTAATATTTTTTTTAACATCTCCTCCCTGGACCACACAATGTGCTGAATTTCCCTGGGCGTATTTTCTGGAAGCAGCACGGGCTGAAAGGATTCCACCCCCTGTTGCAACATTCTGTTGGCCCGGTCAATTTGTTCCAAGGGAAAAATAATTCTCTGGGTGAGAAAACGTCTCAGACTGATCATCATAAAGGCAATAATCACAGCCACCAGACCCACAATTCGTAGGCCATACCAGAAAAGATCCATGGCATCTGCCTGCTCTGTCATGGCCCTATATAAAAGAGAGAAGAACAAGAGAACCCCCTCAATAAAAAGGATTCTCCGAAATACCCCCCTTAAAAGGATCTTACGAACCCCGGGAGGCCTTTTTTCTTGATTGTTTCTATTCATATGTAATCACCTTTTCAATTTGCTTGGCATGGCTTGAATTCCTTCACATTAAAATTTTCAGAATTAATTCTGCCAATCCTGGCCCAAAGTAACAAGACCTAACAATCAATAAACTCAAAATATTAAATAAAAATACAATTCTGGAATTTCTTTAATGTTCAATTTGGGTGCATTCCCATTTTCCGGTCGGAGTTTTAAACCTTTAATTTATAAAGATATAGTTCCTGAGTTAATTTACCCCTGAGCTAATAAAATAAATAAGTTATAGACAGTGCCGGGAAAATGGGAATGCGCCCCCAATTTATTACCGACTTAATAAAATCAATAACTCATAGAGGATGCCTGGAAATTGGGAATGCGCCCTTCAATTTTGTCAAACAGATTTCCGCCAAATTATGGCTGTATCATACCAGAATTTTATCCTTTCAGTTAATGTATATCACAATGTAGTAATTTTCAATCACAGAGCCTTTCAAACAAAACAACAATTTTGGAACTTATAATACTTAATAAGTTCAAAATTGTAATCCAATCAATTAACACCCGCATAACATTAAAAAACAATATCAATTAAAAACAGATCCTTATATTTATATTTATCCTGTGGCACGCTCAATGCAATACCAGGAAATAATATTTAAGAATATTTCACACACAACAACATTTAAACATTTGGAGTAATATTATGATTAAAGAAGACATCCTAAAAATCATTGAAGAAGAAAACGTTAACTTTTTTAGAATGCAGTTCTGTGACATCAATGGTTTTATGAAAAATGTTGCTGTCCCTAAAAGTCAAATTGAAAAAGCCCTGGATGGCAAAATGATGTTTGATGGCTCTTCCATTGACGGTTTTGCACGCATCCATGAGTCAGATATGTTTTTGGTACCGGATTATGACACCTTTTGCGTACTGCCCTGGAGAAATAAGTCCGGGGTTGCTGCGGCCAGAATCATCTGCGATGTTTATAAATCAGATGGAACCCCCTTTATCGGCTGCCCCCGTGTTAACCTGAAACGGGTTCTGGCAGAAGCCAAAGAGATGGGCTACACCATGAACGTGGGTACCGAAGCAGAATTTTTCCTCTTTAAATTAGATGCCGAAGGTAAAAGTACCACACAAACTGACGATAATGCAGGTTATTTCAGTCTTGATCCCGAAGATACGGGTCTTAATTGCCGTCGTGAAATCATTGAAACCCTGGAAAAAATGGGCTTTGAAATTGAAGCCTCCCATCACGAGGTCGCCGAGGGACAGCATGAAATTAATTTTAAATATGCCGATGCTCTGACTTGCGCTGACAATACCCTCACCTTTAAATGGGTGGTAAAATCTATTGCAAAACAACATGGCTTCCATGCCACATTCATGCCCAAACCCATTTTTGGTGTTAACGGTTCCGGCATGCATTGCAACCAGTCCCTTTTCAACCTGGATGGCACCAATGCCTTTGCCGATGAATCAGGCCCCCTACAGCTCAGTGAAGTGGCCTACCAGTACATTGCAGGCATCATGAAAAATGCCAAAAGTTTTTGTGCCATCACCAACCCCTTGGTAAACTCTTACAAACGTCTTGTGGCAGGATACGAAGCACCGGTGTACATTGCCTGGTCCGCTTCCAACAGAAGTGCTCTTTTGAGAATTCCTGCATCCCGGGGCATCGGCACCCGTGTGGAAGTCAGATGCCCAGATCCGGCATGTAACCCCTATCTGGCCTTTGCCATGATGCTCAATGCTGGCCTGGACGGCATTAAAAACAAACTATCACCCTCCGCTTCAACGGATATGGATATCTTTGCCATGGACGCTGCACAAAAAGATGAGGCGTGCATTGGCGCCCTCCCCTCCTGCCTGCGCGAGGCACTGGATGAAATGATTGCAAATCCCATTTCCAAAGAGACACTGGGTGATCATATATTTGAGAAATATGTTTTTAATAAAAATAAGGAATGGGACAACTACCGAATTGCTGTTACGGATTGGGAAGTAAAGCATTACCTTGACATCTATTAATAGATAGGACTCGATGATCAAATTTTCGGACTTGATCATAATGTCGGCCCCCTTGTGATAGAATTCAAACAGTCCGAAATAAGTCTACTTTTTCCGGCAACCCAATACACGGATGGGCATATTATTATATAAGCATAATAGTTAAACCGTTTGGGCAATGTACGCTCCGTGTATACGGTTGCCGGATCGATTATGTTTCATGAGACACTTTTGTACACATATCATGATACACACTGGTCCATTCAGAAAAGAACATAATCAGCCACGACGATTTAAATTCCGAGGCCCTTGAACAATTCATGAAAACATCAGGGGCAAAGCTGGGGACAATTTTCACGCACACAGGCCCTCCCAAAAAGAAGCCCCAACAACAGGCATGAGAGCCCTCCAAGGGTGCCAATAATAATAAAATAAATTGTCAAAACACCCCATATTGCACTTTTATTGTTATCTCTCCTCCGGCTTAATCCTGCAATAAAAATATTTTAAAACAGATTAAAGATGGCATAGCTTTTGCTATTGTGATAGTCAAATTAACAGCCGAATCTCTTAAAGGGATTCATTCATCTGATTTTTATACCAGTAATAATTCAACTAAAGGGGACAAAATGAAAAAAGTTTTAATCGCCTATGTGAGCAGAACCGGTGTGACAGAAAAAATGGCTAACTATCTGGCAGAAGGCGTCCGCATGGCAGGCCACGAAGCAACGCTGTTGAAGACCTCAGCCATTAAAACCGAAAAAGAACTGGCCGGATTTGATGGATTTATTTTTGGATGTCCCACCTATCACAAGGATATGACATCCGGCATGAAACAATTTCTTTTTCTGGCGGAAAAAGCAAATCTCACCGGAAAGATTGCCGGTGCATTTGGTTCCCATACCCACAGCGGTGAATCCGCACCCATGATATTTGATACCATGAAATATGTATTTAAAATGGACACATTGGATCTTGGGGCTTTGAATCTCACAGAGGGTATGATGGAAACAGATGAAGGGGCCAAGGCCTGCCAACAGTACGGAAAGGCATTGACCGAAAAATTTTAATTAATATTTGGCATCTTTCATATAGCCCCAAAAATACTTTACACTTTTGGGGGGAGACTGCCCGAAGAATGGGCTTCTTGCTCCAATAGATGTAAACCGGCAAATGAAGGATGCCTAATATTTTAGTATAATTTTACATCTCATTTGTTCTTCTTCAGGAGAAATGTACCCTCATTTCTCCTGAAGTCCCATTAAGCAACTCCAACGTCACCCTTACCCACTCCTCCCTGGCTAAAAGCCCAAATCTGTTCAAAAATCGTTCATTGCCCGGAGACGTCGGGTATGGTAGAAAGAAAAACACAACTGCCTGAAGGCGTCATCTGGAGTAAAGCTTAACATGAAAACCAACACCTGCATTGCCCCTTGCCAAGGGTCCCTAAACAACCTTCCCTTGGGAGCGTCACTGTACGCAACATTTCTATGTATCCTGTTCGGTGCCAATGCAACGGCAATTAAAATAAGTCTGGGGGGATTTGGTGTTTTCACCGTGGCAGGGCTCAGATTCTCCATTGCGGCCATGGCCCTTATTATCTGGGCGACTCTCACTCAAAAACCCCTTCTACTGAAAAATCGGAAACAAGTATTCCAGATGGGAAGACTCGCCCTGATTTTCATGACCCAAATTTCTTGTTTTTACATCGGCTTGAGCAAAACAACCGCTTCCCATGGCACTCTTATCTCCAACCTGCTGCCTTTCATTGTGTTGATTCTGGCCCACTTTTATATTCCAGGTGACCGCATAACCATGAAAAAAAGCATTGGCATCGCTTTTGGATTCAGTGGAGTTCTGTGTCTACTGCTGGACCAGGGAGGACTTTCAGGGGAAATTCAGAAGGGAGATCTTTTTGTACTTCTCGCTGTTTCTTTGTGGGGATGCAATGCCGTCTATCTCAAACGAATCATTGCCGATTTTCATGCCGTTCAAGTCACCGTCTACCCTATGCTTTTTGCCATTCCCTTCTTTTTTCTGGGGGGATGGCTCTGGGACACACCCATGGTCGGCACCATGGATAGGTCCATCTTTTTATCCTTGCTTTACCAGTCACTGGTCACCGCAGCATATGGATTTATTTCCTGGAATTTAATGCTCCAGAAATTCGGAGCCACTGCCATGCACACCTTTATTTTTATCATGCCCATCTCCGGGGTTTTCTTTGGGGTCTGCCTTCTGGGAGAACCGCTCACCCCAGCATTGGTCATGTCCATCCTTCTCATTGTCACCGGTGTAATGGTGGTACACTACCATCCCCGGCAAAAAAAACAGATACTGCCCATCGTAAACCAGTGACGTCTGGTTTTATTTTTTATCTCGATGACACTTTTAGAAGCTGATTTCTGGAAAAACAATGTCAGACTTAGACTTGGCTTATGGCATTATTAATTCCGGTCTATGCAAGCCGGGAACGTCCAGGAATAACGCCCATCTTTTTTTCATACAAAAAGTGCAAATTCTGGTATCCTTCAAAAGTACTTTACACTTTCTTAGAGCATTCCGCATTTGCAGGGCTCTCTCCTAAAAGACTGTAACGTACTTTTAGGGTCATATGAAGGATGCCGAACTTCTCAATAATATTGCTTAATGATGCCCCTTAAATGGCATGCTTATTTACATGATTTTTCAAATCATGGAGATACTCCTCATACCGCATGAGATAAAAAGACAAAGGCCGCGAAAATTTCCTGCCAAGGATCCCATCCACAAACATTCTGCTCACATGCTGCTCATGCTCCAACAGTTTCTGGGACAACAGAATAATTTTTCGCTCTTCAGGGGTGAACCTGCCCATCATCTCCCCAAGGGTGGTGCGGGCCCGGGGCTGGTACATCCAGAAGTAAAGCATGTCCAGGGCATTAATAATAAGCACAGTCATGAGATCCCGCACTTCCGAGTTGACGCTGTTAAGGAGCTTTTCAGGCGTTTCCAGCAACGCAAGTTCGTCAACATCAGGATAAAGCAATTCCAATTTGGAATAGGCATCCAGGATTTCGGTGAATTTACGCCGGTAATCCCGGGTCCGCAGGGCAATGTTTTGCACACGATCTGCCGGCCCTTCAATCAAAGCAGCCACTAGATCAGAGGCGGCTTTGGAAATAACCGCAGCCCACTTTTGAAGAATATTCTCAACACCAACCACCCCCATCCCATTCAGTATACCACCCGTTATTGCACTGAAAAGAATGGCAATGGGAATGGAGAAAAGACTTCGAAACAGATTGCCGATAATGGCGGACCGGGGAAAGCCCCTGAAAGCATTATGGCTGGCAAGATAGATACCATTGGCCGTGGCCATGATGGCATAAAGGGTGGTGGGGCTGGTTGAAACTGTAATTCCAAACCCATGATCCAACAAAAGTGTTTTAATAAAATAATCCAATAGAGGAACGGAAAAACCCGTAAATAAGAGAGAGTCCGTGATTCGCTCCCAGCTGACATAATCGTTCCACCGTAACAAGGGAGATCGAGTGATACCCCCACCGCCCAGAACCGCCTGGACAATATTTCTTAAACCGGTGATGCCAAACCAGATAAAAGCGCCAAAATACGCCAGAACCCACCACTCCTTGGTCAGGGCAAAGGTGGCAAAGGCCGGAATAAATCCAATGAAAACCTTAAGACTGTTTTTCACCCCCGTGTTAAGATTTGCCCAGGACTTCCGGGGCGGCGTAACCTGCTTTTCATGCAGGGGTAAAGAAAGGGAAAGAGCAAGTTCCTGCCGGGCGTGTTGACGCCCCCCCCCAAGGGTGACAATGTTCCCCGGACTTTTCATGGTGGTGGAGTACTCCTCCAAAATCCATTTTCTCACCTTTTTTGCCCCCAGATACTCCAGTCCCGGAAGGGCACTCAACAGATCCAGTACCCGGAATGAGAAACCACTGGCATGGCTCATCGGAATAGAGGTTACGCTGGGATAGGTTGTGATGTGCAGGGGAAGAAGCAAACGAGAAGAGGCACTGCGATGCACCTCCCTGCGTGCCCTGAAGGGAAGGGAATCCACAATACCAACCCCCATACCATAAGCCAATAACGAACGGCCCGTGGAATCACTGCCAATGCGTGATTTCAAGGGGATCCCCTTGTACAGGTTTTTAAAAGTGGCAAGATCATGGAGAATACTGACAAGTTTTTCCCGTCGGTGGGCTTCATCCCCATATCCTTCCTGTTCCATGCGATGGATCACATGTCGAACCACTCGCTTGAGACGAGTAAGACTGCCATCGTTAATGGCCTGTTGCAGTTCATTGATAGGGGGAATGTGGTCATGGTGGCCTGCGGCATAATCCTTGAGGTTTAATATTTCCAACCGGGTGATAAGTCCCCCCCCATCATAGAGCAGTTCCAGGACATCCTCCACCTTAAGATTGCTCAGGGTCAGCGTAATTTTAAAACTGTAATGGAGCTGGACAATCTGGGCCATCAACTGTTCCACGGAAAGGGTCAAGCGCTCGGGAACGTCATCACCATCGCAGGGAATCCAGGGACAGGAAATGTCAGGGTATTGTTCGGATGAAAAATAATGGGCAACAATGCTGGCAGTGGTGATATTTTCCAGTGCATCAGCACAAGCACCGGTCTCTTCTTCTATGGATGCCCCCGTCGGTTCCGGCGAAGCGGTGTCATTTATCCCCTGGCAGGAACTTGTCCCCCCTTCAATGACACCTGAATCCGAAGCGGACCGGGCATCCCCTGGGATTGATTCCCGGGAAACCACCTGGACAACGGCCTTGACACAAAGATGATGAACATACTCCCCCAAATGAAGGATGGATGCCTGCCCCGGAGATACAAATGCCAAAAAGCGAACACTATCCAATGGGGGTATTTCAATGCCGGTTTCCGCCACAAATCGGTGTCGATGATCCCGGTTAAAGGCCTCCAACAGTTGCAGTACATATTTCTGCTGATATTGCATCACGGCCCTGCCCTTTTCCATGAACTCCATCACATGGGATTCGGCCAAAAAACACAAAAAAGATTGGGAATCCATGAATCCCCTTGAAACCCAGATCAACGAAACATACCGATCCCTGTATAGGGCACTGAACTCAATACCGATGCGCGTATCAATGCCCATGATCTCTGCGGCTTCCACAAGCTCTGCCACAAATCGGGGTTCCAGATATTGGTAATAGATCACCCGCAGTCTCCGGATACCCTTGATCCAGGCATCCATGATGAGATGGGTGGGAGTTTTACGGCCCTTGCTGTTGGCATCATGGACATGGTCGTCAAAGGTGAGCTGGTTCCACTCTTCTGGCATCTCCAGCAGATGATATTTCTGGAGTTGCTGACGAATCAAACCGGGTTTGCCCGATGCCGTTTTCCGAAAATCATGGGCCAGTTCCAATTGACGGCCATAATGCCCCCTGGCCCTTACCATCTCTTTCATCAACTGCAGCAACACCCGGGCAGAGTTCAAAGGCATGGGACCGGTGCTGGTATTAATGATCTCATCTCGCAACCCCTTTAATGCCTGGATGCGGTTCTCCTCATCCCCCCGCTCCAGGGAGTTAAGAAGGTGAACTACGGAGTAGGCAATGCGAAGCCCCTTGGACTCTGCCAGCTCCTTGATTCCCAGGGGATGGAAAAAGGGGTAATAGAGTTTCTGGGTGTACCCCAGAGAGAGCGGACTATCATAGAGATTATTAACGATCTTAATCAGATCATGGTCCCTGGCATCAAAAAAAAGACGGGGTAGTAGGGGGCCTTTTTCATACCGTCGTGGCGATTCGTGATCCATTTTATACTGCCTCCTTTTTGTTTCAAAATTTACAACCTTGTCAATCATAAATACTCTGTATTTAAGTACCCGAGTAAATATTTTGCAAGACAAAATACATAAATATCAACGATATATATTCATGGAACACTGAAAAACATATGTGTGGGCGCTTAGGGACTTGGACGAAAATAAGCTACCAATTTAAAATTTTTTATCATGCAATATCAATATATCAAACTGGGCAGAGTGGTAGTCTATTCTCGGGTAACGCCCTTACCAAGGTAATAATATGCTCAAATGGTACGCCACTCACATGGATTTTTGCCGGGCCAGGTTCGATTCCTGGCTCCGCCCCTGTTTTTCCAGTGCATTGGCAATCACCCGCCAATTCTTTTTTTTAAGTGAAGGGCTGCCAGCTGACAGGGTATTGGATTTTCTTGCCAGAGACTCCGCTTGGCCATATTGGCCCTGCATGGACCTGATCTTTGCCATGAGGTGCCATACCAGAGGATCCTGCCCATCAATGTTCAGTGCCCGTTCCAGGGTCTGGAAAGCGGCATCGGGGTGGCCAGAATTTAATTCTTTCCGGGCTTTGCTGATAAGGGTATCCAGAATGGGTGGCCGACTCTTTTTACGGGGATGGGGTGCAGGTACTGTGTTTGAAGACGGGCTGCCGATTTCCGGAGGCAGATGGGTCTGGGGAATAGATGCCACCCGGTGATCGGCACAGGAAGCCGTAAAAAATAGAATAATTATAAAAACAGTCCATTGGATTGATGAAAACGCTTTCATTTTAACACATCCTTTAACCAGTCCATTAAGTTTGTTGGCTTTGGTTTTTGGGGTAATTGTGTTTTTCCCTTTTCCTGAACCTGGGAATTCCGGGCACAGGGACGATATCTTTCCGGGACGGATCCCCGGATAAAGGGGACAGACACCGCATCAGAACAGTTTCCATCTGTCCGGGCTCCGGTTTCAGGATCAATAATTCCCCACTCAACATTTTCCGGAACGGCCAGGACCAGAGGAGAGTTGGGAATCTTTGACATGAGGCGCCCAAACACCTGTAAGGCACCGGTGGCACCGGTCAGGCCACAGGGGCGATTGTCGTCCCGGCCCATCCAGACCACGGCCAGTCGACTGCCTGAAAACCCGGCAAACCAGCTGTCCCTGTACCCATTGGAAGTCCCGGTCTTCCCGGCAACGGCAAGGTCCGAAGAGACCCACTTGCCAAGGGATTTCCCGGTGCCCTGGGCAACCACGCCCTGGAGTATTTTGTTCAATAAAAATACGGCCCCGGGGTTCAGACGCTGTTCAATGGTCAATTGATACCGCTGAAGACGCTCCCCATCGGGTGTGTAAATCACCCGGATGGCCCGGGCCGGGGTGTAAAATCCCCCGGATGCCAAGGTGTGATAAATCCGGGCCACCTGCACCGGTGACATCTCAATGCTGCCCAGGAGCATGGAGGGCAACCATGGCTTGGGGGGAGCCTGACCCATTTTTCCCAGGGTATCTGTAATGGCATCAAGCCCCAGGTCCATGCCCAGCCTCACAGTGCAGACATTATAAGAATTGACCAGGGCCTTATAAAGCGTGACATTGCCATGGAATTTTCTGTCAAAATTGTTGGGTTGCCACACAGTGCCATCAGAATTCTTAACTTTTATGGGATTGTCACTGATCCGGGAGACCATGGTATACATGTCCGGCCGATCCAGGGCAGTGAAATAGATGGCTGGTTTCACCAGGGAGCCCATGGGACGCCTGGCATCCAAGGCCCGATTAAATCCCCCCTTTCCAGACACTCTCCCCCCCACCAAGGCCTGTATCTCATTGGAGGCCCTGGAGGTAACCACCAGACCGGTCTGAATCCGTTTATCCCTTTTTTCCAGAAATCCTGCCACTGCCTGTTCAGCAGCCAGTTGAACCTGGGGGTCCAGGGTGGTAAAAATCCGTAATCCCATGGCCCTGAGATCCGCTTCATTATACTCTTTTAACAGTTGGCGCTTGACCAGATCCAGATAATAAGGAAACGGGGAATGCCTAAGACGTGGTTTCTCAACCACATCCAGTGGCGCTGACAGTGCACGCTTCAGGCTAGATGGAGAAAGCAATTTCTGGGCCGCCATCAGGTTCAAAACAAGATCCCGGCGCTCCTTTGCACGGACGGGGTGGGCCCGGGGATTATAACGGGACGGTCCTTTGAGCATCCCCACCAGCAGAGCCATCTCCTGGGGGGCAAGATCCGCCAAAGCCTTGCCAAAATAAAAATCAGCCGCCAGGCCGAAACCGTGGATGGCCCGTTTCCCATCCTGGCCCAGGTAGACCTCGTTCATGTAGGCTTCGAGGATCTGATCCTTGGAAAAATGAAGTTCCAGGGCCCCGGCCATGAAAACTTCATTGATCTTCCGAACAAGGGATTTCTTCCGGGTCAGAAAAAAGTTTTTGGCCAATTGCTGGGTCAAGGTACTGGCCCCCTGGGACAAACTCTTTTTTTTCAGGTTGACAACGATGGCACGAAGAATTGATTTCGGATCAATACCGTAATGGGTATAAAAAGTCCGGTCTTCCACAGCCACAATGGCTTTTGCCAGCAAGGGGGGAAGCTGGGCCAGGCTAATCAGAACCCGGTCTTCCATGGATGAGGGATAAAACCGCCCAACCACCACCGGATCCAGACGAACCATTTTCCTGCCTGCCCCGGACTTTGCATTTCTCACATCAACCACTTGATTGTTTTTTATGCGGAGACGAATCCGGCGCGCATCAACCTGGTCGTCCCCGAAATCAAAGGATCGACAGAACAGATCAAAGGTATTTTTCATTCGAGCGTAGGTACCTGGGTTTTCAAGCCCTTTCCAATCCTTTTTCTGGCGGTACCCCATGAGGATCAACTCTTTTTCAAACAGGTCCGGCACCAAATGCATGGCAGGGTAAATCTCCAGGGGACGGGCATAGATTTGGGCTGGTAGTTCCCATAATCGGCCTTGAAACCGTTCCTGAACCACGGTATTGAATTTATAAAAATATCCCAGGAAAAGGGCTGTACACCCCATCAGGACAAATATTAAAATTTTCTTTTTCATTTTCTCCCCAACCTCATTACCTGCTTAATAACAGCCTCTAATCAATTGATGGGTATCAAACTATGGCTGCCAAGGCAACAGGGTGCATTCCCATTTTCCCGGCCCATCATGTAACCCATTGATTTCATTAAGCCACCATCCATTGATACAAAATAAAATATCTTGATAAATCAGAGAGTTGAATCTCCAACCGGGAAAATGGGAATGCGCCCAGGCAACATTGAAAACGGATAGTCTCTGGCATAGAGCAACAATCTGTAATCGGGGATACCAGCCAAAACCACGGATTTATATTCCATTTGGAACTGGGCAAGTCTTTAGATCATACTTGTTTCTATCTGTATCTGTCTTGTACAGGCTTCACCCGGACCGTTCACCACGCCTCTGCCCTTGTTTTCGGATAATAGTTATGTTAACAGTGACCTCATTAACAAGCCAGATGTATGGGAAATTTATCCCTGTGGGTTCATCACGCCATACCGGGCGGACAACGACCATGCCCCAGGTTTTTAGATGGGATGATGGCTTCTATGACATTTATTATATAACGTTACTGCGCGTAAGCGCCTCAATTTTGGATATTGTTTAATGACAGATTCTCAACTTTCCACAGCAGACACAACACCCCTTGCCAATTATAGAATGGATATCCGTTACGACGGGCAACAATACTACGGATGGCAACGGCATAAAGAGAAACCAACCATCCAAGGGGCATTGGAAAATGCCGTGACAGACTGCTTTGGGTTGCGGTGTAATGTGGAGGGGTCCGGGCGTACCGATCGAGGGACCCATGCATTGGGACAGGTGGCTTCCGTTCGTCTTCCAAAAGATATTGATGAAAAAGAAACTTTAACGCACCTTAATAATGCCCTTGATAAATCCATTGAAATCACCCACCTTCAAAAAATGGCAAATGATTTTCATGCAAGGGAGTCTGCCCTGGGCAAATGTTACCGCTATAAAATCTGGAATCAATTGGATCTGCCCCCTGGTATGGAGGGAACGGTGTGGTACATCCCTGAGAAATTGAATGTGATGGCCATGCAAAAGGCGTGTCCTTTTTTTGTGGGTACCATGGATTATGCATCCTTTGCCAAGGTTCCCAACTATAAAAGAGCCACCACCGTACGAACCGTTCACTCCCTTAATCTCAGGCAGGAGGGTGCTCTTTTAAGTTTCTCAATCATAGCAGACGGTTTTTTATACAAAATGGTACGAAACATCATTCGAGCACTGGTCAAGGTAGGAGAAGGAAGAACACAAATCAAAGAAATTACCCGTATTATTAAGGCAAAAAATCGCAAGGTGGCACCTGGCACAGCGCCTGCTTCTGGGCTTTACCTGGATTCCGTATTTTATGATAAAGACAGTATGAATGCTGCCATCCAAAAGAACCGGGAGAATAGAGGGTAATCATGAGTGACTTTGTCCACCAACGGCATAAATTTCCCACCCAGTTAACCCAGCCCCGGGAATTGATTGTTGCCTGTGTACCCATGCGCAGCAATGTCAATATCTCCCAGATAGCCCGCACGGCCAGTGCCTGTGCCGTGGGAAAAATGATTATCTGCGGAAACGCCTCCTTGATTTCCAAAATTGCCCGGGATGCCACCTCAGAACTTTGTGTCTCCACCCACCGCTCTTTGCCCCCTGTGCTTAAAAAATTAAAACAAGACGGCTATCGCATCGTTGGGATAGAACAGACGTCTAACTCCCAAAACATACATCATTTTTCCTTTGAACGTCGAACCGTTCTGGTGATAGGAAACGAGCGCCTTGGAATCAAAGATGACATCCTGTGCCAGTTGGATGATGTCATTGAAATACCCGTGTGGGGACTGCCCCATAGCTATAATGCGGCTTCGGCGGCCAACATGGCCTTGTATGAATACTGCCGCCAGTTTCCCCAAGGGTAACAGGGATAACGCTGGATCCACTTTACTATATTCAATTCGGCAGGCTGCTACAGAACTCAAATTAGGGTGTTCATGGGAAATAATATACCCAACATCAATGAGCTTCAAACCGACTCTCCAGAGTGCTGCATGCAAGAGTGGGTAGTTTTATTATGATGACGTCCCTTATCTTCACAAACAACCACATATGCCAATATTGGCTTTATAAAAGCACAACATAGTGTGATTAAATTTATAAATCATGCATTCCGTAACAGCTTATCGAATGATTTAAAATGCCTGTTTCATAAAGTAAAAAGTTCTTTTAACCAGCCGACAAATATGGTTGCGATTTCGGTATCTGCTTTTAATGAATGTGCAGTTATGGATTGTCCAAGGGGCTTTCCCGGTTCATCTTGCCATGCAAGATAGGTATGGATAATTGCTTTGCTGATATGTACATCTTTAAAAGAGGACAATCCATTTTGTTTTGCAATTTTTACACATTGAAACGCGCTTGAAATAGCATCCTGATCAGCCATTTCCATCAAAAAGTCCTCCAGCATACCCGGATTTTGATTGTTAGGCATCAGCCAGATCCCAAGATCGGGCCTTCCAGGGTTATCAGATAAAATTGTTCCTCTGATATCTGGTGATCCAGGAAAGGTATATTCATGATCCCTGATTTTATGTTGAATCTGCTGCCATCGTCCGGTGACATCAAAATCATCAGCATCAATAACGATACCAATGGCTTCAGGGGGGTCAGGCTGGATAATCAAGGCATTTAAGCGTTTTAGAAGGCCATCATCATTTTCACATTCATAAATGCCGAAGGTTTTAGGAAGGGAATGATATTGACAAAGGGCCAATACAACATGACAGTCATTCTTTCCTTCTACAAGCAGAACCTTTTTCCCTTTGTGTTTACAGATGTTTCCCATCATCGAACCTCGACATCTGACTCAACGGCATCTGAAAGCATTTCACATGTGTAATTAATAATTTTTGACCCTTTAAAAGGGTCGGCCTCAAGCCTGTAAAAAGATGCAGGCACTTCTTTGGCACTCCAGACTTCATAAAAACCTTTAATACAATCCCGGCTATGAGTTGTCGCAATGATCTGCACATTCAGTTCTTCAGATAAACGGATGATAATATCCCAGATTCTCGAATGCGTTGACCAATGTAGACCATTTTCAAATTCATCAATTAACAAAAATCCATTTTTAGAATTTACAAGTGCCAATATGATATGAAACAGGCGCGTCAAACCATCACCCATGGTTTTTAAGGGAATTCTTTCCTTGATCCCTTTATAGCGAATAATGGGTATGCGCTTGGCCTTTCTGACTGTTCTTTCAGATAGATTACCGACAAGGGCCACCCCCTCTATATTAGGATCAATAATTTTCAAACAGGAAACGACTTCTTTTTCCAAATCGGTCAGATTAATATTGTCCCATAGTATTGATAATTTATCATCGCTGAGATTTCTTGTCGGCACGACTTGGTGATTGATATTAAAATCTTTAAGACCCGTATATAGTGGTCTTTTATAAATGGAACTGTGGGAATTTAAATTGACATAATTACATCTTTCATTATTTTGAGTGGCTTCCAAGGCAAATTGAATATCCACGAATTCATCGTTTATTGAGTTCTTATCAACCGGTGTCCGCCTTCTTCTCCCGTCTTCATCTTCAATAATCTGGAAAGCTCGAAGAGCTATTTTAAGCTGTCTGGAACTATCCTCTGTGGGTCCAATTTCAATGGCTTCACCGTCAACACCAGGTAAAGCATATCCATGGAAAAGATACCCAAAGGGGCCTGCTACTTCCTGGATTGGCGTTTCATTTTCATCGGATATTATACTCTCCCACTCTTCATCCCTTGAGGAAATTATATCATATAAATTTTGAGGATGTCCTTTTGTGGCATATATCTGCAACGCTTCGATCAAACAACTTTTTCCTGAATTGTTTTTACCAACAAAAAGATTTATACGGCTTAACCTTTTTATTTCAATTTCTTTGAAAAGTCGAAAATTACGAATAAGCAGAGATTTTATCATGATTTCCTCAATTAGATCTCGTCAACGGTTTGCTTGTTGAGTGAATGTTCCAGTGCCCACCTTTTTTATGTGGTGCTCGATGATAGAGATTTTTTATACCATGAATTATTGCTCTCAATCAAACTATCTCTTCTTCTCAACAATAAAATTAAAATCAAAACAGCATATTGGCGTGGATCACGGCCTGGGATCTTGCACTTCAAGTGAAAAAGGACACCCGCATCCAGAATTTTATATACACACCCTTTATTTTCATATATCTTATTCCGCTTTGAATAGATTCAGGGCAACACCCCAAAAAAATATATAAAGAATTTACAGGGAGCGGTTAAAACATGTCTGCCATATTTGGTATTGATTTTGGAACATCCAACTCAGCATTATCCGTGAACATTGACGGCAATGTAAAATTATTGAATGTGGACAGGGAAAACCCCATTTCCAATTCGTTGAAATCCATCCTCTATTTTCTAAAAGAAGATGGCCGGGCAAATTCATATGTCGGGCATGAAGGGGTTCAAAAATACATTGAGAATGAGGCGGATGGTCGTTATATTCAGTCCATAAAAACATTTCTTCCCAACAAAGAGTTTGATAAGACATCCATTTATGGCCAACAATACACCCTGGAGGCTTTGATTGCCATATTCCTCAAAGTCATGAAAGAACGGGGGGAAGAGATTATCAAACAGGAGGTGTCTGATCTGGTTTTAGGACGCCCGGTGATTTTCTCCGAAGATCCAGAAAGGGATCAACTTGCCCAGGATCGCCTGATCCGGGCCGCAAAACTGGCTGGATTTAAAAACATCTCATTTCAACTGGAACCCATTGCAGCCGCCCTTGCCTACGAGAACACCATTGATGCCGGAAAAGAACAATTGGTATTGGTGGGAGATTTCGGGGGTGGCAGTTCAGACTTTACCATCCACAGAGCAGGCAATAAAGGCCATAATAAAACCCAGAGAGAAAAGGACATTCTCTCCGTGGGGGGTGTTTATATTGGGGGGGATGTTTTTGATTCTCAAATCATGCGGGAAAAAGTAGCAACTTATTATGGAAAGAATGTACAGGCGAAATCCATTTGGAGCGACAATTTTTTTGGGCTTTCCCCCCTTGTCATCAAAAAGCTCACCCAATGGCACCTCATTCCCCAGCTTCGGTTACCCAGCACATTGAAAAACATTAAAGAACTTAGGGTAAATGCGGCTCGTAAAGATCAAAAACTTTTGGAAAACCTGGAAAACCTCATTGAAGCCAACTATGGATATCTGCTCTTCCAGTCCATTGAAAAATCAAAATGTGAATTGTCTCATGGAGACTCATCCCAGATCTATTTTAATGATTATGATATCTGCATTGATGAACTAATCTCCCGGAATGAATTTGAAGGATTTATCCACGAAAAAGTAAATACCATCAATGCCTGTATTGACTCAACATTAAGGGATGCCGATTTAACGGCCGAAGATATTGATGTGGTCTTTTTAACCGGTGGTTCCTCCTATATTCCCCTGATCCGCAGATTGTTTGAACAACGCATGGGAGCAGATAAGATCCGCACCGCCGATGCATTTACCAGTGTTGCCTATGGACTGGGAATTCATGGGGGAACTTGCCTATAAATCATCAACAGGATCAAAACTAAATATTTTGCAAAACAAGAGGATCTATACTATATCTTTGGGCATCCTTCATATTAGTTCAAAAGTAGTTTACACTTTTGGGGGAATAATTCCCGCAAAATAAGGTTATGGGCCAACAAGTGTAAACGGACAAATAAATGATGCCTATATTTGGGATAAAAATGCTTTCATAACCTGCCATCCTTCCATGGGGATAAATTACCACATATGAATTCTTTAAAAACCCTTAAAATTCTTAATACCGCAATGGAACAAATGCTGGTGGGTGTTCTGATCACCCGTCAGCCAGACAACCAGGTGGTGTGCATCAACAGTGAATTATCCCGAATTCTGGGCCTGGAGCACCCCCCTTTGGAAGATGCCTCTTTTAAAGAACTTTTTTTTGACGTCGGTGGAAAATTTTTCTATCCCAATGAAAAAGCCATCTACGACAATATGTTTTATTCACACCTAAAATCCGAAACCCATGTGGTGGCCAAGGATTTTGAAGCCATTGTTCAACAACCAGATGGCACTAAAATACATGTCCTGGCAAATTCATCACCGGTCTTAAATGAAACCAGGCAAGTCATTGCCATGGTCACTGTTCTACAGGACATCTCTGCCAAGAAAAAAGAGCAAATGGCACACCTGGCCCATGAAAAAGAGCTTGAAGAAAATTTTAAAGAACAAACCGAGAATCTTGAAACAATCAACCGCCAACTGGAAACCATCCTCAATGCATCTTCTGAAAGTATCTGGATCTGTGACGGTCAGGGGATTGTGCTTCGTATCAACCAGGCCACAGAAAAGCTCCTTGGCATCACTTCTGAAGAGGTAATCGGTAAACAAATCGACGACCTGGTGAACAAAGGCATGATGGACCAATCTGTCACCCGGGAGGTGCTCAATCGTAAATGCCAGGTTAATATCATCCAGAAAACGGCAAAAACCAACAAGCGGCTCCTGGTCACCGGCACACCGGTATTTGATGATGACGACGCCATCTCCATGGTCATCACCAATGAACGGGATATGACCCAGCTCAATGATCTCCATGAAGAGTTGGAGCTGGTGCGTCTTGAGAGCAGACAGATAAAGGATGAACTGACTCAGCTCAATCTCAGGGAACTCAAAGAACAGGAAATTGTGGCGGAAAGCAAGGAGATGCAGCACATACTACTGACATGCCAAAAACTTGCCAACCTGAAAATTTCCAATATCCTCATCATGGGTGAATCCGGTACCGGCAAGGGATTGCTGGCTAAATTTATCCATTCCCGTAAAAATAAAGGGCCGTTTGTACAGATCAACTGTGCGGCCCTTCCTGAATCTCTCATTGAAGCAGAGCTTTTCGGATATGAAAAAGGAGCCTTTACCGGTGCCGGGGAAAAGGGGAAAATAGGGCTTTTTGAGATGGCCCGGGGGGGAACCCTGTTTCTGGATGAAATCGGAGAGATGACCCTTCCCATGCAGGCCAAACTGTTAAAATGTATTGAAGATAAAGAAGTGCTTCACCTCGGCGGTTTGACACCCATTAAAATAGACTGCACCGTGATTGCCGCCACCAATGTTAAGCTTGTTGATCAGATAATTCATAAAAAATTTCGGCAGGACCTCTACTTCAGACTAAACACCTTTGCCATCACCATCCCCCCCCTGCGGGACCGGGTGGAAGATATTCCAGGTTTGATATTTTTTTTCCTTAATAAATATAACAAGGAATACGATCTCCAACAAAAACTCTCCCCCCGAAGCCTCAGTGCCATCCAGGCCCATGCATTTCCTGGCAACATTCGTGAACTTCAGAACATGATTAAAAAGGCGGTTGTCATGGGACAATCCGCCATCATTGAACAGTTTGACAAGGGAAAAATTGACGATTCCATTTCAGCATTCCCCCATGACGGTGCATTGGAAGTCAAAAGCAGCTCCTATATTTTCAATGATAAGATTCTTTCATATGAAAAGAAACTGCTCTCCCGGGCGGTAAAGGAGTTTAAAACCACCCGGGCCATTGCCACAGCACTTCACATGACCCAGTCCCAGGTATTCAGAAAGTTGAAAAAACATGGTCTGAGCGCTTAAACTCATGACAGAAGAGTTGGGAAAGGTTCAGGCCAAAAAATGGGGCTGAAACCGGGTGGTGATTCAAAAAAAAATCACCCAAGGGCCTATACAAAAGCCCCCTTTCCCGTCAATTCAGGTGTAAAAATCAGACAGACACTGATTTATCAATCCCAATCCGCAACTGCCCTCCCCTATTAGATTCGAAATTAAATCAAAAAAAGTACCACACACCTCTCCAAACCTCCAGATAGATTCGATATTAAATCAAAAGCAAAGTTCTTCATCGCAAAAACTAAAAAATTAATAAAATAAACACTTATATTTCAGATAATTAAAAACATTATTATTTTATGCAAATGTATTGGTATGAAAGATGCTTTAAGAATAGTCGAACAAAAAAATTACGATTTTACTAAAATAAATCACACAGGGTAATTTCCCCTGATGTAACTTTCACAGGAGAGCGTAATGAACACAAACAAGGAAATTCAAGACCTTAGAGCCAAAGTTATTCCCAATGGACATGCCAGTGGAACCGCCTGCTATGTTGAATCTGCAAAAGGTGCCATGATCAAAGACGTTGAAGGCAACGAGTACATTGACTTTGCAGGTGGCATTGCCGTCATGAACGTGGGTCACAGCCACCCCAAAGTGGTTGCGGCCATCAAAGCTCAGGCTGAAAAATTCACCCACACCTGTTTCATGGTCAACCCCTATGACAGTGCCGTATTGCTGGCTGACAAGCTATGTAATGCCACTCCTGGTGATTTTCCTAAGAAAGCCTTATTCATTAACTCCGGTGCCGAAGCCGTGGAAAACGCAGTCAAGATTGCCCGGTACTACACCGGCCGCCAGGCTATTGTGGTGTTTGACAACGCCTACCACGGTCGTACGGCCCTGACCATGACCATGACGGCAAAAGTTAAACCTTACAAATGGAAATTCGGACCCTTTGCCCCGGAAATCTATCGCGCACCCTTTGGTGACATTGATGCCCTGAAACAATTTTTCATCACCGGCATTGATCCGGAAAGTGTTGCCGCCATCGTGGTGGAACCCATCCAGGGCGAAGGCGGATTTATTGTCCCACCAGATGGTTATTTCCAGGAACTGGCAGCCCTTTGCAAGGAACACGGCATTCTTTTTGTTGCCGATGAGATCCAGAGTGGCATGGGCCGCACCGGAAAAATGTTCGCCATGGAGCACTGGGGAGTGGAACCAGATCTGATGACGGTGGCCAAAAGTCTTGCCGCTGGCATGCCCTTAAGCGCTGTGGTGGGCAAAACCGAAATAATGGACAGTGTTCATCCCGGCGGATTGGGGGGTACCTATGGTGCCAATCCGGTGGCCTGTGCTGCTGGCCTTGCCGTCATGGAGATTTTTGAAGAAGAAAACCTGGTGGAAAAATCCCAAAAGCTGGGCGAAACCCTCATGGCACGTTTTGGAAAATGGGTAAAAGAATTCAAGCAAGTGGGTGAAACCCGAGGCATTGGTGCGATGTCCGGCGTCACACTAGTGGACAGCGATGGCAACCCCTCGGCTGAAACCGCTGGAAAACTGGTTAAATTCTGCTTTGCCAAAGGGCTCATCATTCTTGCCTGCGGTACCCACGGCAATGTCATCCGGGTGTTGATGCCCCTTGTAATCACCGATGAGCAGTTGGAAAAAGGCTTGTCCATCATGGAAGAGGGACTGGCAGCCAGTGCGTAATTGTTTGATCGTAGTCCAAACCGGCTGAGAATCAGCCTGTTTTGAAAAACATTTTTAAAATGGGAAATGTCAATTTAATACCCATTTCCAAGGACATTTCCCTGTTAAAGTGTTCATAAACGACAATGAAGGAGAAAATCATGTCTAAAATTTTTACCCGGTACGGTGACGGGACCCCTGTGGAGCTCAGTGAAAAAGAGGTCTGGGAAGATATGCAGGCGGGAACGGAGGATGCGGCAGATCGTGCCAATGTCCCCGTTTTAGAAGACGATGATCTCAAACACATGTTCGACATTCTGGCAAGCCCCCATAGCTTTGTCAGTGTTGAGCGCGGAAAAGAGGTCATTCTCACCTATGATGCCGGTACACTGAAAATTCGTAGAGTGGGGGTCAATGTCGACCGCATCCAGGCTCTGCAGATATACGAAAAAATCA
>Ga0307987_1000588_pt1 | contig 21449 bp, 15 predicted proteins | sample EllFjometagen181_FD_203157 | JGI IMG/M metagenome (GOLD analysis project Ga0307987, IMG submission 203157) | Marine microbial communities from Ellis Fjord, Antarctic Ocean - #181 | ecosystem: Environmental > Aquatic > Marine > Unclassified | place: Southern Ocean | collected 2014-10-08 | reverse complement strand
AAATGGATAATATCCAACTGCATTCTCTATAAAAGAATTATCATTTTTATTTTTAGAGGAGGGGGTTGCTGTTTGAGTATCTTTAATATGATCAATAATTCCGGCTTTAAAAAGATATTCTTCTATAATGTTTTTAGAGGAGTTAGGGACTAATAAATCAACAGATGGTTCCTTGTTCCAGAAATCTGATTCAATATCAGCACCACATCCTGTCAATATTATAATAGAATCAGGATGCTTCTTCTTATAGGATCTCGCAGCCTGGCGGCTCTTTTGAGATGCAGAACTAGTTACAGAACAGGTATTAATTATGATCAGAGACAGATGTTCTGTAGTGTTGTTTTTAACTATTTCAAAACCATGATTTTTGAGTTTATCAAATATCAGAGCTGTATCAGTTTGGTTCAGTCTGCATCCAATTGTAACTGCTGTTGCATATTTACTTACTTTATTCAAAGGAGTATCTAAGTTCATAGTAATCGAATTACCTTGTTTTTCTAGAATGTAATATTTTATTCTTGCTAATATTTAAAAAATGTAATATAAAGCTATACAGCTTTTTTAAAAATAGCTTTCCAGGAAAAAATGACTATACTGACCCAGATTAGTAAAAAAGCGACAATAGTAAGGCCTGTGTAGTTTTCTTTAAATATGAATATACCCAACAGGAAAGTACAGCTTGGTGCTATATATTGCAGTAGCCCAATTGTTGTCATACGTATTTTCTTTATTCCATATGCAAAAAGTAAAAGGGGAATTGCTGTAGCAATACCGGAACATAGTAATAGTATGTTATCAGTAATACTTATCTTTTCAAAATAAAATTGTCCTGAGTTGAAGCTTATTATTGCTAGATATATGAGGGCAGGTGGTGTTAGAACAGCTGCTTCAGCGGCTAAGCCTGGTAATGGCTTTATCGTAGTAGTTTTCTTAAACAGTGAATAAAATGCAAATGTAACAGTAATTATTATTGATACCCATGGAAGTTTTCCATAATTCAAAACAAGAAGAGATACTGCTATGACTGTTAAGAATAGAGATATTATTTGAAATCTATTAAGTTTCTCTTTTAAAAAGATATAACCAAGAAGAACGGTTGTCAGTGGATTTATGTAGTAGCCAAGGCTGCATTCCAGAACTCTGTTGTTATTTACAGCCCATACAAAAGTGAGCCAGTTGCAACCAATAAATATTGAACGGTATATAAGAAATTGTATTTCTTTTAAAGAGTTAAAACTTTTTTTTATCTCAGACCACTTGGACTGGATCATTATAAAAAACATAGTGAAAACAAGAGACCATATTATACGATTTGCAAGTATTTCAACGGCAGAGACATTAGACATTAAATTCCAGTAAAGTGGGAGGATTCCCCAAAGGAGATAGGCTGTTATTGTTGAGATTACTCCCTCTTTTTGTTCTTTAGTGTGGGTATTTGTCATAGTTTTTGGTATGAATTCGAAATAAATGTTTAATTATTTACTAATATAGCTATATTATAATGTAGGTTAATTATAATTATAGAGTATATACAATTTTTTAATATAGATAAAAGAGGGAGATTTGTCAATATGGATTATGATTTTGATACATATGTTGATAGACATAAAACATCCTGCTTTAAATGGGAGTTTGAAAAATATTCTGATCCTGATATGATTCCACTTTGGGTCGCTGATATGGATTTTAAATCTCCACCTGAAGTGATAGAAGCATTAAAAAAACGAGTTGATCACGGTATTTTTGGATATACTTTTCCACCTAAAGTTTTGGTTGAGGTAGTTGTTGACAGATTAGCTGCTAGATACAAATGGAATGTTGATCCTGAATGGATAGTTTGGCTGCCCGGCATAGTTTCAGGAATTAATATAACTTGTCGTGCATTTGCTAGAACTAATGATGAGGTTTTAACAGCAACTCCTGTATATTATCCTTTCATTTCTGCCCCTGCAAATCATAACCAGCAAATAGTTGAAGTGCTTCTTCGAAAAGTAGGAGAACGCTGGACTTTTGATTTTGAGGCGATTGAAAAAAGTATTACGGATAAAACCAAAATATTTTTATTATGTAATCCTCATAATCCTGTCGGTACTGTTTATAGAAGAGATGAACTTCTGAAGTTGGCTAATATCTGTGATAAGCATGATATAATTATTTGTTCAGATGAAATTCATTGTGACGTACTGTTAGATGATGAAGTAAAACATATACCAATAGCTTCATTGGATGAAGAAGTGAGCAAGAGAATTATTACTTTAATGGCTCCTACTAAAACATTTAACCTTGCAGGCTTGTCATGCTCTTTTGCTGTTATTTCAGACAAGAGATTAAGAGCTAAATTTCAAATGGCCCAAAACGGTCTTGTTCCATTTGTAAATCTATTTGGATATACTGCATCCTTAGCTGCATACCGTGATGGTAATGATTGGTTGGTTTCTTTATTAGATTATCTCAGAGGCAATGCTGATTTTCTTGAAGACTTTGTTAAGAAAATACCAGGGTTTAAAATGAGTCGTCCGGAAGCTACTTATTTAGCTTGGATCGATATTAGAGACTCTAAAATAATTGATCCTATTAAGTATTTTGATAGCATTGGTGTTGGTTTTTCTGATGGGAAAGTATTTGGTTCTCCAGGATTTATCAGACTTAATTTTGGATGTCCAAGATTTTTACTTAAAGAAGCTATGACCAGAGTTAAAAGCGCTGTTTTATGTCGGTAATTAATAATTGAATATTGTTGATATAAATAGCAAGTCTATTTAGGGTTTAAAAATTTAAAAGAAATATTGTTTGATTCTAAATCATTTCAGTATTTCTTTTTTTTTGATTTTTCACTAGAACGGACAAAATTCTAATGTTTTAAAGATAAATAGTTTTCAAATAATATAACCTTATAACAATTAATTTTGTTTAACCACGATAGAGCTTATTATAATAAGTTCTATCGTGGTTAAACAAAAGCTACGCAACAAATGAAAAGAATATAGCTAAGCTTGCTTAGTTTCAGAGGAGCGTCTATCTTCGATTTTTTGAAGTTTTCTCAGTAAAGAAACTGAGTGTAATATGAACAGTCATTATGTAATATTGCCTGCTAGCGTCAGAGTTCGCGACGAAATAATATTTTAAGTTATTATTTTAGCTTAGGAGAGTTACTATCTCTAGTCGTACACAAACAGGATTATTTATTGATTGTGGGATCCTCCTTCGCTCTTCGAGCTTCCCACGCCGATTTGCGAGCTAAGAGGGACACGTCGCCTAACAAGTTTGGAGATTGTAATATTTACAAAAAATCACTATATCAACAGATCTCTAAATCATATGTTTCAGTAAAGTTACTTTACAATATGTGTTCCTGCCTTTCCTAGTGCCGCTTTTGCTAAGTGTGCAGGGTCTGTAATGATAGCTTCTGAACCACCGTTTTTAATAAACTTTATAGCAGCTTCAACTTTTGGGAGCATACTTCCGGGAGCGAACTGTCCTTCTTTAATATATTGTTTTGCTTCAGCAATAGTTATTTGGTCAAGACCCTGCTGATTCTGTTTACCGAAATTAATATAGACTTTTTCAACACCGGTCGATATCAATAGTAAATCAGCCTCAAGCTGGTTAGCAAGTAAACTTGTTGCAAAGTCTTTATCTATGACTGCATCAACACCAATCCATTGATTATCAATAGTTTTTATTACAGGTATGCCTCCACCACCTGCTGCTATTACACAAAAACCTGCTCTAAGTAGAGTTTTGATTGGGTCTTCTTCCAGTATCATTAATGGTTTTGGAGAAGCTACAACTCTTCTATAACCTCTACCTGAATCACTAATAATATCCCAATGAGGATATTTTATTTTAATATCTGTAATTTCATCTTCAGTATAAAATCTGCCTATTGGTTTTGTTGGTGTTGTGAATGCGGGATCATTTTTATTAACTGCAATTTGAGTAACAATTGTTACGGCTGTTTTTAGAGATTTTTTGCAGTCTAAGCAAAAATCATTTGTTTGATAGAGGTATCTTTTTCTGAATTCGTTATCAAGTGCCTGTTGAATTTGATAGCCAATAGCACCCTGGCTGTCAGCATCACAGTTTACTAAAGGAATAGGGTGAATATTTCCCACTTCAGAAGCTATCTCTGATCTTCTCAGCATATATCCTACCTGAGGACCATTGCCATGACTTACTACTACATCGTAATCTCTTTCAATCAGATCAACTATATGTCTGACAGTTTCACATACAGCTACATATTGATCTTCAATTGAGCAGTGAGCATTATCTTTTATTAATGAATTACCACCAATAGCAATGACAGCTAATTTATTCATAAGATTCTCCTTTCAAAATTATATAAGTTAAGTTAAAGATGTCTGTCCAACTGACAGCGTATAAATACAGTAAAGTGAACAAATTAAAATTAGATAAAAGAGAAGCCATTCAGCTTCAATGAAAATTTTTCTCTAATTTTAACTCTTGCATAAATATAAAATATTAATCCTATTGCAAATAAAATTGTACAAATCAATAAAAGGTTTAATCCTGAAGCATAAATTACCCAAAATCCATATATTGAAGAAACAATTGAAATTATTAGTCCAATAGTTATTTTAACAGCTCCCCATGTTCCTACAGCATACTGAAGTGCATAGGCAACAGATGGGTTAGGCATTTTGATGAAGATTCCTCTTGGAATAGCTGCAATAGCCAATATTGATATAAGTACATAAACTACATGGGTAAAGATAAGAGAAATATCTTTTAAATTAAAACAGAAAATCATGATAATGATGAATGTTTTTTATAAGAGCTTCTGACCTCTAGACATGGTGCTATGGTTACACAGTAAATTAACATTTTTATAATCATTTTCTGTTAACTTAGGATTTGACTCTTCGCACGCGTAGGGTAAATAATGAAAAAACAGCCTTTTTAAGCCATATAAGGGCTGTTTAAGGCATAAAAAAGTCAAATTTGATTTCGTCCCTATGTCTAGAGGTCAGAGCTTAGCTCTTTTTCGAAATAGGACTAGATATTGATGAAAGTTTTATCCAGTCGAAACTGATTTTTAAAAATCGTGATCTTATTCATTATTCTGATTGAGAACGATAAAGATAAAGTTAAAAGTCGACAGTATACCGAGACTGAGCAAATGTGAAGACCGGTCAGTAATCTACTGTATTATGTCCTGACAAGGTTTAAATACGGATTAAATTTGTAGGAGTTCATAGCTTTAGGTATGTAGCATGAGGTTCAGACAGCAAAGCTGAAGCATTGAACTCCGACAAGTGTATTCTTTTAAGGTTAACTTTACAGTCTGTTTTACTTACAAACAGACTGTAATAACAATAATATTAGCTTATTGTTGCAACCATTACTGCTTTAATTGTGTGCATCCTGTTTTCAGCTTCATCAAAAACGACAGAATGTCTACTTCTGAAAACTTCATCAGTCACTTCACGTATGTCTAAATTCTGTTCCTCTTTGAATTCACGGGCCTTCTCTGTGTTGAAGTCATGAAAAGCAGGTAGACAGTGAAGAAAAAGAATGTTATCATTGCCGGATTTTTCCAGCATTTCTTTATTAACACGATATGGAGTTAGAAGATTTACACGTTCAGCGTAGTCAACTATTTCTCCCATTGAGACCCAGACATCTGTATAAACAGCATCTGCATCTTTGAGTGCATAGTCTACATTGTCAGTATATTCAATAACTGCACCTGTTTGTTTTGAGTATTCCTGAACTTCTGCGAGAATTTCAGGATCAGGAGACAGTTCTTTAGGTCCTAGAGCTACAAAATGCATTCCAACTTTAGACGCTCCGTACATAAGAGCATAACACATATTATTTCTTGTATCTCCGGTAAAAACAAGTTTTACCTGATTGAGCATTTTATTAGTAAGGTGTTCCTCTATTGTAAGAAAGTCTGCTAAAATCTGAGTGGGATGATCAACATCAGTAAGACCGTTCCAAACAGGAACTCCGGAGTGTTTAGCTAACTCTTCAACAACTGATTGTTTATATCCACGATATTCGATACCGTCGTAAAAACGACCTAGAACTTTTGCTGAGTCTTCTAGAGATTCTTTTACCTGGAATTGAGAATTTGTTAGAAAAGTAATGTGAGCACCTTCATCGAGCGCAGCTACTTCAAATGCACATCTTGTTCTGGTAGAAGCTTTGTCAAAGAGAAGAACAATATTTTTTCTTTCCAGGCTTTTGCCGATAATTCCGGCACGTTTTTTAGCTTTTAAATCTTTAGATAGGTCCAAAAAATAGCGAATTTCTCCAGGAGTGAAATCTTTTAGTGTGAGAAAACTTCTGCCTTTTAGATTAACAGCCATAATAAAATCCTCCCAATTTATTTTAATATTTAATTTTTAATTTTTAATAAATATTTTCTCTATACAATGGCATAGACATACATCTTGGTCCACCCCTGCCTCTTGATAGTTCAGAACTTGGAATTACATGAAGTTTAATGCCGTTATCTTCTAGTACTTGATTAGTAACATAATTTCTTTGATACACAACAACTTCGCCCGGGCTTATAGCAAGTGTATTGGATCCATCATTCCATTGTTCACGCCCAGCAATTATTTTATCACCTCTTCCACATTTTATCAAAGAAATTTTTGTATCAAGATACTTACTAAGAATAAAATCAAGACTTCCTTCTTCCTCTTCTATTGATAACCCTCCACCAATGCCAGGAGATATAGCATAGACTTTCAAAGGACCTTCTATCTCTCCATGAACTGTAAATTTATCATAATCTACCTGTGTGAAAACTGTATCAAGATGCATAAAAGCTCTTGTGGAAGGTATATGAAATGCCAAAACAGTTTTCACTGGAGATTCGGGTTTGAATTTGCTGTTGAAAAGTCTTCGGCATAGTTTTTCAACAGATCTGGGTTCAGTTCTTTGAGAAATACCAATTGCTAAAATACCTTTTCCTAGAATAAGAATATCTCCACCTTCTATATGTGTATTATCTTCTCTATGGTACCAGAAGGGGATTTGCTGATCTTTAAATTCAGGATGATAATTAAAAATATATTTTGCAAATATAGTTTCTCTTCGCCTGACTTCGGTATTCATATAATTTAAACATACACCAGAACCTAATGTCACAAAAGGATCTCTGGTAAAGTATAGATTCGGCAGTGGATCAGTTATAAAAGGATAATCTGCAAAAACATGTTCAGTTAAATTCTTTCCCAAGTTGGAAGGCACTTCTTCTTTTCTTATGCCAGACATCAGTTTTTCTATAATTGTTTTATTGTCGAAATCCAATAAATAACTTGAAACGGCATCTTTGACACCTTCACTGGATATATGAGCTTCATCTAAAAATTCAGAAAGGAGATTGTTCTTTACTATATCATTCTGAGCAATAGTCTCTTCTGCAAGTTTTTCAAGATAAATTACTTCGACACCTGCATTTCTTAACTCATTTGCAAAAAAATCATGTTCCTGTTGTGCTACTTCAAGAAAGGGAATATCATCAAATAACATTTTTTCTAAGAGTTCAGGTGTTAAATTTTCTATTTCATGAGAAGGCCTGTGAAGCAAAACTTTTTTAAGTGGGCCTATTTCTGAATAAACATTTAATTCCATTGTAAACCTCTGTAGTTACCTATTTAGTTATATGTTTTTATCAAAAAAAAATCTAATTTAATATTTTAAGTATATCATTAAGCCTTTGTATTACAAGGTATTAATTGTAATATGTTTCTCTTATTAGGGGCAAATAAAAAGCGTAATGATTTAGTTGTTATTTAAAATGAAAGTTCATGTAAAATTGAAGATCTTTGAGTTTCTGAAATTGTAATAGGGTTGTTCTTATTTCCTCCATCCTTCATGCTTGATTAGATGGGTTTTTGAAAAGGAAGGCAATCCACATAGCGGATATTTTGTTAAGGATGAAAGATAGAGCAGTTAGATCTGAATCTTTTTAATCGTAATCGTTATCGTAATCGTAATCGTTATCGTTATCGTTATCGTAATCGTAATCGTTATCGTAATCGTAATCGTTATCGTTATCGTTGTCGTAATCGTTATCGTTTTCATTGTCGTGATCCCGCATGCGCGGGACCACTATCAGGATTACGACAACGAAAAAAGGCAATGCTGAAGTTTACCCGGCGTGGCGGGCATTGATCCAGCTATTCGCTTGGATAAATACTCTCACACTAGCTTGCAATATTAGTTCCAGCGACTGCGGGATGAGAGTTCAGCACTTTAGTGATGTTTTAGAGCTTCGTTCCTACCCAACGGACCACGAATTACGGGCTACGGAACACGTTCTTGTTTCAGAGGAGCGCCGATCTTCGGTATTTTTGAAGTTTTATCAGTAATGAAACTGAATCTCTTTAATCGTTATCGTTATCCCGCATGCGCGGGACTTCGACCATGATCACGACTACGAAAAAAGGCAAATAAAAAAGACACTCCGTGTCGTTTCAGAGGAGCTACTATCTTTAGTACTAAAGTTTTATCAAAAAAAACAGAAGACAATATGAAAACTTAAACCAATCCATATCGCGATAGCGGTATAAATTTGTTCCTCCTGCTTTGCAGGATTAAAATGTTTTCTCCTCATCTAGGCTCTAAACGGACATGCGGAATCCAGAAAACAAAAATACATTCGGTATATATTATATTTATTTCGGAACTGTAGGTATTGTTTTTTTGTTCAAAAATTCATTGATATACTTAAAATTGTTCATTTCATCATCACCCATATTCCAAATATATAAACCTCTAAGATCATTATCAATGAATAGATTCTTCAAAGTATTCATTGCTTTTACGCTGAGATCATCATCTGATTCGATACTCATTCCCAGTGTTATATTATCTTCTGAAACTTTATAAGTGTCTCCTGTCAAGTTATTCACATAGTCAGCACCATTACCATAGTAGGATTGAGGGTTAATTAGGTCAAAGTATTTTAAATTAGTTTCAGTCAAACTTGTATATTCAGCAGGTGTTATTGAGAAAATATATAATTTTCCATCTTTTTGTCCCTGACTATCTAATGCAATTCTTATGTTTTGACACACTTTCGTGAAATTTTCCTGGGTTATAGTTCCATTGGGTGTTTCCCAGTCAATATCAAATCCATCAAGATTATTTGTAGTAATATATTTAACTACACTGTCAGGGAATTTATTTGCTCCTGATGTTAGGTCAGTACTTATTTTTGTCCAGTCATCGTTACTGCCCCATCCTAGAGAAATCAGGAATTTAGTGCTTGAGTTTCCTGTTTCAGAATTTTTAGCCATATCAACTATTTTTTTAATCCTATCAACATCAAAATCACCTTTTGAAGGAGGCTTTACATCTTTCCAGTTATTTCTGGCATTTTCATAACCTAAAACATAAGCACTCTGAACGTTACTAGCAGTACCTGGAACAATATGTTTAAAATCAGTATCACTATTTGCCGGATAAACATGTGCAAAGGATATTATGATAAGGTTTAATTTTTTCCATGGCCAATCTTTTTGAGGTGTATGATAACCATTTCCTCCACTGAAATATAGAGGGGAAAATATTCCCCAAACAGGATTTGGAATTGAGTCATTAACAGTCTTAGCTGCAAAACTATTCATGTTGCCAAGTATTGAAACAGTTAGGAATACTATTACTAAACAAGTTTTCTTCATGAAATTTCCTTTATTTATAGCGAAGTTATTGTTATTTTAGATGTTTAATATGCTCAAATTGAGGCTGTATAAGAGATAAAATCTCTAAGAATAAACTGTTTTATGTATAATTTTAAGTTGTTTTGATATAAATGCTATGCATATATCGTATTAAATGAATAAGTTAGACAAGTATATAGTTATTTTAGTAATTTATGTATAAATAATCAACTGATGAATTGGAAAAACTATAATAAAAAAAGTCCTGTTCAAATTTGAACAGGACTTTTTTAATTACGAATTAATAACTACTCTTTAATTCCGGAGACTTTCTTATGCCAGAAAGCTACCAGTGGAGCTGCTACAAATATTGAGGAATATGTTCCTACAATAATACCAGCCAGCATTATTAATGCAAAGTTATTTATTGCTACTCCTCCAAAAAGGAACAGAGATAGAACTACAACAAAGGTTAGGAATGAAGTAATGATTGTACGACTAAGAGTCTGATTGATACTAAGGTCGATAATATCACTATATTTCATGTCTTTACGGAGTTTTAAGTTTTCTCTAACTCTGTCAAATACAATAATTGTATCGTTAACAGAGTAACCTACAACAGTTAGCAATGCCGCTATTACTGTTAGAGAAATTTGTCTATCACAAAGGATGAGAACACCTGTACCTATGATAACATCATGAAGCAGTGCTATTATGGCAGCAACAGCATATGCCATTTCAAATCTGAGCGTTACATATATAATCATTCCAATAAATGCAAGGGTCATTGCTATAATGGCAGACCAAACAAACTGTGCACCTACAAGACCTCCTACAGTAGTTTCTTTAATTCCTTTAAATAATGAATTAGAGTATTTTGTATTTAAAATTTGAGAGACAACAGATAATTCACCATTATTTGATTTTTCTCTAGTTTGAGAACTGATTACTATATCCAGTTGATTTCCTTCTATAGGAGAGGATTTGTAAGATACTTCCGCATCATATCCTTCTGTTTTTAGCAGTTTTTCTATATCACCTTGAGGAACATATTGTTTATAATTAAAAACTAACTGTGATCCACCAGAAAAGTCGACACCCAAAATTGAATTGTGCTTTACAGATGCAACGGCTATTGATGCTATGATCATTATCAATGAAATAACAATACATGGCTTCCATATCTTTAGAAATTTAATTTTAGTTTGTGTTAAAATACGCAACATATAAAGTTTGCGCATGTGAAAGAATCTAGCAAAAATATCAAAAATTAGTCTTGTTACAAATATGGCAGTAAACATACTTGATACGATACCAATACTTAGAGTAGCTCCAAATCCTTTAACAGGCCCGGAACCTTGCCAGTAAAGGATTACTGCTACAAGAAGGGTTGTAAGATTTGAGTCAAGAATGGTAGTGAAAGCACGTTTGTAACCTATATCAATTGCATTGAGAAGCGTTTTGTTCGCATCTAATTCTTCTCTTATCCTTTCGTAAATGAGTACATTTGCATCTACTGCCATACCAATTGTAAGAATAATAGCTGCAATTCCAGGTAGTGTTAAAGTAGCACCAAGTGAAGCCATTGCTCCAATGATAAGAACTACGTTGACAATAAGAGCAATATTAGCAACAAGACCGGCTTTAAGGTAGTAAATAAACATAAAAATAACGACAGCTAAAAGGCCTATTAATGCAGCAAGTGTACCACTTTTAACTGTTTCTTTACCAAGTGTTGGTGCAGTATCAAAAATTGCGTCAATATGGATTGTAGCTGGAAGATTACCACATATCAGTGCAGTGGCAACATTATTAGCTTCTTCTTGTGAAAAACTTCCACTAATGGATGCATTACCTCCATAAATAGCCTGTTGAATGACAGGAGCTGAATACAGTGTTCCATCAAGAACGATTCCAAGTTGTCTTTTTGTGAATTTTTCAGTGACTTCCCCAAATCTTCTTGCACCAGCCGGATTAAATGAAAGAGAAATTTCACGTTGTCCAAACTGAGACATCACTACTCTGGCATCTGATATATTAACACCACTCATTTGTGGGTGGATTTCAACGAAGACAGTTCTAACTGTTTTTTGTCTATTCTTGCCAGACTGTATCATTGACATTTTTTCATAACCTACCGGAGGTATAAAATGTTCAGGGTTTGTATTATATTCTGAAACAAGTTCATTATCATTTTTAGCGATAAGGCGGAACTCAAGTTGAGCTGACATTTGAATCAGTCTTTGGTATTCCTTTTTCTGTGATTCAGTTGATACAGGGATTTTTAAAGAAATTCTATTGTCAGCTTCAGCTGCTATCTCAGGTTCTACAAGTCCTGATTGATTAATTCTATTTCTTAAAATATCCATTACTCTATCACGTAATTCAGAAATAGGAATAGGAGAGGCAGTCTCACCTTTTTTCACTTTATTCGGAATTACAGTAACGACAAACTCTGTTCCACCATTAAGGTCTAGCCCTAATTTTATAGAACTGGCAGATTTTGAACGTACAATTCTAAGAACATCCTGAGTTGTAACAATATTGGGAATATTTACATAATCTGCCAGATTAATATTCAGTTTATTGGCAGCCTGATCAATGGCCATAGAGGGATAAAGGTTTTTGTCTTGTGCCTGTTTTTCTTTTGCAAGTTTAATTACACGCTCAACCTGAGGGTTTTTTTTACTAATTTCATCTAATGTATTATAAAAGTTTCTAGGTTGAAGCGGAAACATTGACCATGCAAAAACAGCTAGTATAATGAGGACTAATATGGATCTTAGCAATACTGGCTTTTTGTTCATTAAAAATGTATTCCTGGCAGGGGTAGAATAGTGTCCTGCTGTGTCTTGGTGATAGATTAAATTAGCTGAATATTGATTATATTTAATATTCAGCAAGAAATTTGATTACTTATATACAATAATAGCCTAGCTGGTATATCTTTCGATTACGCCAGTTATTGAACTACGGTTAACTTCAACTTTTACATTTTCTGCAATTTTAAGAGAAATTACTTTTTCTTTGACAGCAGAAACTGTACCGATAATTCCACCGGCTGTGACAACTTTATCACCTGACCTGACTGCATTTAGCATTTCACGACGTTGTTTTGCTTTTTTCTGTTGTGAACGGAAAAGTAAGAAGTACATAACTATAATAATAAGAATGAAAGGACCAAAGCTTACTAATAAACCTTTGATACCACCTGCACCACCCACAGCAGCAACTGCACCTAATGATGTTGTAACGTCCATCTGTTTTTTAAATCTCCTTTTGTTATTTCATATCTACTTGAGTTGTTTTATATTATTGAAAATTTATAATTACCACCAAAAGTGATGGTAATTATAACGGTTTGGAAATTTATTAGTTACTTAATAACTACGTCGTCAAAACCGGCAATATCAAAAACTTCGCCCATATCAACAATTGCTTCACCTTTACGTAAAGCTTCAGTTACTTTTTCACCTTCAGCTTTAAGATCTTCTTTACTGTAATCTTTTTTAGCAGCTTTGATGCTTAAACCAATTCTACGATCAGTTTTATCAATCTTAATTACTCTTGCTTCAACATCATCACCAATTTTAAGAACATCTTTTACACGATCAACATGTTCATCACTTATTTGTGAAACATGAATCAAACCGTCAATTTTATGAGAAAGTTCAATAAAAGCTCCGAATGCAGTTAGTTTAGTAACTTTACCAGTTACGATATCTCCAATTTTATGAAGTTTTTCAATATTCTGCCATGGATCTTCTTCAATCTGTTTCATTCCTAAAGAAATACGTTGCTGTTGTGTGTTGATAGCAAGTATTTTTGCTTCAACTTCTTCACCAGGTTTAAGTAGTTCTGCAGGATTATTGATTTTACGTGTCCATGACATATCAGAAACGTGAATCATTCCGTCGATATCATTTTCAATCTCAATGAATGCACCATAGCTAGTCATATTTCTGACTTTGCCTTTAATTATGCTTCCAACAGGATACTTCTCAGCAAGTACTTCCCAAGGGTTTTGAGTAGTTTGACGTAATCCAAGAGATATTTTCTTTGTGGCTGGTTGAATATCAAGTACAACAACTTCAACTTCTTCACCAACTTTTAGAATATCACTTGCTTTACTGATACGTTTTGTCCAAGACATTTCAGAAACGTGTATTAAACCTTCAATACCTTTTTGTATTTCAACAAAAGCGCCATAAGGCATAATGTTGACAACTTTACCCTTGATTTTATTTCCGATTGGGTAAGAGTCTGCAACAGATTCCCATGGATTTTTTGATTTCTGTTTAAATCCAAGAGATACACGTTCTTTAGTATAATCAATATCAAGAACCATTACTTCAATTTCTTGACCTACTTCAAGCATCTCTGATGGATGAGAAATACGACCCCATGACATATCAGTAATATGTAGTAATCCGTCTACTCCACCAAGATCTATAAAAGCTCCAAAATCAGTAATGTTTTTAACTGTACCTTTATAGATGCCTTCTTTTTTCATATCTTTAAGCATTGAAGAGCGTTTGTCTGCTCTATCTGCTTCTAAGAGTTCTCTACGTGAAACAACAATGTTTTTACGTTCCTCGTTAATTTTTACTACTTTAAATTGATGTTTCTGACCTAAAAGTTCATCAATATGTCTAACAGGAACTATATCAATCTGAGAACCTGGCAAGAATGCTTCAATACCATCGATATCGACAATAAGACCACCTTTTACGCGATGCTTAATAATACCTTCGGCTACGCTGCCTTCGCTGTAAGTACTAGTAATTCTTTCCCAGTCTTTAATGAATTTTGCTTTTTGAATACTCAACACAGGTTGATTAAGCTCATTTTCAATTTCTTCAACGTATACGTCTACTACATCTTCTGCTTTTACTTCATCCCAGTTAGTAAATTCTTCTTTTGATATAAAGCCTTCAGCTTTACATCCTATATCAATTAATGCTCCATTGTCTCTTTTTTCAGCAATACGACCTGATATGATTGCGCCTTCTGTGAATCCATCTGTACTTTTATCGTCTAATAATTGATCCATGGATGGCATGTCGGTGAGGTCTAGAAATGAAGGAATAGTACCCATTTCAAATACATTTAAAGTTTTGTTTTCTTCTGACATTGTTAAATTTTTCTGTTAAGTTGTGGTTTGTTATTAATATTATTTACTTAGAATGACCTTCAACCTTTCTGAAAGTCTAACTTATTCTTAAATATAATTAAGCCCAATATATAGGAAATATTCCCGAAATAACGGAAATATATTCGTCCTACTATGGGCGTAAGTTATACATGTTTTTAAAAAAGGCAAACAAAATACAATAGATTTTTATTTATTTGCTTCTTCTTCTTCTTTCTTATGACGATCGATTATTTCTTTTGCAACATTTGATGGTACCATTTCATATCTTGAAAATTCCATTTCAAATGTTCCGTTACCCTGAGTAATACTACGAAGTTCAGTTGCATATCTTGACACTTCAGAAAGTGGGATATCAGCATTAACTACCTGTAATCCGTCATCAACACTCATTCCCAGGATACGACCGCGTTTTTGATTCAAATCACCACTGATGTCGCCCATATACTGATCTGGAATAGTAATAGAGAGACTTTGAATAGGTTCCATTAAGATTGGTTTTGATTTTTGCATAGCATCACGGAATGCACCTCTTGCAGCAATTTTAAAAGCCATTTCAGATGAGTCAACATCATGAAATTTACCATCATAAACAGTAACTGTAATGTTTTCAACGTTACATCCAGCTAAAGGTCCATCCTGCATTGCTTCAATAACACCTTTTTCAACAGCCGGGATATAATTTTTTGGAATATTTCCGCCGACAATTTTATTCTCAAATTCAAAGCCCTCTGAATTTGGAGTAATTCTAAGAAATACTTCAGCAAATTGTCCATGTCCACCAGTTTGTTTCTTGTGACGATAATGTCCTTCTCCTTTAGAAGTGATTGTTTCTCTATAAGGAATTTTAGGAGTGTTGATATTTACTTCAACTTTACTGTCTTCTTTAAGTTTCTTGATTGCAAGACCAATATGCTGATCTCCCATTCCAGAAAATAACATTTCATGAGTTTCAGGATGACGTTCAAGTCTATATGTGGGGTCACTTGCTGCAATTTTGTTAAGTCCTTGACCAATTTTATCTTCTTCACCACTTTTTGCAGCAGTAATAGCATAAGACATAACAGTATTTGGGAAGTCCATAGATACTAATTCAGGTGCTTTGTTGACTGAAGAAATTGTATCATCAAGGCCTGTGGTTTTGAGTTTAACCATAGCGCAAATCATGCCTGGCTGAGCTTCGGATGCTTTGACTTGATTTTTCCCATTCATTACTAGGATAGTTCCAAAACGTTCTTTTGAGCTTTTTGAAATATTATAAATTTCAGTGTCAGATTTAAATGTTCCAGTAACAACATGGAGAAAAGCTAATTGACCAAGAAATGGGTCTGTTATTGATTTAATGATTTTAGCAATTGCAATACCGTCTTTAGATATAGGAATATCGTTTCCTTTATTATCCTTGATGCTTTTTTTAGATAGCGGATCAGGAAATAAATTTACGATGCCATTCATTAGTTCTTCAACACCTATATCTTTATCAGAACTACCTGCAAATACAGGGACTAAAGTTCCTTCCTGAACAGCATTTCTTAATCCAATAGAAATTTCTTCTTCTGAAAGTTTCTCTCCATCCAAGTAACGCATCATAAGTTCTTCATCTGATTCCGCAACAGCATCCATAATTTGTTCACGGTATGATTCAGCTTCAGCAGGAATTTCATCATCTTTAATAATGTGGAAAACTTTATCAAATGTAGGACCTTGACCATTTGGTATTGTCATAGGAATACATACAGTAGAACCATAAGTTTCCTGTAGCTGTTTTAATACTTTGTCGAAATCAGCGATTTCTTTATCCATACAATTTATAAAGAATGCTCTAGGGATATTGTGTTGTTTAGCTATTTTCCAACCTCTTGTACTACCAATAAGCAAACCATCTGCAGCATCTATTGTTATTAATGCTAAATCTGAATTTTCTATTGCAGCTATGGGTTCAGCAATAAATTCACCATAACCAGGAGTGTCAACAAAAAAGAATTTATGATCATGCCAGCTGCAGTTTAGAACAGATGAATAAATGCTGCTCATTTTTGCCTGTTCTTCAGGTGTATAATCTGAAATACTTGTTTTATCAGTTGACTTACCTCTACGGCTAACAGCTCCTGATTTAAAAAGCATTAAATCACAAAGGGAAGTTTTTCCAGAACCAGTATGGCCTACAACGGAAAAATTACGTATTTCTGATTCAGAAATTTTCATACTATGTGTCTCCCATTCTTTTACAAATTTATAAACTAATTGAATGTGTGTTTTTCAGGTATCAAGACAACCATATCGATCATTGAGTCAGGATGTCAAAACAGTTTCCAAGTAATACCTGTTCTATTATTATAGTAAATAGATATTTCAATGCAAAACGTTAATTATAATTGCTGTTTATGTAGTTGTCAAAACATTATAAGAATTTGTTTTAAATTATTTATAGTTTTTTAATGACAAGTATATTTTTCATGTCATTTGTGGTAAGGTGATGCGATGTACCACTAGTGTTGCTAAACTTTGCAATAGTCGTTTCATTTGACCATTTACTGCTATCTTTTCCTATTTTATATCTACCTTTTAAAATGTATGCATGATTCTCTATTTTAGAAGTTTTGAGTTCTATAGTAACTTCTTTACTTATGAATAATTTAGATACTTTGAATTGTAAATAACAGGAACCACCTTTTTTGGGAAACTCATTACCTACACTGCAGGTAATACCAGCTTCTGTGGTTTTACCTGAATCTATAGTTTGGGGTAAATACAGAATAGAAATACCATTTGATTCAATTTTGTTTAAATTAATCATTTGAATTGGTACATCATTTTTAAAAATTTTAACTTTACATGAGTTAATTGCTGAAAATACAGTAGTGCTCAGCATACAAATCATGCATATTGTCAGAAGGGTCTTAAATCGGGACAGTTTCATTCTTGCTCCTAGTTAGAGTTCATCTGAAAAGTCAGATGAATCGGTTATTAGTGATTAGTAAACAGTTATCAGTACAGTACTATGCAAATCATACGTTTTTTCGGCATAGCAGTGTATGAAAAACTGATCACCGATTACTTTTTACTCTTATCTGAAAACCTTTTCAGACACTCTCTAGTTATTATGAGTTTGGAGTAATACGTAGTAACTTAATCATATATTTCTTATTCATATATTTCAAATTAATAAAGTAAACTTTATTATCATAAGGTTATTAAGTATATTGTTTATAGATTTATGATGTTCCAGTCTTTCAGTAATTCCTGCCTGATTGTAACCTTTCTGAATTAATACTTCTATAGTATATCTTTTTTACTTGTTAGGTATATATTCAGTAAATTGCTTTCTCCAATGTAGTTCAATTTTCCAGCTTGTGAGTTGTCAAGCCATAAGCTAGAACTGCATTAACATTAAAGCAACGCAATTTACTGAATATTTACCTTGTCAGTTGTGTGTGTTATATGTTAGTCGTAAAGGGTAAATAAACATTAATTTGCAAATAGATTATGGTTGCACTTCAAAATTGAATGTCGCAAGTATTTTTAATTAGTATTGTATTGTATTGAATTTATTGTGCGTATACTTTTTTAATTGTCTTATTTTTAAGTTAAAGTATTATCAAAATCTACTAATAACAGAGTTATAGTCAATGAAATTAAAACGAAATCTTAACGGTTTGGATCTGTTTAGTATTGCTATAGGTTCTATGATTAGTGCCGGTATATTTTTATTACCAGGTGTCGCTTTTGAAAAAGTAGGACCAGCTGTGCTCATATCCTATGGATTAGCAGGCGTTTGTGTTTTGATAGGTGCCCTTAGCATGATTGAACTATCAACCGCAATGCCTAAATCTGGAGGGAATTACTATTTTATTTCAAGATCATTAGGTCCTCTTATCGGTACGACTACAGGATTTCTTATCTGGTTTGCTATTTCATTGAAATGTGCGTTTGCTATCTATGGACTGGCATTCCTTGATAGTCATTATTTTACCTGGATTAATATGTATACTTCTTCTGTTATTCTTACCTCTGCTTTTGTTGTGCTGAATATGTTTGGTACAGAAAAGGCCGCAAAGCTTGAGATGATTATGACTTTCATTCTAATTCCTTTAATAATACTCTTTATTGTATTGGGTTTTCATTTAGTTGATGTAACTCACTTTGAACCATTTTTAAAATTCAATACAAACTTTAATGACATTGCAGCAACCGCTGCTTTTGTTTTTGTTTCATTCGGAGGGGTAGCAAATGTTTCGGGAATTAATGGAGAAATCTCAAATCCTAAAAAAATATCCCTATAGCCCTTATCAGCTCTATTTTGCTTGTTGGAGTCCTTTACACGCTTGTACTGTTTATTTCTGTAGGAATAATGCCTGCAAAAGAACTTTCAGGTTCTCTAACTCCATTTTATCCATGGACTCAGTTAATAAGCATTGCTTTGTTTATTTTTTTATTATGTTATATGGAAGCCTATGCAATCATCATAGGAATAGGATTAACTTTGTTCGGAATGGTTTTTTATTTTATATATGCCAAAAAATCAACATCAAAATATGCCTTACTTCACTTAATTGAAGGTTTAACTAATAAAAAGCTTACATCTATTCATTTGGAAAAAGAGTTGAAAGATATAATACATGAACGAGATAATGTAGTTAAAGATGACTTTGATAATCTTATAGAAAATGCCCCAACTATGGGTTTGGAGGGGCCGCTTGAACTAGGTGAGTTTTTCCATATTATAACTAATGAACTTCAGAGTCATGTAAAAATTGACAAAAATACACTGTTTAACTTATTTGATGAAAGAGAAAAGAATAGTTCGACAGTTCTTCTGCCATCCATTGCAATTCAGCATATTGTAGTAGAGTAAGAAGATCATTTTACAATTCTTCTTGCCAGATGTAATAAAGGAATCAAATTTTCGGATGAACACCTACATGTAACTGCAGTTGTTGCATTGATAGGATCTAGAAATAAAAGAAACCTTCACTTAAGAACTTTAGCTGCAATTGCTCAGATAATACAGGATAGGAATTTTGACACTCACTGGAAAAAAGCCAATTCTCTTCATAATTTAAAAGATATTTTTCTGCTTGCCGAAAGAAGAAGAGCCAATTGAAAGGTCTCTTGATTACCTTGTTATAATGCAAATTCTACGAGAGATCAGTACTCGGGTTGAAGTGTACAACAGTCAGATTTTCAAAAAATACACAAGTAGAGATCAATTTTTTAAATGAATCTACCAGATTCCTTAGGAGTGCGATGTTAAGCTTTGCTTGATAAAATTAGATATTGTACTGCCTACAGTATCATCGCTTTACATTTTGGCGATTAGAAGCTCCATGGAAAGCGTATATTGAGTGTAAGACCTTAACAAAAAACAGCGAATAAGGCTTCGCTATTCAGCTACGACCTGACATGCCTAATAGCTTGATAAAGAAAGCTGAAATCACGCAGATCGTGATAAGAACTAATCTTGTCCTGCAAGGCAGAATCCAGCACTCCAAAGGTCAATATTAAACAAATTAAAGTCCGACTCTTTAGGTACTAATACAAATCTTCAGGTTTAATATCGCAGAAGCTGGGGCTTGAAGAATCCCTTTCAGATAAAACCTGGTTTTTAATCGGCCATTTTATATCTATTTCAGAGTCACTCCAGCAGAAATTGCGTTCATCTTTTGGAGAGTAATCAGCATCAACTTTATACAAAAATTCTGCATAATCACTAGTAGCACAGAATCCGTGTGCAAAACCAATAGGAACAAACAATTGTTTTCTGTTTTCAGCTGAAAGGTAAAATCCTTCCCATTGTTTAAACGTAGGAGAGTTTTTTCTTATATCTACTACTACATCGTAAACTGCTCCTATACAAACACGTACAAGCTTGGATTGAGCATTTGGTGGCAACTGCCAATGCATCCCACGAAAAGTTCCTCTTTTGGATCTAGAATGATTATCCTGTAAAAGTTCCATATCTATACCAATTTCACTATATTTAGTTTTGTTGTAACTTTCATAAAAAAATCCGCGATTATCACCAAAAAAGTCAGGTTCAATAACCATAACTCCTTCTAATTTGCATTTGTGAACTTTCATATAAATCCTTTAAATTTAGGGAGTTTTTCGTATATTTTACCAATTATCAACTCTCATAGCAATACTCTTTTTTTGCGTAGTTTATTACATTATTTTAGTCTGTTGGAATTCAATGCCCGCCACCGCAGGTAAACTTTAGCACTGTAAAATGCATGGTTGAAGCCATGAACTGCAACTTATTTTATTTAATATAAATTGCTTAGTTCCGTAATTCCAGAACAATGGAATTTAAAATCACTAAAATAAACTCTTGCAGATTTTTAAATTATAGTTTTGTTTACATTAAATTGTATATCAATACTCATAAAAGATATATATGGTAGTTTAAATGATAAATAATGTCATAAATTCATTTAATTAAGATATATTTTAGAAATGAGTAGGGTTGATATAATTTAGCACTTAAATTTCGTTTGCTCTTGAAACATATTTCTTGTTCGCATATAATTAGAAGCTACACGAAAAATTAACAGCCCAAGGCTAGTTAATTTTCGTTAAACGCTTCTAATTAATTATAAAAATTCCAAAGAAACATTTGCTCCTGTTAGATTAATGTAACATATTAATCA